>Ga0082212_10007120_pt1 | contig 14877 bp, 11 predicted proteins | sample TergutNt197P3_FD_71548 | JGI IMG/M metagenome (GOLD analysis project Ga0082212, IMG submission 71548) | Neocapritermes taracua P3 segment gut microbial communities from Petit-Saut dam, French Guiana - Nt197 P3 | ecosystem: Host-associated > Arthropoda: Insects > Digestive system > Gut ... | reverse complement strand
GTTTTTCAAGGTGCCGAGCGGATTGTGTTTGTATTTCATCGTTACGACCTCTTGGGGACTTGTGGAGCGTCGATTCATTCCGAAGGCTAAAAAGCCAGCAGAAACAATGACGATAGACGTGATACCGACCGAATCAAAAAAGCCTTCGGTGAAAAAAGGAGGAACGCAGACTCCTCAAAAACCGGAAGGCAAATTTGCCAAATGGTGGCGTGAAGTCTTGGAAAAAGCCGCCGAACAGCAAAAGTTGGGACAACAAAACAAGGGCAAAGATAAGGACAAAAAGAAGAAAAAACGCTAACAACATTACCCCATGACTCTCACCCTTGCCAATTCACTTGACCAACATCGCATTTCGCTGCCGAAGGTGCAGGTGCGCAAACTCGACGAGTATTGCCAACTGCTCTGGGAATGGAACGAGCGAATCAATCTGACCCGGCATACCGATTACGAAAAATTCGTTGCCCGCGATGTTGTTGATTCGTTGGCTTTGTCGGATTTCTTAAGACCGGGAGAGCGAATACTCGACGTGGGAACCGGCGGCGGTGTGCCGGGAGTGGTTTTGGCAATTCTCCGACCTGATTTGCGTGTCGAACTCTGCGACTCGACAGGCAAGAAGGCACTCGCTGTCAGCGAAATCGTGCAAACGATGCGGTTGGACATCCCCGTACACCATGCAAAAGCGGAATCGCTGCTTTCCGAAAAAGGCAAACGGTTTACCACACTCACGATCCGTGCGGTCTCCCGAATGGTCGTCCTTTTGCGCAGTTTTGCTTCCTGTTGGTCGAGTTTCGACCGAATGTTGCTCGTCAAGGGTCCCAAATGGACGGACGAACGCGGTGAAGCCCGGCACTATAACTTACTAACAAAAATTGCCTTGCGGTGTGTGAAAACGTATTCGACGAAGATTTCCGAAACGGAAACAGCCGAAAGCGTCATTTTGCAACTTTGCTTAAAGGAGAATTTAGCGCAACTGGACAAAATTATTGACGGACATCTCAAAGGTGCCGCCAAACGGCGATTTGTCGGGGAGAAAGAGCGGGGAACGCAAGTCCCCCGGTGAGTTCAAACCAACACGCCATAAACCTGTGGTACAATACGAATCGTCGACGCACAATAGGCAATCTAATGAAAAGGGAACAGGGAATTGCCCTGGCAGTACAAGACGTTGCGAGGATCATCGTTCCGCTCTTGGAGGAATACCAGCAGGCGAAGTTAACCATCGAGCGCAACAAGCCTCATCCGGCGGCACTTGAAGCGGAAGAACATTTGGCTCGCTTGGTGCCGACCAGCTTTCTCTCGACAACAAATTGGGATTTTCTTCAAGAGTATCCTCGCTATTTTCGGGCGGTGCCGATGCGTTTTGAAAAGTTGCGCAGCGGCGGCGAAGTTGCAGACCGACAGGGAACGGAAGAGTTGCGCCGATATTGGCAAAAATATCTGGATCGCAAAGAGTTGCACGACTTGGCAGGCATTGCCGATCCCGAATTGGATGTCTTCCGTTGGATGATCGAAGAATACCGTGTGTCGCTTTTTGCCCAGCGATTGGGAACGTCGATGAAAGTCTCTCCGCAGCGGCTCGACAAGCAGTTTGAAAAGGTGCGCCGGTAATGTTATCAATGTGTCAGTTCCCGAGGGCTTGCCTAAACAAGCATTTTTGGTATATTACAAAATGAGGCGTATATGAATTTTGATATTGAATTTGAACAGGAAGATGACGGTCGGTGGATAGCAGAAATTCCTGACATTCCTGGTGTGCTCGCATACGGTGTAACGCCGCTACAGGCAGGTGCAAAAGCAAAAGCCTTAGCTTTGAGGGTTTTGGCGGAACGAATGGAAAATGAAGTTTCAATTCCAGGTATCAATTCTATAGAATTTGCAAGTCATTATGAGCCAGTGGCGATCAATTAAAGCAAAACGGCTTTTTATTGATGTGTGAGAATCTAAACCAATTTCAGGGCATCATCAAGGGCTTCGAGAATGTCGTCGATGTGTTCCAAACCAATGGAGAGTCGAATCGTGTCGGGACTCAAGCCCGTTGCCTTCGCGTCTTCTTCGCTCAACTGCGAATGAGTCGTGCTGCCCGTGAAAGTGATCAAACTCTTCGCCTCGCCGACGTTGACCAAATGGCTGAATAACTTGATGTTGTCCACAATTTTGACGCTCGCCGCTTTGCCACCTTTGGGACCGAACACAACGACTCCGCTCGCACCGTTCGGCAAATACTTCTTTGACAACTCGTATGCCGGATCGCCTTCCAAGCCGGGATAACGCACCCAAGCCGCCTTCGGATGCTTTTTCAGGAACTTTGCCGTCGCAAGCGAATTGACGTTGTGCCGCTCCATCCGAAGCGATAGCGTTTCGACTCCTTGCAAAAATTGCCAAGCTGCATCGGGTGCCAAGCACGGTCCTTGATTCCGCAGTCCCACCAGTCGAAGCCGAAGTGAAAACGCCATCGGTTGCAACGCTCCCAAATCGTGAGCCCAGCGGAAGCCGTGATACCCGGTATCCGGCTTGTTGTACAACGCAAATTTGGGATCCGTCCAATCGAATTTTCCGTCGTCAATAACGATACCGCCGATTCCGGTGCCTTGTCCGCCCATCCATTTGGACATCGAGTGAATCACGAGGTTTGCTCCGTAATCAATCGGACGCAACAGCGACGGCGGCGTGAACGTCGAATCGGCAATCAGCGGAATATGATGCTTTTTGGCAATTTTGGCATAACCTTCGATGTCCGCCACGTCGAGCATCGGATTGCCGATCGTTTCGATGAAAATTGCCCGCGTTTTGGAATTGACGGCAGACTCAACGGCGGCAAAGTCGTTGACGGCAGTGAATCTCGCCGTGATCCCATACTGCGGCATGATCGAACCGAACTGCGTCATTGTTCCGCCGTATAAGTTGGAGGCGGTAATGAATTCATCGCCGCTTTTGAGAATGTTCGTGAGCGTAAAAAAGATCGCTGCCGTGCCGCTGGACAATGTTAGAGCGGCAATACCCCCATCGAGTTCGGCGCATCGTTTTTCCAGCACTTCGTTGGTGGGATTGGTCAATCGCGTATAGATGTTTCCCAATTCTTTGAGGGCAAAAATGTTCGAGGCGTGTTCAACACTTCGGAAATTGTACGCCGTCGTTCGATAGACGGGCACGGCTCGTGCCAATGTATTTGGTTCAATTTCCTGTCCTGCGTGAATTGCCAATGTTTCGAGGCGGTATTTTTTTTCGCTCATGTTTTCTCCTTCCGAAGGGTAATTTTACTCGGTTTTTCAGGCAAGGCAAGTGTAAGATTGCGGTTTCGCAAATTTACCCCAAACTCTCGATCTGCGCATAGACTTGCTGTTCGGTAAAGCCTTCGAGGTCAACACACTTCGACGGACAGACCGCCACACAAGTTCCGCAACCCATGCACAAACCCGGATTGACGCGTGCCGTCCATTTCACGACATTCCCCTTGCGATCCTTGAGTTCCAACCGCTCAATCGCATTGTAAGGACATGCCTTGCCGCACGCAAAACACGCCGCACATCGCTGCTCATCCACCTTCGCAATTTCAGGATCGCGAGTCAGCATAGGTTGACTTAACATGACCAAAACCTTCGCCGCCGCTGCCGAGGCTTGCGCCACCGCCTCCGGGATGTCCTTCGGTGCCTGACACGCTCCACAAACAAACACGCCCGCCGAGTTCGTTTCCACCGGACGCAACTTCGGATGAGACTCCGTCAAGAAACCATACTCGTCATAACCAACTCCCAATTTCTGCGCTAAAGATTGTGCACCAGAAGTCGGACACATTGCCGATGCCAACACAACCATGTCCGCCTCGATTGTTACCGGTGTACCGGACAACGTATCCACGCCGCGAACGATCAATTTTCCATCTTCCTGCGTGATTTTAGAAACGCGTCCCCGATGGTAAATCGCACCATCCTGCTCAATCGCCCGGCGGACAAACTCGTCGTACTTTTTGCCGCCGCTCCGAATGTCCATATAAAAGACATGCGCCTCGCCATGATGAACCTTGTGCTTATACAACATCGTGTGCTTTGCCGTGTACATACAACAAATCTTGGAACAATAATTGAGTCCCTTTGCATTGTCCCGCGAACCTACGCATTGGATAAACACTACTTTTTCCGGTATTTTTCCATCCGAAGGACGCTTCGGCTCGCCATTCGTCGGTCCCGAGGCGGAAATCAGACGCTCAAATTGCAATCCATCGACCACGTCAGGATATTTTCCGTAACCGTATTCGCCGTAGCCGCGTTGCGTATTGTCCTCCGGTTTTTTGCCGATGGAATAAAGTTGATAGCCCGTTGCGACAACAATCGCCCCGACCTCTTCCGTAACAATTTCGTCCTTATCTTCGTAGTTGATCGCACCCGGCAGACATTTTTTCGCACAGATTCCGCACTTGTCCGACTTGATTTTAGTGCAATGTTCGGCATCAATCACCGGTTTTGCCGGAACAGCCTGCGGGAAGGGAATGTAAATTGCCGTGCGGTTGCCGAGTCCGAAGTCGAAGGTGTTCGGTATTTTTTTCTGCGGACAGACCGTCCAGCAGGAACTGCAACCGGTGCATTTTGCATAATCAACGTACTTGGCTTTTTTCCGCACGCGGACTTTGAAATTACCGACGTAGCCTTCGACTGCCTCGACTTCGGAGTACGTCAGCAATTTGATTTTCGGATGTTGACCGGCATCGACCATTCGCGGCGTAAGAATGCACTGCGAGCAGTCGAGGGTCGGAAATGTTTCGGAGAGTCCCGCCATTTTTCCGCCGATGGAAGGTTCCTTTTCGACGAGCACGACTTCGTGTCCTGCGGAGGCAATATCGAGAGCGGCTTGAATGCCGGCAACTCCGCCGCCGATGACCATTGCCCGCTTGGTAACAGGCACTTCGATCATGTTGAGGGCGTGATTGTGTTTGACTTTTTCGACTGCCATGCGGATAATGTCGATGGCTTTGGCAGTGCCTTCGTCTTTGTTGGGATGCACCCAGGAGCAGTGTTCGCGGATATTGGCGACTTCGACGAGAAAGGGATTGATTCCGGCAATTTCGACCGCTTTTCGGAAGGTTTTGAGGTGCATGTGCGGCGAACAGGCGGCAACGACGATGGCGGTGAGTCCGAGTTCTTTGATTTTTTGATAGATGAGTTGCTGTCCCGGCTCGCTGCACATGTATTTGTAGGTAACGGCACAATGCACGCCGGGTATTTTGGCGATTTCTTCGGTAACTTTTTCGCAGTCCACGGTACGAGCGATATTTTCGCCGCACCAACAAGTAAAAACGCCGACTTTCATAGAAATTGTGTGAAAAGGGCAACATGTGCATTGTACCATAGACGTAGCAAAGCCGCAATCGTAAGGTTGCAATTTAGCCGGTACATCGAACCACATGCAACAGTGTTAGGTACGACAAAACCTGTCGTGCCTGACGTTGCGTGTATTTCTGCGTGTGATATAATCCCCAAAGAGTAGAGGAGGGGGTTTCTCGAATCCCCAAAATGAAAGATAAAACAATGATAAAAAAGGAAGAGGTGCACACAGTAATAGCAAGCCTCGCAACTGCACTCGGCAAGAAACCTACTCTAATGGCGGTGTGTCAAAAGTTATCGATACTGTGGAAAGTGAAGGTGGAAGAACTTGCGAAACAACACTACATTAAGCAACTGTATTATGGTTTCAAATCATCGGACAGAGATACTCAAGATGGCGAGCCAAGGATAATTACACCGCCTCTATCGTTGGACGAGATCGGAAAACCTCTTAATGAAATCGGAGTCTATTCGGATAAGTGGAAGGACACCAGATATGGTAAACAAGAGGAACACATTCGGAAATTGTTTGAAGACGACCCTAGTAATACCAATTTGCAAAAGATTTTTATCAAGACGTGTGTTCTCAACACATGTTACAGTACCAACATTCAGTCTCCCGTTGTCATTGCCAATCATATCGAGAAACTTTCAAAACACGAAGGACTCGCAGAATTGATAAGGAGCGGAGAAATTTCGGCAATCAAAAAAATTGGACTTAAATCGGACTACGACGAAGCTAGAGACATCAAGAAAAGTTGCTTTTCTTTTGCATCAAAATACTGTCATCATCATAACGGAGATGCGTATCCGATCTACGATCGTTTTGTTTGCGAGAGTCTTTGGTTTTTTCACAAAGAGCGAGGTTCTTTGTCAAATGATAAAAGAATCCAGAAATGCACAGATGCGGACAAGTTTCACAAGATGCTACAAGATAATTGCGAAAACTACGAGTTATTCTGCGAAATAATTAAGGCATTTCGGAAACAATATGATCTTGCTGATAAGGAAAAATATCCAACGGAAAAAGTTGATAAATACCTTTGGCTATTAGGGAAACAGTATTTTTCTCAAAAACAAAAAAAGAAGCGCAAGATGTTTGAAACGGCATAACATCCGGGGATTTCGGCGGAGTACCGCCTCCATCCCCGGCTCTTTCTTTGCAATATGACGAACTGACGAACTATGACACACTTCCTGCCATATCGACTCAACCGTTCTGTGGTATAATACGCCAATGACCGAAGCGCAAACGAAGCAATCGCTTAACTTCATCGAGCAAATCATCACGGAAGACATCCACAACGGCACACTCATATCCAACGCTTCGTGTGCTGCCGAAAATTGCGTATCGCTTCCTTACCTTTGGAAGAATCATTTAGGTACACCTGCAACTCTTCCTTTCGGGATTCCAATCGGCTTTTGAGAATACTTTGCGACCCCTGAAAGGCAGTCCACTGATAACCCCAATTCCAATGATTGTGTTCCAGTAGCAAATAGTATTCTGCAAAAATTGCTCTGGCACCCTCCCGAATGATTTCGTCTTCGCTCTCCAAAAGCGGAAACGAAGCAAGATAATGTTCCGATTGATCTCCTTGCGATGGAAAAAAATGCGATGGAAAAAGAAATATCGCGGGCAGAATGTCTCCCTTCATTACTCTGGACACGTTGTAATGCGAAATGTACCCGTCAAAAGGAAAAATGTATGCAATAAAAATGATGGCGAGTACCGACCACGTATAGCGATAAAGCAACCAATGGAGTCCTTTGGACAGAAGCACCATTCTCATGACCATGATAATTCCCATGACGACGGCAGTGGAACCGAGGATTCCATAGATTCTCAATCGGGACAGTCCGTTGAGATCAATGTAAATGTACAGCCGATGATACACAGCCAATGCGAGCAGGAAATTCAGGGCAATCCACACCATTGCCCACTGCCGGAGCGTTTTGATTCTCGGATCAAGCAGTGTTTTGCCTTGAAAAACCACACAAAGAACGACCGTACTCAACGCGAGAGCAAGCGTCAAAAACGCAGCCCCTTGGTGCATGTGCTGCGAATAATCAAAACCAGCCGGAAAATCACGAGTCCAATTCTTCGCAAACTCAAACAACAAATAGACACCGAACAAAATAATCAAGGAGACAAACGAATTTAAATAAGCATAAAACAACAGCGTTTTTTCCTGCTCGATAACCTCTTGCGGCGATTCGGATATCGACGAATCTTTGGGCTCCGAATACCACAGCAGGTTTCGCGGACGCAATGCTCCAAGCATCATCAAGAGCGTCGTTACCCAAAGAATCATGCGCGCCGGTGTTGGAATCCAATCGGAAAATTTTCCCCACCAATTAGCGAATGCAATCCAATAGATGTCGATTATTTTCCACAAATCGGGATTGGCATAAACGAAAATCAACCCGAAAACAAAGAGTAGAGCGAGCGGCACGAAAACTGCGGCAATTTTTGCCAACGCAAAAGCCTGTCCCACGCTTATTCGTTGCCGCAAACATTGGTAATAATCCAGAAGATTCAATGGGGAGGCGACAACCCAGTTGGTTGCATATGGACGCAATTTTCCCAAGTACAGCGGCACACCGGTTTGCAGTGCGGCGAAGAGAAAGACGATGCCCAAGCCGAGGAGAAAAGCCATTGGGCTTCCGCACCAAATCAGTTTCATCGCAACGAGCAGAGCGAGTCCGCCAAACAGGAGCGTTTGCCAGTTCAACATCGGTTTTGTAACACCGAAAAAGAACAGGAGCGGCAAAACACAGACGAGCAGAGCGAGTCCTGCAAATCCGGTTCCGTGATAGATGGTCGTGTCAACCAGAATGACGGCAGCGAAAACTGCCGTCGGTTCCCGCCAAGAGAATTGCTTTTCGATACCTTCAGGTGTCTCATCCTGTGTACTCATCTTTGGGGACTACGGAAATGTAATCGTTAATGCTTGTCCCATTATAACGGGTAATGTGCGTAAGGGACAGATGGTAGCCTCTGGGAACTTTTCCGCCGTACCGGCTCAGTCGTTCTGTGGTATAATATGCCAATGACCGAAGCGCAAACAAAGCAATCGCTTAACTTCATCGAGCAAATCATCGAGGAAGACCTCAAAACCGGCAAGCACAACGGCAGAGTTGCCACTCGATTTCCGCCCGAACCGAATGGTTATCTCCACATCGGACACGCCAAGAGTATCTGTCTCAATTACGGTTTGGCACAAAAATACGGCGGCACCTTCACGCTCCGATTCGACGACACCAATCCCTCCAAAGAGGAAACCGAATACGTCGAATCGATCATCGAAGATGTCCAATGGCTCACCGGCGACGATTTTACGGGGCGAGTCCGCTATGCTTCCGACTATTTCGAGCAAATGTACCAATGGGCAGAAGAACTTATTCTCAAAGGCAAAGCCTACGTTTGCAATCAAACGCCGGAAGAGATGCGAGCCAATCGCGGCACACCGGACACACCAATGACTCCCAGTGCCGGTCGGGAATTTTCTCCCGAACAAAATCTCGAACTCTTTCGGGCAATGCGGGACGGTAAATTCAACGAAGGAGAACGCACCCTCCGCGCAAAAATTGATCTCGCCTCGCCGAACTTCAATATGCGTGATCCCGTGATGTACCGAATCATTAAATCGGCACACCACCGCACCGGCGACAAGTGGATCATCTATCCGATGTACGACTGGGCACACGGTCTCGAAGATGCTATTGAAAAAATCACTCATTCGATCTGCACGTTGGAGTTTGAACACCATCGTCCGCTGTACGATTGGTTTCTCGATCAAATTGCCGAATTTTCCGCTCCCGGTGCGTATCGACCGCGTCAGTATGAGTTTGCCCGACTCAATTTGACGTTTACCGTGATGAGCAAACGAAAATTGTTGGAACTCGTCAAAGGCGGGTTAGTCTCCGATTGGAGCGACCCGCGGATGCCGACGATCTGTGGTTATCGGCGGCGCGGCTACACGCCGGAAGCAATCCGAGCCTTCTGCAAAGAGATCGGCGTTGCCCGAATGAACAGCACGATTGATGTCGTCAAACTCGAAAATGCGATCCGAGAAGACCTCAACAAGAGGGCACTTCGCCGCATGGGCGTGTTGAAACCGGTGAAACTGATCATCGACAACTATCCTGAAGGGCAAATGGAGCAACTCGAAGCGGTCAACAATCCTGAAAACGAGTCCGACGGCACTCGCCTCGTGCCCTTCTCGAAGGTGCTGTACATTGAGCAGGACGATTTTATGGAGGATGCTCCGAAAAAGTATTTCCGTCTCACGCCGGGACAAGAAGTTCGGCTGCGCTATGCGTACTATGTTACTTGCACTGGTTGCGAGAAGGATGCTTCCGGCAATGTAACCGCTGTGCATTGTACTTACGATCCCGAAACGCGCGGCGGTCAGTCGGCGGATGGTCGCCGAGTGCAGGGAACGATCCATTGGGTCAGTGCGCAACACGCCCTATCGGCGGAAGTGCGGTTGTATGACCGCCTCTTCACGAAGGAAACTCCTGATGATCCGCAAGACTCAAAGGATTACAAGGAATATCTGAACACGAACTCGCTCGAAGTGATTGCCGATGCAAAATTGGAGCCGAGTCTTGTTGTAGCCTTTCCGCCTGCGGAGATTGGAGAACACTATCAATTCGAGCGGATTGGATATTTCTGCGTGGACTTGGTGGATTCTATGCCGGGCAAGTTGGTCTTCAACCGCACGGCATCGCTTCGGGACTCGTGGGCGAAAATTGAAAAGAAGGGATAAGGAAGCAGAGCCGAAAGCGTGAGCCCTGTTCTTCACGCATTTTCATGTTTCCCGTTGCAGATCATTGATCATACGCTCGACGGTCTCCAATAACGGTGGAAGATGGTTGCGGCAATTGTCGAAAACAGCCTCATCATCAATATCAAAATAGTTATGAGCGATAATATTGCGAAAACCAATGATGTTTTTCCAATCAATCTCTGGGTATCGGGAAAGGAACGACTTCTTTGAATACTTGTCGATATTCTTGAACGATTCGCCGATTGCTTCGAACAACATACAAATTCCATCCAATCTTTCCTGCCCCTCTTCGGTTCGGAAAAACTCCACGTCAGGAACTTGGCGAAACCTCTTTTCGATAGTCATCAAAGCCTTCTGGACCTTTTGCAAAATATCTTCGATTAATTCCCAATCAATTTCAGACATAGACGGCATCCCTTTCAATGCGTTTTTTTAGGAGCGAGTCCATTCCTTGCCGAACCCGTACAAGATCAACAGGGCGTGCCGTTTTTTCCACGATTTCTTCTCTGAGGTTGAAGAACCGTCCATAACTGACTTCGGCGAGTTCAACGCAGATATCGACATCGCTCTCTTCGGTCGCTTCATTCCGGGCGAAGGAGCCGAACAGACCGAGTTTCGTTACGCCGTATTGTTCGGCAAACCGATCCTTGTTGTCTCGCAGGATTGTCAAGATATTTTCACGGGTCAACATGGCGTTTGCGGTTGGGGACGCTCCTTTCACGTTCCCCATTATAGCGGACAAACACAGGGTTCGCAATCGACAAGAGTGTGCCTCTTGCGTTTCTCTACTCCACGTACCGCCTGTTCAATCGCGACGTTTTGATGATCGGCACGGCAAGTGTCGGGACAAGTTCGGGCTGGGAGGTAATTTCGGATTTTTTTGAATCCTTTCCGCTCGGTTCAATCCAACGCCCCTTGTCGTCCAGCGTCATTGTTCCCATGTACAAATCCAAGAGCATTCGCTGCGTTTGATACGTGACCCATGTATTCAAAAAATCGTTCTGGCTATTCATTAACCCATTGAGCGCATTGATGAGTTGTTGCGACGTGTTGGTGTCGATTTTCGCTCCCCGCTGCGGCGGCTGTTCCATCTGGAGTTGCATCAAATCGACCCGAATCGTACCAACCAAAATCGCATTCCGATTGATCTCGAAGTTAATTTGACTCATCTGCACATCACGTAAAACGTTGCGCAACTCCGACTGTACTGAGTCAACATACGTGTAATAATCTCGGCGTGCCTTCTGATAGTCGATTTGACTTTTGCGGTAATCCATCATTTCGTTGTACCGCGTCAGAGGAGTGTCCCATTCAAACCGAACATCCAAACTTCCGGTCTCCTTGCCGAAGTGTACGCCGCGATTGTCCGCTGTTCCGAGGCTGCCATTGAGTTTTAAGTCGAATACGCCCTTTAATTTGTCTGCCACAATGTCAATTTGACGCCAAGTATCCACGAGTTGTGCTTTTCGGTTCATCCAATCCAAGCGGTTCTCCGAGGCAATCCGAAACGCTTCGTCCGTATCGACAGAGACCGGTGCGAGCGTCATTGCGTCCAGTCTTGCCCGCGTTTGCATCAGGGACAGGGACATTAACTCATATTGGAACACCGAAACGACACCGCGAATCCAGTCCCGGTATTCATCCTTTTGCCGGAGGTCTGCGATAATTCGCTTGGTTTCCCTGGGAGGCTTGGAAGACGACTCTACACCGGCTTGCTCTCGGAGTGTTTTTAATTGTTCGGTCATCACTTCAAGGTCACGCTGTTGCACCAAGCGGTCAGCATCTGCAACCGATGCGCCGGAGTCTTCCAATTTCAAGAGGTCATTCAACTCGTCCAGTGCTTCCATTGTTGCCGCATCAAACGAATGGTTGCGAATCATTTCCCGTAGCGTGGGTTCGTCGGACTGGGCAATCACATCGAGAAGCACAAACAGAGCCCGAAGCCGGGACAAATTCTTCGGAATATCCTTTGTCCGCAGTTCGGTAACCCGCTCTTCAAAAAAGTTAACATCGTAAATATGGGGATCAACCCGCTCCTCCTTAATACGCTCCGCCAAACGGACTTCGAGGTTTTTCAATCCCGCCCGACGTTCCGGCATGCTCTTTTGCAACGTTTCCAAATCTTGATCGAGGAGAGCCATTTCTCCCTCGGCACGTTTGATGACATTTTTGAGTTCGTCTCTGAAATTTTCCGGCAGGGGTTGATCCTTTTTCCGAATGGCTGCCAGAAATCCGCCGACATCTTCCATCAAAGCCGTCAGACTCGGAGACGTTAACTGGAATTGCTCCAAAAGCGGGTCGCTGATGCTGACCTTCAAGTCGGGAGGAAGTCCCAATGCACTGACATACGATTCGACATTGGCTTGATAGGTGTTGATTCGTCCCAGCAAACTACTCTGTGAACTCAAAAGACTCTGCTCTGTCTCTTTAACTTGATAATTATTGTTGAGTTGTCCCGCCGCAAACATTTCTCCAAACCGTTCCAAATTTTCTTCCAAACTGATAATGTTTTGACGCTGATTTTGAATTTGAATCTGATCTGCCAACAGGCGGTAAAAACCGCCGCCGACCGAAGAAACACCCGTATTCCGCGGAGCCGTCCCCGTAACGATCCGGGTGTAATGACCTTGCTGAAACAACACCGTTTTTCGTAATTCCGCCAAGAAGTCCCGCTCCGACTGCGTGAGGTTTTCAAGCACCACCTTTCGGCTGGCAGCACGCAGAAGCGGCTGGACGACACTGACATTGATCAGCGATGTATTCATCTTCCAATCGCCTTGTCCGTTGAGCGTCCAAGTAATGGAATTTGCCAATTCGGCAGTCCATGTTCCGCCGGTAGCAAGCAGTCGTTCGGCTCGCAGGCTGGCATCGTTTCGCAACGTTGGTTCACGCCCTCCTGCCACTCCGTAGGAGAGAAAACCATTGCCGTAAAACTGCACATCGTATCGAAATTGCTCACGAGATACATTCATCGCAGCAAGATACAGGTTTTCGAGGACCGTTTGGTATTCGGGCGAATGAAGCCTTGCCAATTCGACCGCCTTTTCTTTGTCGAGCGGCACTTCCCCGTTGTCATTTACCAAGAGAAACTGCCGCCAGCATGGGTTCTCCACATAACCGGTGTCGCCGTTGTCGTGCCAATGTTTCGACCCGCGTTTACCGTCAACGAAGTGCATTTTTTTGTGTGCCGCCGGATCGTCGCACGGCATCGGTTCCACGTCGGGATGGTGCGGATCGAACATTCGCGATGCGGCATCGGGAATGATACCGGGAGAAGAGACTTTCCACCGGGAATCATTGTTGCTCTGCTTGAGAACAGAGCGAATTTCGTGGTCTGCCTTTAACCGATAGTGTTGCCGTGAGCATCCTGCATTTCCGCCGAGACCGGCGACAACAGCGAAGAGGCAAAGGAAACACAAAAATCGATTCATGGGTGGCGTGGGAAAGGTTCACGCCCTAAATCGGCGGCAATTTAGCGAAACTTTAACGGTTATGTCGATTTTGTCGAAATTGAGGGTAGTGCCGGGGTATGGATTGAGTTGGTCGGAGAAAAAGCGAAAGCGTCGTCGAAGTTCGGTGGAGCCGGTGATAGGACATTTGAAGTCGGATCATCGGTTGGACAGATGTTTTTTGAAGGGCAGGATTGGCGATAAATTGAATTTGATAGGCAGTGCGGCGGGATTTAATATGCTGAAGTTGTTACGGCTTATGGGCATGGGAATATTTTCCCGTGCGCTGTTGGTGTTTTGTCAACAGCACCCTCCGCCGCCGGTTTAGCAACAACGAGGTTCGGCTTGATGACGACGATCAAGTTGACTACTTCGGTAACACCCTTTTCCGTTTTGATGATTTTGTAAAGTGAAAAGTGCCGGAGATACCAATTTCGCAGTTCATCCTGCTGTTCATCAGGAATATCAAGGCAAGCGGCAAGGATGTCGATTACCCCCAATCCTGACCAGGGTGTCGTGTTCTGGCAGATAAAATCGTCGATGACCATAATTTCCGAACCGCCTTCGTATCTCTCTTCAAAATACTCATCGAAGAGCAAACGAAACATATACGAGTGCATTCCAAGCCAGATCAATTTTTTCTTGACTTCCCAGCCATAGTCATTCGGTTTGTCCAGAAAATTCTTGACCAGCGAAATGTCGGGAAGTAGTGGTAAAAGTACGTCGTTTAGAAATACCGTTATTTCCTCGGCAGCAAAAAGCATATCGACGTGGCAATTTGAGAGTTCACGGTCATCAAGTTGCGGATAGAAATTCCATAAAAGAAACTGCACTCGTTCGACACTGATACCAGAAGGTTGTTTCGCATTCACTGGCAACATCAATGGAAGCGGTGTTCCAAACAATTCGGTGTTGTACTTTTCGAGAGCAGTCCAAATGCCGGTATCGAAGTGGATGTCCATTGCAAAATCGACCAGTATCTCGGCTAACTGGGTTCGGGCGGAAGGGGCAAGTTTTAGCGAAGGAAAGCGAAAACCGAGTTGTATAAAATCGAGCACCTTATCGCAACGTTTGACAAGGGGACGGAGGGCGGCAATGATCTTTTTGTCGCTCTTTTCGGGAAAGTGGTCGGAGTAGGGTAGTACCTCCTCAAGTCTAAAGTTGTGGATTTTGCTCTTGTCAGGACTTTGCGAAATATGTATCCTTCCCTTTGTGAATTGTCCCTGCCATACAAGGATGTGCCCATGAAAAAGCTTTATCAAGTAACCTTGACCGCCGACGAACGCCTCGAACTCACTCAACTCGTTTCCAAAGGCAAAA
>Ga0082212_10007119_pt1 | contig 14877 bp, 11 predicted proteins | sample TergutNt197P3_FD_71548 | JGI IMG/M metagenome (GOLD analysis project Ga0082212, IMG submission 71548) | Neocapritermes taracua P3 segment gut microbial communities from Petit-Saut dam, French Guiana - Nt197 P3 | ecosystem: Host-associated > Arthropoda: Insects > Digestive system > Gut ... | reverse complement strand
TATAGAACGATGAACCGCGAAGGACACAAAGATTTCCCACCAAACACACAAAGTTTCCTTGTGAACTTTGTGTATGGTCTTTGTGCCCTTTGTGGTAAAAAAAATATTTTATGAGGGTACATTTTCACCCTTTCGGGTGATGGTCACGTATTTTTTAACCTGTAATTTTGCCGCGAAATAATTTTGAATTTTGAATCAGGAATTTTGAAATGAATATGAACCCGCTCCGCAAGGGGCAAAAAACTTTACAATTCGGGAACAAATTATAAAATCAAAAATCGCTAATCAGTTCATTTTTTTGCCAATTAGCGATTTCCTACGTACCCAGGGCCGGGATCGAACCGGCACGAGTTTAACCTCACTGGTGTTTGAGACCAGCGCGTCTACCAATTCCGCCACCTGGGCATGACGTTAAATTTCGGGACAAAGATACATATTTATTTATTTCGTCCAAATATTTTTTTGCATATTTTCTTGATATGATTGTCCTGACAGACAATAGCGTAATTTAAAAAAAGAAGTAGAACAGCAGGTTAGTACGGAAATTAGCCACTTCCGCAGCATTCACAATCTTTGCTTTTGAGTCGTTTTGTATCTCGCCAAATGCTGCAACCGTATATTCAAACTCAATGGCAAATTGCCAGTTGTTCTTGGTATAAAATATGTGCGGCGATATGCGATACATATATTTAATGTCGTGAGCGCGGGCATACCACGCGCCTGTCACATCATTGAGAGTGCCCAGACTGTTGAGGTAAGCGGCAAAGAATCCTATCTGCCATTTTATACCGTAATCCACATTGATCCAATAATTCATGTGTTGGGTGGGGGTATATTTTTCGTGTCCGGTAGTCGGATCAAAAGCGCTCACCGCATAACCGCCGATCATCAGCGATTCGGTGGTGTTTTGCGTATACGTGGTCTGAAATTTCAGCACTAAATCGGCTACCTGATACTGTGCGTATGCCTGTGCTGCATAAGTAGTGAGTTTTTCGTCTGTTTTAAATATCTGTCCGTTGAGGTTGGTTGTGTACGTGCGCGGTTTGATGGTTTTGACAGTTCCGACAGCGCCTATCTGGAACATCGGCGTCTTGTGTGCCAAATGGACAGCAAACTCAGGCCACAAAGCGTTGCGAAAATAGGTTGGACTTTTAACGGAGTTGTTTGTGCCCGGAGCAGGCCCCAGCGACGCATAATCGCTTTGATACACAGCAAAAGCCGAAAGAAGCCAACGCCCCGGCTTATAGTCGAACCGTATCTGGTCACTCCGGTTGAAAGCCCAGAATGGCGCTCCGGTGTTGAGTGCCACTACATTGGGGACGCAACCGGTGGCTAATGGATGCCAGGTACGTCCCAAGAGCAGGTTGGATTTCGCCCATGAGAGATTGGTATACGCCTGGCGGAGACGTACTCCGTTGGTGTTGGATGTTCCCGTAAAATCGAATTCAAGGTATGCCGTTGATTTGGCGCCAAATAAATCCGGTGCATAAAACCGTGTGCACAAACGCGATGATATGGATACAAAGTTGGTTACAGGTACAGCATTGATATCTTTTCCATTGGCATCAAGGAGCCGTTTTAATGGATAAAAGGTAAATAAGCCTTCTACTGCTTCAGACGTTTGCCGGGTATCATAAACATAATCTATCCGTGCGAAACCGGACAACTGCAAACCGGTTGAACGCCCCAACCGGATGGTGTCATCCCGGGAAAACCCAAGCATGGTATTCATTTGTAATATTATGAAAACCAATAAAATAAAACGAAAAAACACTTTCATGGTAATAAAATTTTGGGGGTGCAAGATAGTTAAAATATCTTTTAAATGTTCAATAATTCAAAAATTTTATATAAGTTTGCACGTTGTAACTTTAAAAAAGGTCATCAAAAACGACGAATAAGTCGTGGAATCGAAAATCAAAAATGTAAAATGACAAAAGTTTATTTCACCAATTTAAGGATCAAAAACGGGCAAAGTCTATTGGACAAACTCGAAACATTAATCAAAAAAGCCGGTATCGAACAGATTGATTTTGACGGCAAATTTGCTGCAATCAAAATTCATTTTGGAGAGCCGGGCAATTTGGCGTATATCCGCCCGAATTATGCTGCAAGGCTGGTAAGTTTTCTGCAAAAGAAAGGAGCCAGGGTCTTCCTTACCGATGCCAACACATTGTATTGTGGACGTCGTTCGAATGCGGTTGATCACCTGCAAAGTGCCATGGAAAACGGGTTTAACCCCATGGCGATACCGTGTCCGGTTATCATCGCCGACGGTCTCAAAGCCATTGATTACCGAGAGGTACATCTCGCAGGCGAATATTGCAAAACGGCCAAAATTGGCGCTGCTATTGCTGATGCCGACATCATTATTTCCATGACGCATTTTAAGGGACACGAACAGACCGGTTTTGGCGGTGCGCTCAAAAATATCGGTATGGGGTCGGCTTCAGCTGCCGGTAAAAAGGAAATACACTCGTCGTCGCAGCCGGTCATCGTTGAGGAAAACTGTACAGCGTGCAGTCAGTGCGTCAATTATTGTGCATCGAAAGCGATAACGCTCAACAAAAACAAGAAGGCGGAAATTGATCGTGCGAAGTGTATCGGTTGCGGGCAGTGCATCGCTGTCTGTCAGTATGATGCGGCGCATGTAGTGTGGAACAGTTCAGCGGATATCACCTGCTACAAAGTGGCCGAGTATGCGCTGGCGGCGGTGAAAGACAAACCGCATTTCCACGTCAGTTTCATCATGGATGTGTCGCCTGATTGCGATTGCTGGGGTTGTAACGACGCCCCCATTGTGCCTGACATCGGTATGGCAGCCTCTTTTGATCCGGTGGCTTTAGACAAAGCCTGCGCCGATATGGTAACAGCCGCCCCCGCCAACCCCGGAACATGTTTGAATGTACACGAACATGGAAACTTACAGGGCGAAGACAAATTCAAATTAATTCATCCACGAACCAACTGGAAAACAGGATTAGCACATGCCGAAAAAATAGGGCTGGGAAGTATGGATTATGAATTGATAACCGTGTGAAACAACCTAATGGAAAATTCAGAGGCGTGAATAGATGTGATTTTTTCCATTTGATTTTAGGATAACTTACTTGTATTTTCCGCTTAAAATTTTAAAATACAAACCTGTCAGGAATTAAAAAACCTGATAGGTTTTTGATTCAAAAGCCTTATCTTTGTCCTAAATTTATTATTCAGCATGCGAAAGAAAAATAAAACGCAGGAGATCATAGAAAACGTTGCAGTAGTGGATATTGCCGATGACGGAAAGGCAGTTGGGAAAGTGAGCGATAGCGATCTGGTGGTGTTTATATCACATGCTGTACCCGGCGATGTGGTTGATGTGCGTGTCGTCAAAAAAAGGAAAAAATACATTGAAAGCATTCCCGTGCATTTCAGTAAATATTCTGAATGGCGGGTAGAGCCGCTTTGCGACTGTTTTTCTGTATGTGGAGGTTGCAAATGGCAGGATTTCGACTACCGGCAACAACTTTTCTATAAGCATAAAAACGTATCCGATTGTCTGTTGCGCATCGGTAAGTTGAATGTATCCGAAATAGCGCCTGTACTGGCAGCCGATCCGACATGGTTTTACCGTAACAAACTTGAATTTACCTTTTCGTCCAACCGATGGCTCACGACAGAGGAAATGCCTGAAACCGAAACCGTCAACCGTAACGCGCTCGGATTTCATATTCCCGGCAGATTCGATAAGGTACTCGACATTGAGCGCTGTTATCTGCAGCCTGATCCGTCAAATGATATTCGCATTGCCGTTCGCGATTTTGCACTGCAGGAAAACATGCCGTTCTACGATTTGCGCAATCATCAGGGTTATCTGCGCACCTTAATCATACGCATCGCATCCACGGACGAGGTGATGGTCATCGTCGGTTTTCATCACGAGGATTCTGCTATACGCGAAAAACTGCTGAATTTCATTTGGAAGCGTTTTCCCAAAGTGATTTCGCTCATGTATGTGATCAATCCCAAACTGAATGACAGTTTTGGCGACCTTGATGTGCAACTGTATAAAGGCAAACCCTACATCATGGAAGAAATGGAAGGATTGAAATTCAAAATCGGGCCGAAGTCGTTCTACCAAACCAATTCTAAACAAGCATACCAGTTATACAAGATCGTGCGAAACTTTGCCGGACTTACCGGTCGTGAAATTGTGTACGACCTTTATACCGGAACCGGAACGATTGCCAACTTTCTTGCTTCGCGAGCCAAAAAAGTAATCGGCGTGGAATGTGTCAGCGAAGCCATAGAAGATGCGCAATACAACTCTGCCATCAACGGCATCAAAAATACATTCTTTTATACAGGCGATATGAAAGATGTGTTTACTATGGAACTGATTCAACAACGCGGCAGACCTGATGTGGTGATACTCGATCCGCCACGCGCCGGAGTACATTCAAAAGTTATCGAAGCATTGTTACTGGCCATGCCCCGAAGAATAATTTATGTGAGTTGTAACCCGTCGTCGCAGGCGCGTGATCTCGCCCTGATACAGGAGTACTACTGGATTACGGCCGTACAGCCGGTAGATATGTTTCCGCACACACATCATGTGGAAAATGTTGTCAAATTAATCAGAAAAATATAAAATATTTTTTGGCATTTGATGTATTTTTGCTAAAAATGGTTATCTTTGTCGTGTTGTTACAGGTTACAAAAATGAGCCGGTATCTCAACATCAAAAAATAGTCAGTGGAGAAAAGTTCATTCATGAGTGGTTTGGCGAAACATGAAGTTTTTTTTTCAGGATTGCAGGCCACAACTGCCGGTGCGCCGTTCGAACTTCATACATTACCCAATGGCGTCAGACTGGTTCATCAGAAGATCGAGTCGCCGGTTGCATATTGTGCATTGATGATGAATGCCGGATCGCGCGACGAATTGAAAGACGAGTACGGAGCAGCGCATCTGGTAGAGCATCTTATGTTTAAGGAAACCGGAAAACGTAAGGCACATCATATTCTTAGCCGTATGGAAAATGTGGGAGGCGAACTGAATGCTTATACATCCAAAGAGGATACATGTATTCATGCCGCTTTTTTAAACAGCCATTACGCACGTTCTTTGGAATTATTCAGTGATATGGTTTTCAATCACAAAATAACCGATAAAGTACTTCAATTAGAGAAAAATGTGGTGATTGACGAAATCAAGTCGTCAAAAGACAGTCCTTCCGAATCCATCTTCGATCAATTTGACGAATTGATGTTCCCCAACCATCCATTGGGTCGTAACACTTTAGGTTCGGTACACTCGGTTCAAAAATTGGGCAATACGGATGTGGAACGGTTTGTAGCCCGTAATTATCATCCTGACCGTATGGTATTATCGTCGGTAGGGAACATTTCTTTTCAGCGCCTGATTGCGTTTGCCGAAAAATATTTCGGAGTAATGACGCCGAAGTCTCAGCCGCCGGTACTGCGTGACGTACCGGAAATAATTTCACCTTTTGAAAAACAGATCAATAAAAGAAATCACCAGTCGCATTGCATACTCGGCGTTAGATGTGACGGTTCTGATCTTGAATTTCGGGTTGCCATGACCATGCTGGCAAATCTTCTGGGAGGCCCCGGAATGAATACCCGTCTGAATATGTCGTTACGGGAACGACACGGATGGGTATATCATGTTGAAGCCTCATATACGCCATATTCCGATGTGGGCGTATTTTGTATCTATTTTGCCACCAACAGAGCCAAACTTGATAATTGTGTAGAGCAAATAGAAAAAGAGTTGAACAAATTGAAAAAGGAACCTTTAACTGAAAAGCAACTAAAAAAATTGAAGCTGCAAATCATGGGGCAACTTGCTATTGCATCAGATTATCATGATGCAAGAATGCTTTCTGCAGGAAAAAATTTGTTAATGTTTGATAAAATTGATAACTTGCACGATTTTTGTGTTCAAATGAATACGATAGATGCTGAATTCTTGCGTGAAGTGGCAAACCGGGTATTCTGTAATTTAAGTTTTTTGACATATTATTGAATGGAACGAGAGATAGACGAATATATTCACAATCATTTGGATATAGAAAACAACGTATTAAACGAATTGTACCGCTATACCCATTTGAATGTACCGTATTCGGGAATGGTTTCGGATCACATACAGGGGCGATTACTCAGTATGCTCAGTCACATGGTGAGACCCGAACATATTCTCGAAATAGGCGCTTTTACCGGATATTCTGCTATCTGTTTAGCAGAGGGATTAAGCGAAAAAGGGCATCTGTACACCATTGAATTAGACGATGAACGTGCTGAAATAGCATCGGCTTTTATTGAAAAAGCAGGGGTGACAGATCGGATCACATTGCTCGTTGGCGATGCGCTCGAAATCATCCCGAAACTTGATATTGTTTTTGACCTTATCTTCATTGATGCAGCCAAAAAACAATACATGGATTATTACCATGCGATATTCGACAAGGTGAGGCCGGGCGGATATATTATGGTGGATAATATCCTCTGGTATGGTCAAGTGGCCGATCCGAAAGTTCAGGATGAAATGACCAATGAATTGCGACGTTTCAACGACTTTATTCAATGCGATGTACGTGTCGAAAAGGCAATCGTGCAAAACCGTGACGGGTTGTTTATTTTAAGGAAAAAAATGAACAAATCCGACATTCGGACGTTTCAGTTTTTATCATCAGAATAAATCATTAACCTCTAATATAAAATCATCATGCCAACTTATTCCATTAAAGATCTTGAAAACCTGACAGGTATTCATGCTCATACCATTAGAATCTGGGAACAGAGATACACGCTTTTGAACCCGGAAAGAACACCTACTAATATCAGGAGATATTCTGATAAGGATTTACGCAAGCTACTTAGTGTGGCTTTATTGAACAACAACGGTTTAAAAATTTCAAAAATCGCTAAACTGTCCGATATCGAAATGTCCGAAACAGTATTGCACTTATCGGAAGGAGACGATGCAAATATTGAAAACCAGATTGAAAGCATCAAATTAGTGATGGTGGATATGAATGAAGCCAAATTCGAAAAACTGTTCAGCCACATGGTGTTGCAGATGGGTTTTGAAGAAACCATCCTGAAAATATTTGTTCCGTTCTTCAGGCGATTAACTTTTTTGTGGCAGACCGACTCGGTAACTGTAGCCCAGATCAATTTTATCACATCGCTTTACAAACAAAAAATGTACGTTGCCATTGATGGTTTGGCGCCTCCTGACAAGAGCATGAAATTCATCATGTTCCTGCCAAAGACAGAACAGATGGACAATGGATTGCTTTTCTGCAACTATCTGGCAAAAAAGCGGGGATTCCCAACGCTTTATTTGGGCGCCTCGTTTCCCTCGAAAGAATTATCGGATATTCTCGAAAAAAATCCGGACAGTTATCTCCTTTCAATAGCATCACTGGCGCAAATTGATCTGACGGCGTATTACAATAAGATTTTGGCTGCATGTCAGCAGAATCAAAAATTATTGCTTGCCGGAAATCAGATCAGTACAGTAAAAATTGATCATCCTCGTTTGACTGTTTTTCAGGATTATACAGCTTTTATCAATTTTCTGGAACAACTGTAAGGAGGATTATCAATTGAAAGCCATACGACAGACAACTTTCGATGATTGTGCGTTGATTTACCAATTGGCCGTTTCATCGTGGAAAGCGGCTTATTCTGATCTGTTATCAGAAAGTCAGATATCTTACATGCTGGAAATGATGTATTCCGAAGAATCACTCAAACGGCAAATGCGGGAAGGACACATATTTTTCATCGCTTTGTTTGATGACGTTCCTGTCGGTTATATATCATTTCATCCAAAAGGTGAAGGACTTTACATTTTGGAAAAACTGTATATGTTACCACAAATGCAGGGTAAGGGGATGGGACGCTTTCTGGTGGAAAAAGCCGAAGAATATATTCTGAAACAACGTTCAGGACAACACTTTCTGTTCGAACTGAACGTAAATCGCGAAAATAAGGCAGTTGGATTTTACCAACAAGTGGGATTCCATATCGCCCGCGAAGTGGACGAAGATATTGGCAACGGCTTTTACAAAAATGACTACATCATGCAGAAAGTTGTCGGATTTCATCACTCATAACAGTCCCATACTTCGTAATACAAATACGAAGAGGAAGATACTTATGCCGGAGCAGACGGTTGTCAGTACTACAATTTGTCCGGACAGTTCGCCGTCGCAACCCATATTGTTCGCCATGATGTAACTGCTTACTGCTGTTGGTGTGGCAAAAATACACAACAAAACGCTCAATTCAATGGTACGAAATCCCATCGGGATCAATATCAGCATGGCAACAAGCGGAACGATCACCAAACGGGCTGCTGTGGCCGAAAGTACTTTCCACAAGTTGTTGTTCAGGTTTTTGAATTTGAAATCGCCACCCAGCAAGAACAAGGCTAAAGGCGAGGCGGCAGTAGCCAGTTCGCTGACAGGTTTGTTGACAATCGCAGGCAAATCAACGTTGAGCACGCCAAACAACATTCCGGTTGCACATCCAAGTATCAACGGGTTAGTGGCGATATCTTTGAACAATTGAACAATCGAAATCCGCTTGGTACTGTTTTCAGAAAAGACAGATAAGATAATGACAGCCGCAATATTAAAGAACGGCGTCATGATACCCAGTAACACAGCAATGGAATTGGCGGCATCCTGTCCGTACATTCCTGTGGCCAGAGGCATACCGTATATCAGGAAATTACTTCGGTAGATGCCTTGAATCATGCTTCCTCGCTGCCCGCGCCGCTTGATGAACAACGGTACAATACAAAAAGACAGCACAATGACAATGCTCACTCCGGCTAAAGCCGAAAAAATCAATCTTCCATTGGCAAAATCACCGTGAAAGGCGTTCCGAACGTTCTGAAAAAGCATCAGGGGAATCATAAATCTGAAAACAAAACGACTACTCTCAGATAGAAATCTGTCTGAAATAAAATTGATTTGACTTGCTGTATATCCCGCAGCGATCAAGATAAAAAGCGGCGCTACGGCATTGATTGAGAAAAAAATGTCTTCCATATCGCTAAAAAAGGACATAATTCATCATTCCCTGATTCCTTTGACTTGTAACTGTATCTTTGTTTCGCCTCTGAATGTATTTTCCTCGATGGCATAACAGATGTCAAAGGGTTTTCCCGAACGTATGATGGTTGAGTAGTATTCGCCTAACTGAAACCCGATAGCCGGGAAAATAATTTCAGGATGGTTTACCTGTCGCAGGTCGAGTTTCAGATGTTCGCCGCATTTGCCGACGATCTTTGCACTTCCGACATCTTCCACATTGCGTGTCAGGAATACCGGCGACATGTTTTTAGGCCCGAACGGTTGGAATTGTTTCAGGATACGCACGAATTTGGGATTGATATCCGAAAAGTTGATTTCCGTATCAATCAGGATGTTGGGTAATAATTGCTCGTCGGTGATGGTTTCCGCTACCACTTCATCGAACTTTCGGCTGAAAGCAGCCACATTTTCTTTTTTCAGGGTGATTCCGGCCGCATACATGTGTCCGCCGAAATTTTCGAGCAGATCGCTGCATGCATCAATGGCTTTATACAGATCGAAACCCTCCACCGAACGTGCCGAACCGGTGGCCAAACCGTTGGATTCGGTAAGGATCACCGTTGGCCGGTAGTAGGTTTCGGTTAAACGCGAAGCCACAATACCCACCACTCCCTTATGCCACGTAGGGTCGAAAAGCACTGTTGTCTTTCGAAAATCCTGCTCGGGATCGGCTGCAAGCATACGTAACGCCTGACAGGTAATATCCGAATCCACATTTTTCCGGTCGTTATTAAAGCGGTTAATTTCTATGCCTGCTGTCTTAGCGGTTCGTTCTTCTTCCGAAATCAACAGTTCTACTGCATATTTGCCCGATTTCATGCGTCCGGCGGCATTGATCCGTGGCCCGATCTTGAAAACGATGTCATCTACCTGCATTTGTGAACCTTCCATTCCGGATATCATAACGATGGATTTTAAACCAAGTGCAGGATTCTCATTCAATTTTTGAATCCCCAAAGATTCCATTACACGGTTTTCGCCGTCAATCGGTACGATGTCCGAAGCAATGCTCACCGCCACCAAGTCAATGTAGGCGTACACTTCCTCCATTGGTATTTTATTATCCAATGCAAACGCCTGTAACATCTTGAAACCAACGCCACACCCAGAAAGTTCCTTATACGGATAGGAACAGTCGGCGCGTTTGGGATTGAGGACAGCAAACGCCGGCGGCAATACCGTTCCGGGATAGTGATGATCGCACACGATGAAATCAATACCTTTCGAACCGGCATACTGAATTTTTTCTACCGCCTTCGTTCCGCAATCCAGACTGATGATCAACTTGAAACTACCGGAAATAGCCGTATCTATGCCTTTGTATGAAACCCCATAGCCTTCCGAATAACGGTCGGGAATGTAATAATCCACGTTGTGATATATCTTTTTCAGAAAAGAGTAGACCATGGCTACGGACGTTGTGCCATCCACATCGTAATCGCCGTACACCATGATCTTTTCGCGATGATGGATAGCATAGCTGATACGATCGACCGCGCGTTGCATGTCCTTCATCAGAAAAGGAGAATGTAAATATGCATACGCCGGCCTGAAAAATGCTCTGGCGCTTTCAAAATCCCTGATCCCTCTCTGCACCATGAGCGTCGCTAAAATACCGTCAACACCCAACACTTGCATAAGATGTTTTACCACAGCGGCGTCCGGTAATGGCTTTACTATCCACTTTTTGTTACTCATATTTTACACGTCTTACTGTCTTACATTCGAAAATATTCATTCAACAGCGCTCGCGCCGCTGCAAACGATGACATCCGATCATCCATCACTTTTTGTTCGTATTCGGGAAGCAGGGCTTCGATGTGCGGATGACCATAGAAATGACGGATGAGACTGTTTTGAATGGTTTCGCTCATCCAGTATTTCGACTGCTGGTGGCGACGCCGTTCAAAAAAACCGTTATTTTTAGTCAACTGCTCGTATTGCATGATGGAATCCCAGATTTTGTCAATTCCGAAACAAGTGACCGCTGAACATATCGTTGCTTGCGGTTCCCATCCCGACGGTGATTTAGGGAATAGTTGCAACGCGCTTTTATATTGTGTTTGAGCAAGTTGAGCCTTTTCGAGATTATTCCCGTCCGCCTTGTTGACGGTGATCAGGTCGGCCATTTCCATGATACCGCGTTTGATGCCCTGCAACTCGTCGCCCGCACCTGCAATCTGTATCAACAGGAAAAAATCGGTCATGGATTGTACGGCAGTTTCGGATTGTCCTACGCCCACCGTTTCGATAAAGATGGTATCGAACCCGGCCGCTTCACACAGAAATATCGTTTCACGGGTTTTTCGGGCAACACCACCTAACGAGCCCGATGACGGCGATGGTCGGATAAAAGCATTCGGATCAACCGACAATACCTCCATACGTGTTTTATCGCCCAGTATGCTGCCTTTGGAACGCTCGCTCGAAGGATCAATAGCCAGCACCGCCAGTTTGCGGCCTTGCGATGTGAGATACCCACCCATGGCTTCTATAAACGTGCTTTTTCCCGCTCCGGGTACACCCGTGATGCCGATACGTATGGATTTTCCGGAGTGTGGCAGACAACGCTCCACAATGTCATGAGCCATCTGTGTATGCTCGGACAACGAACTTTCTACCAGTGTGATAGCCTGACTCAACACGGTACGGTTACCTTGCAGGATTCCTTCCACATATTCGTCTAACGACCATATTTTCCGTCGGCGGCTCAGGAAATGCTGCAACGAAACATCGTTCACCACCGGCGGTTGTTCAACGCCGGGATTGACCGATAAAGCGCTATCGTAAACGTGATAACTGTCAGGCCATGTAGCATGTTTATTAAAATCAGACATTCACAATTGATTTTTCGCTTTATGATTAATAAACATGTCAAAAATATTTTAATTCAATTTTCCAAAAACCCATTTCAAACCGCCCGGATTCTCTGTGGTAGTTCTACCTATAAGACGTCCCTCGCCGTCGCCGGAAATCAGTACATACATAAAATTCCATCCTTTTTTAAAATTACAGTCGTATGTTATGGTCGATTTGATAATTTCATCATTATTGGAATATGTGCCGGTTATTATTACATCATTGTCCACGTAAATAAGCGCCGCCATTATGATCTGCCGGGTTTTTTCATCAAGTTTTCCGTAAAAAAATAATCCTGACACATTTTCATCCTTGTCATATCCCACCAAAAATACTCCTCCTGTTCCTTCCACATTATTATTACTCATTGATACTCCGGCAGGAACTTCCATGTCGTCATACATTGGCGTCAGACACTTGCTATCTACCGTTGCAGGTAAATTCATCGAAAGTCTGCCGTTGATAAAAGAACCACTTGCAATTTCCTCCCCGGTGACGGAAGTTGTTGTACCAATAATCTTCCCGGCTTCTTCATCCCAAAACCAATCAATATTAATTTCGCTATTTACAAGCAATTTCACATTTGTAACCTCTGGGTCAACGTCCGAGACAGTTACGCTGATATTGTTGTTGACGATACTTGTTGCAGGGAGATTGTCGCCCTTATCACACGACGTAATTACAACCGATACCGCAAAAACTGCGATTAAATAATTCAAAATTACTTTCATTTTTCAATAGGATTATATTCGTTTAATATGACAGATAACTTCGCATAATTGATATTTCCTTCGATCACTTTGTTGCATTGGCTGTCGCTAATCATGCGGTTGTAATACTCATTGCGTTCGGAGATGATCAACACTAACGGCAAGCCTGCCCGTACCGATTTCACCTGACGTAGCGCTTCATCATCTTCATTTTCGAAAACACAGGCGTCGGTAAATACTACATCAATGTCCTTCTGCTGGTTGATGGTATCCATCCACTGTTTGACCGTATATGCATGAATCACTTTTGCTCCTGTGGAACTCAACAGTTTTTCATAATATCGGTACGTCATTGCTTCAGGTTCGACTATCAGGATGGACATTTCTTTAAATGGCTGCCCGGTTGGCTTTTCAGCGACGTCTTCGTCGAAAAGTGATTCGTCTTCTGCTTCGATGGGAAGGTACGATATGGTGAACCTGAAGATAGAACCTTCTTCTTCAACTGATTCTACGTTGATATCGCCGCCCATCATTTGAACCAGACTGCGCGAAATGGTCAAACCAAGTCCTGTACCGCCATAGCGACGGCTGTTGGAGTCTTCGGCTTGGCGGAAACGTTCAAAAATAACCTCCAACTGATTTGAAGCAAGACCAATACCTGAATCTTCCACCCAAAACTCCAGTTGATGAGGTGGTAGCAACTTATAACCAAAATTAATGAATCCCTTTTCAGTGAATTTGATAGCGTTGCCGATCAGATTGGAAAGTACCTGCCGCAGTCGCATAGGATCAACAAAAATAATGCACGGATCAATAAAACCGCTTTCGTCGAGTATCAGCGCTATTTTATCTTTGTTGTTGGTTTGAAGATAAGTCTCAAAAAAGACCTGCAATTCACGCATAAAATCGTTGAGATGGAATGTTACCGGGCGGATACTCATCTGCTTGGCTTCGATTTTGGCAACATCAATGATATCGTCAATCAATTTGACCAACTGTGTACTGCTGTTGTTCACCACCTTGATGTATTCATGGCGGCGTCTGGACGACAGGTTGTCGTCGGCCAGAAAGTTAAGAAAGCCGATGATGCCATTGATGGGTGTGCGTATCTCATGCGACATGTTGGCTAAAAACGCCGATTTCAGTTTGTCCGATTCTTCGGCTTTTTCTTTGGCGCGGATGAGTTCCATTTCGTTGATTTTTCGTTCGGTAATGTCGCGAATCACCATGATGGATGAAGTAATGTTTCCCTTGTCGTCTTTCACCGCCGCCGCCGATATTTCGCCGAAAAAATCGGAGCCGTCTTCGCGCATCAGCAGCAGTTGCGGCAGGAACGATACATTATCCTCCGACAGCGAACTGAATATTTCAAAGGCTTTCTGCATGTCGTGCGGATGAACATAACTAAACACCCGGGTATTGCCTATTTTTCTGTCGTCGTTGATGAGGAACAGTTCTTTTGCCCTGGTTGATATGAAAACAACCCTTCCCTGCGGATCGCACACGACAATGGCGTCGGGCGATGCTACCGTCAATTGGCGATACAGTTCTTCCGACTGGCGCAGCGCTTCTTCCGCTACTCTTCGGTCGGTAATGTCGGTAGCATACTCCATGTGTACTAATCGTCCGTCGACCCATTCGATAGCTGCATCGGTACACTCGAACCACCTGCCCACTACACGGTTCTCAATCTCCCAGCGATGCAGTCCGGTCGGTTTTTTCTGATGATCCAGCAGCATGGGATTCGGACAAAACTCACACTGGCCTGTCATTCCTTTCTGCAACGCTTTCCAGCATAATTGTCCTTCCACGTCTTCACCCATCAGGTCTTTCACCATTTTGTTGGCAAACAGGACTTCGAAAGTGTCGAAATTGGCCACATAGATGCTCGCATTGATGTTGTCGAGTACTGTGTGCATGGTTTGTTGCGACAGTTGTATGGCTTTTTCGGCCTGAAAACGACGGGTAGTGGAGGAAATGACCTGCGACAGGCTGATGAGCAAATCCACTTCCTTTTGTTGCCAGTCCTTGTGGCGCAAACATTCGTCGAATCCTACAAAGCCAAAATTGACGCCGTTGGCTTCCAGCGGAAGTACCAGAATGGACTTGATACCCTGTGGTTCTAATATTTCATAAACTTCGGGCGCTAATGTGGCAATGTCGGATGTACATACATATTCACCCTTT
>Ga0082212_10007118_pt1 | contig 14878 bp, 19 predicted proteins | sample TergutNt197P3_FD_71548 | JGI IMG/M metagenome (GOLD analysis project Ga0082212, IMG submission 71548) | Neocapritermes taracua P3 segment gut microbial communities from Petit-Saut dam, French Guiana - Nt197 P3 | ecosystem: Host-associated > Arthropoda: Insects > Digestive system > Gut ... | reverse complement strand
AGAATTCAAAAAATGTCATATTCACCGTCCATGAAGGTAAAAATAAAATTGGTACCGGTGTGGACTGTGAAGTAAGAACATTGTTTAATTCTATCTCGCGCCACCACGCGATGCTGAGTTTTGAATATGGTCATTATACTATTACCGATTTAGGCTCATCGGGCGGTACATTTATAAATAATCGTCAGATATCAAATCATCACATAATTGACGGCGATATTGTTAAACTTGGCAATGTTGAATTTAAGTTTAAATGTATTTAGGTGCAGGAATATTATGAAAAGAACAATGAGATTTATCTCTATATGCTGTTTGGTATTTATCGGCTACGGTTTTGCCGGGTCCGCTCCTAATGATAAGGCAGATAAATCAAAAAATCCCGGCAATATTAGATTAAGAATAGATCAGCCTGTAACAAAAAAATATCCTCTGATGGAGGTTTACGTATCTGTTGGCGACAATAACCATGAACCATTGATATCGCTCGTAAAAGGAAATTTTGCCGTTTCGGTTGACGGCAAAGAGATTACATCAGGATTGGATGTCGCGGGTTTTCAATATACCGAAGAAGGCGTGGCCTATTCGTTACTCATTGCGGGAAACGGCATGATGGAGGGTGAATCCATTGAAGAACAATTGAAGGCAGCAATAGCCCTGCTTGAATCTTTGCGGGATCAAGATGTTCTTTCGGTTTATGTGTTTGGCGAAGAGGTTAAGGCGGTCTTTGAATTTGAGAAGAAAAATGAAAGCCTTATTGATAAGATAACAAAAATAGAAGTTCTCGGCGGTAATCCGCACATGTATGACGCGCTGGTGTTTTCTGCCAGAAGATTGAATAGCAGCGAATACAAGCGAAAAGTCCTGATTATAATGACTGACGGCAGAGACAGCGGCAGCAGGTACAATGATGAACAGATGCTTAGCGTACTTGATGAAGCCAATATACCTGTATACTCGGTAGGTCTGAAAATAATGGCGGGACAAAATTTAGCCAAAATCAATAATATCTCGGTACATACAGGCGGCGATTATGTCTATGCTCCGCAGCTTAATCAAGCGTCAAAGATGATGCAGCTTATTACCCGTCAGATTTTATTCGGGTATAGGCTGAAATTTCATGTGGATCATGTTAAAGGAGACAATCAACTGCATCAGTTGCAGGTTAAAGCAATTGTAAAGGATAGCGAGTCAAATTTTTTTAAAAACTTTGTCGCGGAGAAAATACCGCTCTCTACCCTTGTATTGATAATCATAATCGTGCTGATTGTAATAGCCGTAATTGTTTTTATTATTATCTATCTTTTTCAGCTTAGGAAGACCCGAAAAGAGCTGGGCATCTCTAAACGTAAGTGCCCTAAATGCAAGCAGCGCATGAAAGACGACTGGGATGAGTGTATGTTTTGTAAAATAAGCAATAATAAAAGTTAAAATTAGGGTGATGAAACGAAATAAAATCCATGGCTAAACAAAGAATACATACACCCGCCGATAAACAGATTGAGTTTTTAGTAAGAGCAAGATATTCGCTCATATACATAGTTTCCAGCGAAGAAACAAGGGTAGAATCCGTACTTAGGCAAATAGCGCTTAATCGTTCAAAAAAGATATTTTTTTGGTCTATAACTCAAGGGCTTCAAGGTGATGATAATTTTTCTAAAGATGAGCTTAGAGAGCCGTTAAAGACCCTTGATTTTATAGATGAATCGGACAGCAACGGATTTTTTGTTCTTCGCGACTTTCATCCGTTTTTGCAAGATGCTGTTGTTATAAGGCGATTGCGCGATCTGAACAAGAGTCTTAAAACACAGGCAAATAACAAAAATATCATTATTCTTTCACCAATGCTGAAGATGCCTCAGGAGCTTGAAAAGGAGATATCGATTATTCAATTTGACCTGCCTCGGCGTGATGAATTGGATAAGATAATCGGTCAGGTGATTCGTTTGGTAGATAATCCTGAAACAATTGAAGTTTATAATGATATACAGAAGCGAGACAAGGTGCTGGAAGCCGCTCTTGGTCTTACTTCCGAAGAAGCTGAAAATGTTTTTGCGCGTTCTATTGTTCAGACCGGACAGTTTGATATCAACATTATTCTGTCGGAAAAAGAACAGATTATAAGAAAATCCGGCGTTTTGGAATTTTATAAAACAGATGAAGATATTGAAAATGTCGGCGGATTGGAAAATTTAAAAACATGGCTTCACAAAAGAACTAATGCCTTTACAACGGAGGCCCGTGATTTCGGATTGCCTCAGCCTAAAGGGATTTTATTAATAGGCATACCGGGTTGCGGTAAATCTTTAACGGCCAAGGCTATAAGCAATTTATGGAGACTGCCGCTTCTGAAATTAGATGTTGGAAGAGTTTTTTCAAGTCTTGTCGGCAGCAGCGAGGAGAACGTGAGAAACGCGATTTCTACCGCTGAAGCTATCGCGCCGTCAATTTTGTGGTTGGATGAATTGGAAAAGGGTTTTTCCGGAATACAATCATCCGGCGCTACCGATGCGGGTACATCAGCCAGAGTTTTTGGAACATTTATTACATGGATGCAGGAGAAAACAAGTCCGGTATTTGTCGTTGCTACGGCTAATAATGTATCTCAACTGCCGCCCGAACTTATTCGTAAAGGCAGGTTTGACGAAATATTTTATATTGACCTTCCAAATAGGGATGAACGCGAAAAGATATTTAAAATTCATATTAAAAAACGCAGAAGAGATATAAAAGATTTTAATATCCAATTATTATCTGAAAAGACAAGCGGGTACTCAGGCGCGGAGATAGAGCAGATTGTTATCTCCGCATTGTATGACGCGTTTGATTCCGGCGTAGAGTTGTCTGATGAAAAACTTCTTCATAGTATAAGCGAGTTGTTCCCATTGTCTCAGACAATGAGCGAAGAGATAAATAGAATCAGAACATGGGCAAAAAACAGAGCGCGTAAAGCATCGGAGATAACATTTTCAGATGAAATTTCCGGCGAAGACTCTCAAGTTAAGCTTGAGATATAATTTAATACAAGAGGTATTATGGAACATCATGAACTTGTAATAGAAATTGCACCGGATGGGGCGGTTAAACTGGAAGTACAAGGCGTGTCGGGGCCTTCGTGCATGGAATTGACTAAAGATTTGGAACTCGAAATAGGCAATGTTTTGGCAACAGAAAAAAAAGCTGAATATTTTTCAATTGCTGATAAAGAATCAACGGCTAATAAAATAAAAACGGAAAGAAGTTGACATCATGTCATTTAAAGAGTATGAATTTTATCTTCCTATTGGCTACGAAGATGACAAAGGAGTATTTCATAGAAAGGGAAAGATGCGTTTAGCAACTGCCATTGATGAAATAGAGATAAACAGCAGCGCTCAAAGTAAACTTAAGACGAGATACAGGGATTGTTTGTTATTCGGCCGCGTGTTAGAGTCGCTTGGAACATTAACAGAGGTAACGCCGGAAATTATTGAAAATCTATACGAGGCGGATTTTATCTATCTGCAGATGTTGTACAATAAACTCAACTCGGATTATAATGAGCATATTATTACAAAGTGTCCGCACTGCGGTAATATAAATTCAACGGATATTACTGATTTATTCTCCGAATTAAATTTTATTTTGGAAGAAAAAGAACCAAATATGCAGAAATAACGGGTGATTCTTTACATGATTGAATTTGGAAGCAACACCGGAGCTTTATTAGACATAGAATATAAAGAGAATAAGAGGTTTTCGAAATTTACTGTCACGAATAATGATATCTCTTCTATGAAATGGGATGGTCTGGTGTTATCGGATGTTGTTTTTGAAAAAAACAATATGCAGAGGATAACAATGCGGAATGGAAGTTGTTATAACACTAATTTTGTCATGTCTGATATAAGTAATAGTAACTTTGCCTATTCATTTTTTGAAAATGTGTCATTTGATCAATGCAGTTTAGTAAAAGGGAACTTGTCGTTTTCTCATATATATAAGTGCTTAATAAATAACTGTTCCGCTGAAAGCATTAATATGTGCCATTGCCGTATTGTAAAAACTCAATTTTGTACGAGTGAACTTTATAAGCTCAATTGTGAAAATTCGATTGTAATAAATTCGGAATTTACGGTTGATATGGATAAAAATTTTTGGGGACTGCAAAAAGCTATATTTAGTAAGTCATTGATAGTCGGTTCGGTTTTTCGAGGCATTGAATATGAACCGGACGTATTTAGCGGTTCTATACTTGTTAATTGCAGGTTCGATAACTAAATGAGCGGCATCGTAGCGTCACAATTGATAAATACCTATAAGACTATTGATGAACTTAAGCAAGCGTTAAGCCGGTATGATAACGAGACGCTCCTTGATGCCTTGGTATATGTTATTGACAGATATATAATCAATACTGAAACTGATGTTAATGTAGACAGACTGAATATTAATGATAAAAAGGATGATTTCAAGCATGAGAGCTTTTACAGTTTAATGTTGCAGTTGAAGAGAGATTATTCATTTTCGGAGTTGAAGGCCTTCACGATCGAGAATGACAAAATTTTTTTCAATTTTGACGGCAGAAAAACTGAAATTAAAGGGATGGCATTTAATATATCCGGTGAAGTAAAAACTGATCGCAAAACAGATGAACCGGAGATACATGAAGAAACCTATAAACGTTTTTCAAATCTTGAAATAGAGTAGATTTATGGCTGAATATGTAATGTATAATAAAAAAACAGAATCATTGGAATTTGCTTTCCCTGAGGAGCATATGGGAAGGTCACATGAAATAATTAACGAAATAAAGAATGAATTTGCTTATGAACCGTTAACACAGGATATAATATCAAAAATGAACGCTCTGATAGATAAAAAATTGAAAGGCAATTCTGTGTAACAATGGTGTATGGAATTTTGTTTTAACAAATTATTGAGGCGATTATGAAATTAAAAACTGACTTTAAGTTTATTCTTCCGGAGCCTATGGAAAGGGGCGGAGAGAAGCCTAAAGGCGTAATGAGGCTGATCAAAGTAAAAGATCTTGTCGATCTGAATTCCGATATACGTGTAGTTGAAAATCCGTCATATTTTTATGTAGTTCTTCTTGGAAGAGTTATAACGACTCTTGGGTCTCATAGGATGTTAAACGCGAAAATAATTGAAAATTTGAGTACAAAAAATTTTGCGTTTCTGCTGGATTTTTTGAATCAAATCAATCATAGCGTTATTAAAAGATTTCCAATTAAATGTGAACAATGTTCGGATGTTTACCAAGGGGAACTTCGCCTCGCGGGGGAGTTGTAATCTACCTCTCGGAGAGAATCTATCGGGAGGTAGCTTACGTAGCGTACCATTTTAACTGGTCAAGAGATGATATAATGTCCATGAGCCATTATGAAAGACAGAAATGGATAAGTGAGATATCAGCGATAAATAAACAAATAAACGCAAATATAGTTAGGTCATTCGGCGAACCGGAAAAGATCAATGGTTGACATTGTTGTTTCCGAGATGAGTCGTGTTTTAAGGGGCGGCGGTTTATTGTTGATTTCTATTTTGAAAAAGACTTTCAACAATAGAATTCTATCAATTATTTCTGAATCTGGATTTGATATAGATACAATTAAAATAATCGGTCAAGATATTGGGTTAGCATGTATTAAAGGCAAAAATAAAAGAAGGTAATTTTATGAAGATAGTGATTAATATTGATGACCAATTGATCGTTAAAGTAAAAGGTTTTTTCTCAAGAAGAAATATAATTGCGGCATTCGCAATTGTATTTATGATGGGGGTCGCTTTATATGCGGCGGAAAAAAAGTTCACTATATTTGCCCCAAGAACGCCTATATATTCGTCGGAGATAAACGACAACTTTGCTCTTATGCCGCCTGTCGGCACAATAGTCGCGTTTGCGGGGCTTGCAAGTAAAGTTCCGGAAGGATGGCTGCCTTGTGACGGAAGAGTGCTGAATAAAAACACTTACAAACCTTTATTTGATGTAATAGAATTCTCATGGGGAAAACAGAGTAATGATGCATTTCACCTTCCGGATCTGCGCGGTAGATTTTTGAGAGGAGTTAACGGAAATGGCAGAGATGACGGAACTAATACCGGTCCGCTTGTTGATGCAGACGTAAGCGCAAGGAAGGCCTTGTACGATGGCAATATCGGGAATAACGTAGGAAGTTATCAAGATGACGCAATAAGGAATATTTCAGGTGAATTCGGTAATGTTTTTGGAGATGATTCTTATAATAGCGCTACCCTTCTTTTTCAAAGGACTTATAATGGCAGTACATCTGTAGGGGGTGCTAGCGACGGTGACTATTATTATTCTTATACATATAATAATTATTATTATACATATGATGCTTCAAGAGTTGTTCCAACGGGTTCGGACAATAGACCTAAAAACGCTTATGTCTATTATATAATAAGGGCAAAATGATCAGGGATGTTATTGTTGAAATGCCTTAAAAGACATAGATTGCCTGTTTGTGTAGGCCTTTTCATGCTTATTGGTAGTAATGCCTTTGCCGTTAACGGAGAGGCCGGTACAAAATTTATAGGTGTCGGATGTATTGAATGTTTAGCATGTAAAGAGACAGGCGAGAAGATAGACTATTTAAGAAAGCTGATTCACTATGAAATATCGAAAAGCCTTTTATTGAAATTTGCCTCGCTTGAAGATATGAGCAGGGCTATGGCAGATGTTAAGCGCAAATCAAAAGAATCTTTAGAATCTTGGATGATGAGGGTCGGCGCTGTAGTTGAAATTGAAAAGATAGTTTTTGCTACAATAAGCGAGAACGAAAAAAAATATGTAACGGATAAAACTGCCAGATTTAGTATTGCAATCAGGGTAATGGATGTTAGAAGCGGCAATATTGAAATAATACAGTCGGCAGATACCGATATTGACGCTGAGTTGGATAATATATTTATCAATGGCGGTAATTCAATAGCGCGTGTATATCATGGCCATTCCGAAATTACGGGGAAGACTTACGGGTCTTTTACTTTATCGTATGTATATCCGCAAGGCGATTTGAAGAGCAGAGGTGTAAGTAATGGATTCGGATTTAATCTCAATGTCTATTTAACAAGACCATTTTTATTTTTGTTGACGTTAGGCGGGTACTATTTTCAGGCAGAAAAGACAATGATTAATTCACTCTTCATGTTTCCTTTGAGTATAAACATTCCGTATTATATTAATATTTCCCATGAATTTAAAATAATGCCAGCAATAGGCGCAGGCGGAATATTCAGTATTATGGAATATGATTGGGTATACTATCGCGCATCCGGCAGGTATGAATATAAAAGAGGCTTGTTTTTTAACCCTATGATTACGGCAAGGATTGAAGCAAATTATTTATTGTATGATAGGTATAACCTTATTCTAATCCCTTCATTTTCATATATAGTCGGCGAAGAAGGGAGAAAGGGTTATTTATACGGGTTAGATGCCGGTTTGAAGATTACTTTTTAAAAAGGGGATAATTATGAACAAATATATATTTTGTATGCTCCTTATGTCGTTTGGACTCTCAATATCAGGATGCAAAGATGTTATGGAAGAGATGAATGAACGTCAATATATTGAAAACGGGGTTTGGGATCTTACGCTTTGGGATCAATCTCTCTGGGGTGACAATATTGAATCTGGCGAGAATAAAAATTAATATAGGTGTAAATTAGTGATAAGAAAATTTAGAAAAATCTATGCCTGTATAGTTTATATAGTCATAATTTTTGTATTATCAAATAATGCGCAGGAAAAAAATAATTAGGATGGATAATCGGGGAATCATACACAGGAGAATCACTTTTTAGAAATGCGTCTTTTATTATGGATTTTTCATATATACATCGTAATGTCACGGATGATGAAATGAATTCATCTCAAATTCCGACCTTTGCCGCACCGGGTGTAATAGAACATCCCCAAAGCGGATTTAATCTTAACTATGGGGAGCTGGCGGCTAATCTGCAGATAGATTTTAATTTTGAAATCTTTTTTGATTTTCTTTTTACAAAAAATGATTTTGAAATAGATGAGATATATGCAAACACTATTAATATTCCATATGGTTTCGGATTTAAAGTCGGACGTTTTTTAAGCGCTTTCGGATGGCATAATAGATTTCACAAACATCAATGGGATTTCTCCGATGCGCCTTTAATCCAAACAGTCTTTTTTGGCGAGAGAGGCCTGCTGGAGGATGCCATACAAGCCAGTTGGACGGTACCGGTTGATTTTTACATGCTTATTGGAATTGAGATTGCTAAGGGCGAAAATTCAAATAGCTTTGGTTCTGATAGTTTTGGACATCCTGATCTGGGAGTTAGAAAAAGTAAAGGCCCTAATTTATATCTGTTTTTTATAGATTCAAATGTAAATATATCTAGTTTATTGATAAATTGGGGACTAAGAGTTGCGGGCGGCCAAGCAAGAATTAAGGGAGATTTGCAGACAAACAGCGGAGCAGGTATTTACGGGGCTACTGTAATTGGCGGAGCGCATATAGGATTTAAATATAATTTTGATAGATTTACATATATTGAATGGCAGAATGAGGTCATACTCCGCAATATCAAGGGTGATATATTTGTAGGCGAACAAAATGAACCTGTTCCTCTGAAGTATGATGTTAGCAAAAATCAAATCGGTATGTATTCACAACTTATATTAAAGCCGCTTGAATATTGGAGATTTGGGATAAGGGGGGAAATATTAACGGGTAATGATGAAATAGACCTGGCTGATAAAATAAGCTCCGGTACATTGATAAAATATTCCGCTATGACGGATTTTAATCCCAGTGAATATTCTCAAATTCGTTTACAGCTTAATTATAATAAGGAGTTTCATAATATAGATGATAAACCTTTGGATGTTTTAGAGGTTATTTTGCAGTTTAATTTTGCTTTTGGTTCACATGGCGCGCATTTGATATAACAGGCAGTACGCAGAATATGGTTTTAAATTAATCGACTATTGCGCTGTTTAAAACATTTATTATAGATGTGTAATTGAGAGGTTGTATGCATATTACTATATTTTCGTCTGATGTACAACTCATGCCTGTTTTTCCGGAAAATGCACCTGATATACTTATATATGCCCGGGACGAGGCTGTGAGGCGAATGTCAACTTTTTTCCCCCCTATATTTAATCTTACGGATGTAAAGAGTGACGCATTAGAAAACATATTGAAAAATAATAAAAATACATATTGTCTTTTCCGTATTGAGAGTAAAGAGAAAATTCATCCGTCTCCGTACATCGGACTCTACGATATTGACCGTAATCAAGGGAGAGGGTTTATCATATATCTATGTACCGATACGGATTTGAGGCAAAAGAGATTATATGAACCGCTAAAGCTCTTATGCGACAGAGCGTTTAGTGAATGGCGTATTGACAGGCTTTATGTGCTTGTTGAGTCTAATGACAAGGCGAGTATAACTATGCTGAAAGGTTTCGGGTTTATGGAATCCATTCTTGCCGAGGGATATTCACAATGGAAAGGCGAGCCTATAGATGTTCGGATACTTTCATGTAATAAGAATAATTTCAGGACATTTAATCCATGAAAATAATATTCATAAGTATTTGGAAGAGTATGATATTAAAATTAAAATATTATTCTATAATGTCTCTTTTATTTTGTTCCATATTATTTTGTAATACAACAGGTCAAAATGGTAATATGGAAAAAGAGATATCAAAGGCCATATTATCAGGTGAATTTGCCGAAATGGAAGAGGAAGTCCTTGAGACAGAATTAGGCGGCAGAGAATCACGCTTAGGGAGTTCTTTCCTGCATATTGCCGCAAAAACCGGAGATAAAGATATTGTTAAGAATATAATTAATGCCGGAATAGATATAAATATAACAGATTCTGCCGGGAATACTCCGCTTCACTATGCAGCTATTAATAGCTGGACAGATATTGCTGCTCTTCTTATCGATAACGGCGCCGATGTTAATGTAGAAAATAAATTAAATCAAACGCCTCTGCATTTTGCCGTGCAGGCAATCGCGTCCGTAAACAAAAATATCCCGTCAATTGTTCCCTTAAACGGCTCTGTTACTTCTAATTTCGGTATAAGGAAAAATCCGTTTTCCGATAAATACCAGTTTCATAGAGGAGTCGATATAGGAGCGCCTATAGGCGCACCCATTAAGGCTGCCGCTAACGGGAAGGTGATAAAACACGGATGGTTCGGCGTATTCGGGAATGTCATTATAATAGAACATGAAAATAATTTTATTACAGTTTACGGACACTGTAAAGAGGTAAAAGTGCGTAAAGGAAATAAGGTAGCTCAGGGGGAGATTATAGCGTTTGTCGGTCAAACGGGTCTTGCTACCGGCGCCCATTGCCATTATGAAGTGAGGAATAACAATATTGCGACAAATCCGCTTCCATATACGCATATAAGCGGCAGCAATGGGGCGATTGAGGTAATGAAATTGCTGCTGAATAATAACGCTGATACAAATGTTGCGGATAAGTTCGGCAAAATACCTTTGCATTATGCCGCTACGCGCAGCGCCGAATCAGTAAGCCTTTTGTTGTCTAAAAATTCTACTGTCAACAGACAGGATTACCGTTACGGTTTTACTCCGCTTCACTATGCAGTTTTAAACAGTAATGCTGCGGCAAGCAGGCTGCTCAATGGCGGCGCAAGAGTAAATGTTAAGTCTAAAAATACATTCACAACTATTGACGGGAAGTACTATAGTGCAGGCAGTACTCCTCTTGCCATTGCGATGAAGAACGAATCGCTTGAAACAGCAAAACTGTTATTGAAATGGGGCGGAGTTGAATAGGGGAAAAAATATTACATAGGGGGAATGTAGATGCCGTTCGAGGAAAAACTAACGCCAACATTTATAATCTACGCAAATGGCATACGCCTGTCATCGGAGATAGAATCAAGCGTGAAGCTTATAAGGGTGACAAACCGTATAAACGCGATAAGCTCATTCTCGGTAACTCTCTCTGACCCGGACAAGAAAATAATAGACAGCAAGCAACTGTTTCTGGGAACTCAAATGAGGATGCTGTTAGGATATAAGGATAATGTGGAAGAGGTCGCGGACTATGAGATAACGGGAATAAAGGGCGATTTTACCGGACATGGGGGTATAAGCGTAACATTAAACGGCAGATGCCACCTCCACAGACTCAACCGCGGCAGGCGAAACAGAGGATTTAACAATATGAGCACGGCGGATATAGTAAGAAAGCTGTGTTATGGTTATATATTGAACGCGGACGCAGACGTGGACTCTGAGGTTAAGCCGTTTAGGCTGCTGAGAAATCTTACGGACTATGAATACCTGCTGAATTTAAAGGACGAGCATAACTGCTATTTGTGGGGCAATAAGAGGACGGTATATTTTAAGAAAGAGGCAAATACAAGCGCAAATGAAATAGTATTGGAGAAAGGAAAGACTCTAACGTCATTCAGAGGTGGCTCGCAGAGCGGAAGACTATTTACGGAAGTAGTTGTGCGCGGCAGGAATCCTGAAACATTGGAGTTTATAGAGACAGTAGTAAACGCTTCATCGGTTAAGAAGAAGATAGGCGGCAATACGGCCTCACCTGAATATTTGGAAGATAAGTTTTCGAAGCATAGGGAATATTACATAGATTACACCATAAAGGATATAAAAGAGGCAGAAGAGAAAGGAGCAAGAATACTGGAACAGAACAGCATGCAATATATACGCTTTACGGGAGAATGTCAGGGAAACCCTAAGATAAAGGCAGGTATGATAATAACGATAAAGGGAATGGGAGAAATATATTCGGGAGAATACTTTGTAAAGCAGGCAGAACATGAGTTGAGACCGATGACAGGTTATGTAACAACCTTTGAGGCAGTAAGGAACGCGAGAAATGTAAAGAAGGGAGCCGGACTGGCAACAGGTGTAGAAGTAAGGCCTGCGAAGAAGGAGGAGAAAGGGAAACTGAATCCGAGTTTTTCTAACTTGCAGTGGATGATGAATGGCGAGGTTATTGAAACAGCAATGATAGGCGCTGAGGTCACATTAACGGCAGACGCATCGCAGATAGAATCGGGTAGTGTTGTAGATATGAATATTTATGAAAAGGATACTGGCGGCCCTGATTACCTCATGGGGACAGTCGAGGGTAAGGTAACAAATGGAAAAGTGGAAGGGAAATGGGAAGTAGTATATGTAGAGGATGACGATGATGAGGATACCTTAGATGAAATATTGAAAGATGGTTATACCCTGCCTGAATATGTATTTACAATAAAAACAGGAGAAGGTGAAGAGAGTGAGCAGAGTCCATTGCTGGATATACAGGATTATATAGAGATAAGGTTAAAGGACGAGGATGGGAATCCTGTTGCGGATGCCAAATATGAGGTATATAATATAAAAAATGAAAAGATAGCAGAGGGTAATTTGGATAGTAATGGGTATGCCAAGGTAGAGAATCTAGGAGTTGGCGCTCATTATGTATTATTTCCTGAAGAAGATGGCGAGATAGTTGCTAATTTTTAATAATTAACGAGGTGGTGATATAATGGATGTATTTGGCAATTCGAATAAAGAAATGTCTGATAAATCAGGCGCCTATACTACAACAACAAAGGTAATATTATGGGATATAGAGAAATATGAATCTAAAAATAGTTGGCCTGCCGGAGACCGAAGATTACCAAGATTAACATATAGTGAGTATGGTGTGTGTCATTTAGAAAAGCATACAATCGTAAATATAAGTAAGTTGATGCACTGCTCTAAAGTTAATGGTAAAGTAGACGAGGTATATGAAGCATCGGCAAAAGTTGATGGTAGTTTGAGAAATGGTTTTATTTTTACAGTATATGAAGGTGAGACTCAGATAGGGAGAGGAAAAATAGCTGAAAACGCTGGTAAAAAGAACAAGGAGAATACTTATATAACAAAAAAGAATAGGAATACAGTATTATTGTATCTAGCTTTTTACGATTCTAAAGAAAAGATGTTTGAAAAAACTGCGCAAACAAGAAGGCAAAACATTTATAAGAGCGAAGGATATGATGAAAATATTCATAAAGTGCATTGCCATTCTATACAAGATATATCAGAGTTACATGTTATTATACCTAATTATATTAAGGAATATGGCTGCAAAGAGGTCGCCTTTTGTAAAGAAGTTTCAATTTTTTCACACGCTGCTTTAGATGGCCCCAGAGGGCATGTAGTTGCTTCTCGATATCCGTTGATTGAAGACAATAAAAAAACAAAACAAATGAGTTTAGAAGGATGGGGACGTATAGATTTTAATTGGTCTAATGATAGCAAATTTGTAATGTTTGGCTGTAGAACTGCAGTTGAATCGGATGCGAAAAGAAATTTCTCAAAAAAAATATCCAGTCTGCAAAATTTTAAGGATGTTGAAATATGGGGACAACCAAGCTATACTTATCCTTCGTTTTATCCTACACATAGAGTAAGCACAGGCATTCGGCATATGGGAATATTTTTAATAAACCAAGTTTATATGGTTGCACAATGGGACAAAACGGGACAGAAATCGACATACAAATTGATGGAAAAAAATAGTGCTTGGAATTTAACGAAACAAGAATTAGAGAAATATCCCGAGGCACTTCCCATGAATTGCTATAGAAATGGTATAAAGGTAAGAGTAGCACCTCAATCTTATTTCAACACACATTTAGAAAAAATAGGACTTTGATCATGAGAACAAATAAAATTTTATTATTCATCCTTTTTTCAATAATTTGTACATTGTACAGTTGTACAAATAAATTTGAAGTATCCGGCGAACAACATATATTGGATGAGGTGGATATACTTATTCAAGCTTATGGTAATTATGATGACATAACTTGTTTTAAATACATAAAAGGTAAAGAAATACTTTCTTTAGACGAAGAAGGAGGATATACCGTATATCTAAAATATAAAGACAGTCTATATTTCTTCAAAAATTTGTCTGAAAATCCGTATTACATTCCTTATTATAAAACTAAGAAAATAAAAATAATAGAAGAGAATGGAGTTTTTAAAGCCTGTTGGCTTGTATTGAAAGAACAGGAAGGACATTATTATTGCAGAGAACTTAAACCCATGAGCGAACTTTTAAAAGATAGTATTCATTATAACCCAGGTTGGCCACAATTGATAAAAGAAATGTTTCAAAATCTTGAAAATAAGTAATATACTAAATGGTGGATAAAGATATTCCGGCACTACCTCCCGGTCACCACCCAGCCATTCCCAATTAGACGGTTCCTTAAAGGAAATCATAGGTTTATAAAAAACCATATATATAGAGATTTTTTTAGAACAAAAGTTTACGGAAGTAGTGGTGCGCGGCAGGAATCCGAATACATTGGAGTTTATAGAGACAGTAGTAAACGCTTCATCGGTTAAGAAGAAGATAGGCGGCAATACGGCGTCGCCTGAATATTTGGAAGATAAGTTTTCGAAGCATAGGGAATATTACATAGATTACACCATAAAGGATATGAAAGAAGCAGAAGAGAAAGGAGCAAGAATACTGGAACAGAACAGCATGCAATATATACGCTTTACAGGAGAATGTCAGGGGAACCCTAAGATAAAGGCAGGTATGATAATAACAATAAAGGGAATGGGAGAAATATATTCGGGAGAATACTTTATAAAGCAGGCAGAACATGAGTTGAGACCGCTGAGAGGTTATGTAACAACCTTTGAGGCAGTAAGGAACGCGAGAAATGTAAAGAAGGGAGCGGGACTGGCAACAGGTGTGGAAGTAAGGCCTGCGAAGAAGGAGGAGAAAGGGAAACTTGTAAAGGACTGGATCGAAATTAGGTTATTAGATGAGCAGACAGGTGAAC
>Ga0082212_10007117_pt1 | contig 14880 bp, 13 predicted proteins | sample TergutNt197P3_FD_71548 | JGI IMG/M metagenome (GOLD analysis project Ga0082212, IMG submission 71548) | Neocapritermes taracua P3 segment gut microbial communities from Petit-Saut dam, French Guiana - Nt197 P3 | ecosystem: Host-associated > Arthropoda: Insects > Digestive system > Gut ... | reverse complement strand
AACCTGTGCCGCGATAGTCCACGTTATGGCCCGCGGTATGGGTGACGAACATGCCCATGCCGCCCTTGACGTGACGCCCCGGGGTCGGGTCGTACTGATAGACCCGCATCAGGCCGTAACCCAGACGGCTGTCATGCTGAGGTTCTTCTATGCCGCTGGCGACTACCAGATACTCATGGCCTTTGCCGAACTTGTCGGCGGCCGCCTGGGTGCCCAGCATGAGGATCTTGCCGCAGCCTTCGCCTTTGCCGATCTTCTCCGTGATCGCCACGATAGCGTCGCCGTTGCCCCAGTTCAGCTTGATCCCGTCCAGTTCGTCGGCGGACAGGACGCCGTTCTCATAGCACTCCATCGCCCAGGCTACGGTAGAACCCGCGGAGATGGTGTCGAGGCCGTAGTCGTTGCAAAGGTTGTTAGCCTGGAAGACGGATTCCACGTCTTTGTTCAGCAACAACGAACCGAATGAACCCATGGTCTCGTACTCCGGCCTGGGTGAATGCTTGAGATCCCAACGCTCGGAGGGATAATCATGGAACGCGCCGCAGCCCAGAGGGCAATTCGCGCAGTTGTATTTGCCTGTCTTCGTGTTGTCGATGCCCTGGCTGCCCAGAGGGGTAGCCACATCGGCGGGGTAGTCCACCACGCCTGCGCCGCCCCAGTTTTTTACACCGGAGTCGCCGCTTTGAGTGGAGCCTACGAAGCCCGCGCCTGTGCCGAAGTTGCCGAACATACCGGCAAAGCCCGCGCCGGGGCCTTTCATGTTGTCGAGAACGGCTTTATTGTTGGCGTTTAAGGCTTCTTTATCGAAGATCGGTACTTCCTGGTCGCCCCTGGCGACGATGGCTTTCAGCTTCTTGGAACCCATCACGGCGCCGCAGCCGCCCCGGCCCGCCGCCCTGTGGCCGGCGTTCATCACCGCGGAGATGAGGGAGAGGTTTTCACCCGCAGGCCCAATCAGAGCGGATTTGGCTTTTTTCCCGTACTTCTCCTCGATTGCCGCTTCGAAGTCCAGGACCCTTTTTCCCCATAGATCGCCGGCGTCGAGGATTTCTACCTTGCCGTCGTCGATGAAGATGTAAACGGGTTTTTTCGCGATGCCTTTGACGAATACGGCGTCATAGCCGGCTTTCTTAAGCGCCGGGCCGAAGTCGCCGCCGCAGTTGGCGTCGTTCCATCCGCCGGTCACCGGGGATTTGTTAACGACCATGAAACGTCCGCCGTAGAGAACGCCTGTGCCGTTGACTGCCCCTGTGACAAAACCGATCACGCTGTCTTCGCCTAAGGGATCTGCTTTAGCGGGCATTTCATCATAAAGGATCTTCGCGCCGAGGCCGTAGCCTCCCAGGAAATTGCGGGCGTCCTGCTCGTCCAGATCGCGTACCTCCGTCGTACCGGCGCTAAGGTTGACGAACAAGAGTTTGCCCATGTAACCGTACATAAGAATCCACCTCCATTATAATAATGAAATTCGCATAAAGAAAAGCAAAAGCCCACAAAAAAACAGCTTTGCGGGCCCCTTTGCAAACACAGCAGGCTATAAAGTCCCCTCTATAACCCATTGGCCGCGGCGACCGGTCTGGCCCCCGGCGGCTCGGAGCTTCCTTTATAGAAAAAATTATAACGTATCCGGCATCGGATTTCAATAGGTTTATTATGCAATCCCTGCTATAATGGAGAAGAAAAACCATGAACAAAGGGAGGGTATATTATGGCAACGATGAAATCGATATGGTGGACCGGACCGGATAAGATGGAGCTTTTAGAAGTGCCCGTACCTGAAATTCAACCCGGTAAAGTCAAGGTCAAGCTGGCTTACGCGGCCCTGTGCGCCACCGACATGCACATGGTGTCCATGGGCGTGATGAACGCCAGGCTGCCGGAAGGCGGCCGGGGTATGGGTCATGAAGGCTCCGGCGAGATCGTGGAAGTCGGGCCCGGCCTGGAAACGAGCGGGCTCAAGGTAGGCGACAAGGTAGTCCTTTTCCCCGGCGCTTCCTGCGGCGTATGCGAGAACTGCAAAAACGGCCTGCGGGAGTACTGCATGAACGGCGGCGGCCTCCAGACCTTCTGCGAATACACCTTGGCGTCCCCGGGGGGCGTATACAAGATCCCCGACGACGCGGATATGCAGGCTTACGCCCTGGTTGAGCCTTCCTGCTGCACTATACGGGCCATGGATCTCTCCCCCATTCGCCACGGGCAGACCGTGCTGGTGTCCGGTGTGGGCGGCATAGGCTCTATCCTGCTGGATATGGTCATCCACTCCGGCGCCGCGAAGATCACCGTCTCCGACCCTGTAGCCCAAAAGAGGGAAAACGCCCTGACTATGGGCGCCCAGTATGCTATCGACCCCATGAAGGAAGACCTGATCGCCCGGGGTATGGAGATCACCGGCGGCAAAGGTTACGATCATATCTTTGAAGTATCCGGCGTTCCCGCGGCCGCGCCGCCCTGCCTGGAGCTGATGGCGCCCTGCGGTACGGTGACGTATTTCGCCGTGTTCCCGCCTACATACGAGCTGCCGGTCAATCTGCATACCTTGTATATGAAGGAAGGCAAGATACAGACCGTGTTTACCCATCCGGATATCATGCACCGGGCCATCAACCTGATCCCCCGCCTGCATACGGACAAGATCATCGGTAAAGTTTACGACCTGGCCGACGGTATGGAAGCCATCGAGATGTTCCATAAATCCATCTACCCGAAGATCCTTCTGAAGTGTAACTGACGCGGCTGATACCGCCGCGGTGTGAGTATTAACGGAGGTTATTTATATGGAATTAGTGAAGATCATTCAACCCGGCGAACCTGGAAACCCGTATCAAACGCCTATCGTCGATCCCGTGGGCGTGACCCGTAAATACCTGAATGTGAGCTACACACCGGACAAGCCCCATCCCATGCGGATACTGGATATCTGCCTGCCGGAGTCGGGGGAGGGGCCTTTTCCCGTACTGATCTATATGCACGGAGGCGGCTTCGTGGGCGGGTTAAAAAATGACCTCCACGCGGAAAGTTACATGGAGGCCCTGAACGAGGGCTATGCTTATGTGGGCGTGGAGCAGCGGTTGTGCTCGCCGATGGGGGACGGGACCTTTGACTCCGACGGCAGATTCCCGGGGCCTTTATTTGACCTGAAAGCGGCGATACGTTTCCTGCGGGCTAACGCTGATAAATATCAGCTTGATCCGGAGCGCTTCGCCCTGTTGGGGACGTCCGCCGGCGGATACCATGTGGCAATGGCGGCGGCGACTCAGGATAATCCGGTCATGTACGACGAGTCCTTCGGTTTCGCCGGCGTCAGCGACCGCGTACAGGCCGCGGTAGATCTCTTCGGCGTGGGCGACTTGATCCTTCAGTCGGCTTTCAGCGGTAAAAAGATCGAAAACCCTCCGGAGGGGTATCCGGTATTCCTTCTGCAGAACTTCGCCGACGTCTTCCTGGGCGTACCGTGCCGGGAGTATCCGAATCTATCGTATTTCGCCAATCCGGAATCCTGGATCACGCCTGAATTACCGCCTATGCTGATCCAGACGGGAGCGGCCGACCAGGTGGTGCCGGTGGAATGCTCCCGTAATCTCGCGAAACGCATCGAGGAAGTATGCGGTAAAGGCCGGGCTGTCTACGACGAGTTCCCGGACTATGCACACGGCGATCCCCGGTTCCACGATCCGGCGAACCACAGGCGTATATTCGACTGGCTGAAAGAAGTGTTGAGGTAACTCGATGACAGCCGCGCTTACGCCCGATATCGCGGCTTGCGCGATGCGCTACTATTTGTGCGGGATATAGCCCTGGCTGCATAATAGCTCAGCCATAAGCACGTTGCCCCCGGCCGCCCCTCTCAACGTATTGTGGGAGAGGCAGACGAACTTGATATCATATTGACTGTCGGGCCTGAGCCTTCCTATGCTGATCGCCATGCCGCCTTCCAGATCCCGGTCCAGCCGGGTCTGAGGGCGGTCTTCTTCGTCAAAGTAACGAAGGAATTGTTTCGGCGCCGTAGGCAGATCGAGTTGTTGGGGCAAGCCGCTAAAGCCGGCCCAGATTTCCTTGATTTCCTCTATCGACGGCTTTTTCTCAAATGAGGCGAATACCGCCGCCAGATGACCGTCGGTGACGGGGACGCGTATACACTGGGATGTAATGGAAGGACCCGTGGCGGGAATGATACCGTCCGGCGTGACCTTGCCCCAAATCTTCATCGGTTCCCGTTCGCTTTTGTCCTCTTCGCCTTTAATTAGGGGGATGACGTTATCCGCCATCTCGGGCCAGGTCTCGAAGGTTTTGCCCGCGCCGGAGATCGCCTGATAGGTGCAGGCCAGGGCTTTAGTCATCCCGAAACGCTCATTGAGGGGCCACAGCGGCGGCAGATAGCTTTGCAGCGAGCAGTTGGACTTGACGGCGATGAAGCCCTTCGCGGCGCCAAGCCTGCGGCGCTGTTGCCCGATAACCTCCGCGTGATCCGGATTGAGTTCCGGGATGATCATGGGGACGTCGGCCGTCCAGCGGTGGGCGCTGTTATTCGAAAACACGGGGCACTCTACTTTGGCGTAAGATTCCTCCAGGGCCCGCAATATATCTTTATCCATCTCTACGGCGCAAAAGATGAAATCAACTTGAGCGGCGATGGTCTTGATATCTTTCTCGCCGTCCAGGACGGGCATGCCCTTGACCATATCCGGCATAGGCTCGTTCATCAACCAACGGCGTCCGGCTGCTTCCTGATAGGTTTTACCCGCGGAGCGGCTGCTTGCGGCCAGAGCCGTCAGGTTAAACCAAGGGTGATTATGCAGTAGAAGGACAAGGCGCTGCCCCACCATGCCGGTAGCGCCGATGATACCTACGTTCCATTTCTTTTCCATTATCGTCATGATGTGACCTCCTTCACTTGTCTTGCCAGAAACAAAAAATACTGCGTGACTTAGTTGGCTTTTTTGTTTCCTTTTCCTAAGTCTTTTTCTCAAGAACGACGCCGCATTTGCTGCAGCGGATGGTGATCCTTCCTTTTCCAACCGGTACCCGCAGTACCTGACGGCAGCCGGGGCATTTGAAGAAGCGATGGGTCTTTCTTTCCCTGATCCTGCGGCGGGACAGCTTAGCCCATTGGATTATTGGATGCAGTATATCAAGAAATTTTTGATTCTCCCGTCGGCGGCGAGGTATATTTTTCGAAAAGAATCGAAAGGCGGCGGTGAAAAGGCAGAGATAAGCCAGAGAATCAAAGACGCGGAAGCCGGTGAAGCGGACCGCGAAGGCGAAAGGCCAGTATATAATAATCAGCGCGTAAGTCAACTGATCGGGGCCGTATCTGCCTTGCATAAATTTTCGAAACCAATTCAAAGCTAAGCCCTCCCATGAAACCGTCTCGATAATATTATGACACTATACCATAATTTCCGGCGTCAGGCAAATATCCGGGAAGATGAATTTTACATATAGCTGTTTATTTGCTGTCAAGTGATGTTATACTGTAACCGGTTAGGAGTGATATCTTAATCACCGGCTAACGATACAAACGAGTTATAGATTTTATATAGCGCGAAACAAGGGGATGCGGCGAAGGAAAAGAAAATGGAGTATCAAACGAGAGATTATCCACTGTTTTCGGTATGTGGATTAAACTGCGGGCTGTGTCCCCGCTATCATACAAATGGTTCGTCAAAGTGTCCCGGCTGTGCCGGTGAAGGATTTTCAAATAAACATCCTCTATGCGGCGTGTTGTCGTGTTGCCAGCGCAAGGGATTGGAGTATTGCATTTCCTGTGACGAGTATCCCTGTATAAAGTATGACGGTGCGGATGCAAAGGATTCATTCATCACGCATAAAAACCAGTTTGCCGATATCGAAAAAGTAAAACGGATTGGTTACGAGTCCTATAAAAACGAGCTAAACGCCAAGATTGGTATCTTGGAAGAACTGTTAAAGAATTATGACGATGGCCGCCGCAAGGGGGGGTATTGCCTTGCCGTCAATCTATTTGATATACGAGATATAAGTACAGTCATGGGTCAGATAGCTGACGCAGTTGAACCGCAAGCCTCTATAAAAACTAAAGCGGCAACCGCTGTACGATTAATTCAAGCGATGGCTGACGAAAAAGGAATTATACTGAGACTGCGAAAATAAGCATAATAAAAGTCGACCTAAATGGGGCCAGTCCCCGATACAGTAAAAACCGGCTTGGTGAAAGGGGGCAATACAATGCTGAATATCCGTACGGCGACGCCTGAAGACGCCGAAGCGCTCCATGATCTGTATCATAATCATTTAACGTCGAATCCGCCTGTTGAGCCGCAGGATATGACGGTATGGCGGGAGAAGCTCGCCCGCTTTGAAAAGGCGCCGCTTTACCATTTGCTGGTAGGCGAAGCGGATGGGCTTGTGGTATCCTCCGCGACGCTCATCGTAATCGAGAACCTTACGCATAATATGCGCCCATATTCTGTGATCGAGAATGTAGTCACCCATGCGGATCATCGCGGGAAGCATTACGCGACTGAACTCATGAGCAGGGCGAGCGAGATCGCGCGGGAGTTTGATTGTTATAAAATCATGCTGATGACCGGCTCAAAGAAAGAGAGCACATTGAATTTCTACGCGAATTGCGGTTTTAACAAAGACGATAAGACCGGCTTTGTGAAGTGGTTGTAATAGACGTGCGGGGCGGAGCGTTGACGGCTTTTCCGGAACGGGTAAAGGAGAGCCTGATCAGGCATAACATGCTCGTCGGGGGAGCCCGGGTAATGACCGCCTTTTCCGGCGGCGCCGATTCCCTGGCTTTGCTGTGCGCCCTTTCCGCGCTAAGGGAGGAAGGGCTGCTGGAGTTAGCCGCTGCTCACCTGGATCACGGCCTTCGGGGAGAGAGATCCCGGGAGGACGCGGACTGGGCGGAAGGTTTCTGCCGGGAACGGGATATATCATTTTACCGCGGTTATTGGCCGGGTTATGAGCATGTGAAGGAAGGGCGTTCCCCCGAGGACGCCGCCAGGAAGGCCCGCCGGGCTTTCCTGGAAAGCGCTCTTGATGAATGGAAAGGGAACGCGATTGCTTTGGGGCATCATCTGGACGACCAGGCGGAAACCATCCTTATCCATATGCTCCGCGGCGCCGGGCCGCGGGGACTGGGCGGCATGGCGCCGGTGAACGGGATATACATCCGGCCTCTGCTTGAGATCGACCGGCGGGAGATCGCGGACTATGTCGCAGAATTGGGCATAAAGCCCAGATTCGATGAGACCAACGACGATACGGCATATCTGCGGAACAGGTTGCGCCGCCTGGTCGTGCCCTTGCTGAAAGAGAGCAATCCGGGTTTCGCCGCCGCCGCCGGCAGGGCGGCGGCGCTGATCAGAGAAGAGGACGCTTTTCTGGACAGGTTGGCGGCGGAGGCGTTAGCCGGCATGAAAACAGCCGGATCAATGCGCACGGATCCGGGTCTTGCCGACCTGCCCTCAGAGGCAGACAGAATGGCGGTCTTATACAAGCTGGCGGGTAGGGAGGCAGAGACGGCGGATACGCACAGGATAGCGTTGCACGGTCTGCCGGCACTGGAGCCGGTGCTGGCGCGGCGGGCGCTGCGGTTGTGGATCGCCGCCTGCACGGGGCGGGCGGACGCCGATATGGCGGGCATTGAGCGGGTCTATCAGATGGCGCTTGACGGACGCATAGGGTCCAGGGCAGAGGTATGCGGCGGGATCGTCGCCATCAAAGCGAAGGGCAGCCTGTCGCTGCTATCCCGGAGTAAGACCGGCGGATCGCCCGGCGCTCAAGCGCAGCGATCAGCCTTGGGCGGATCGGCGCCGGAGCGGGAGGAAGCTACCGCGGCGGCGCGGCGCTTGTATGAAGCGTCTGTCAAACCCGGGGAAGCCGTGACCTTGCCCGGGGGAAAAGCCGCGATACGCGCGGAATGGGCCGGGGAAACGCCTTCAGCTAGCCCGGCGGCTGAGGCTGACGGCGCGCTTTCGGGAAGCGGAGCTACGGAAGCGCCTTCGGACAGACAGACGATTGAAACGCGCATTAGCAGCTATTCTTGCGCCTGGCCAGCGGAGGGGCCGTGGCCCGTGTTGAGATACCGGCGACCGGGGGATTGGCTGCAGATGCCTTACGGGCGAAAAAAGCTGAAAGATATGCTCATCGAGAAAAGCGTACCCAGGGATTTAAGAGACTCCCTGCCGTTACTCGCGTCAGGCCCGCGGATACTGTGGGTTCCCGGCGTGGCGAAAGCGGAAGGGCCGTATGCGCCTACGCTTGAGGGGCCGGGGCTCGGCGCGGCGGAAGGCGTGAAACAGCTTGAGTTTACCTGCGTTTTCACCTAACCTGACGCGCCCGGCTGAATCAGTTGATTAATATTTATTAATTGTTGACGCGAGCCATTTTTCTGTTTACTATAGGTTGTAGTATATACTTAATTAGGAGGGACCGCGAATGCCAAAAATTTCCGCCGAACTGAAACGGGGCTTAGCTCTCATCGCTGTGATCGCCGCGTATATCGTCATTATGGCCATTCCCACTCCCGCGGGGCTGACCCCCGAAGGGCAAAGGGCGATCGCCATGATGGTCTGCGTGGTGATTTGCTGGGTCACGGAAGTTGTCCCCATCCTCATCACTTCGGTCTTGTTCATCTTTGTTACATATCTTCTGGGCTTGAATACTGAATCGGGGGCGGTCAAGGACTTTGCCAGCCCCACCGTATTCTTTGTGTTCGCCTCCATGCTGCTGGCTTACGCCCTTGAGAACAGCGGATTGAACAAGCGCCTGGCCCTTAAAATGACCGTGTTGTCCAAAGGAAAGCCGAAGCCGCTGATCCTCTATATGATGATTGGGACGGCTATCCTCTCGACGGTCATCTCCAACGTCCCCGCCTGCGCGGCCTTCTTCTTTATTGTAAAAGCCCTTTGCGAGCAGAACAACTGCGAGAAAGGGACAAGTAATTTCGCCAAAGCCGGGATCATCGGTGTCATCTTCGGCGCCATGGTGGGCGGCAACGCCACCCCTGCCGGTTCTTCCCTGAACGTGCTCGGCCTTAACCTTCTGAGGCAAAGCACGGGTATGTCCCTGAGCTTCAGCGAGTGGACCTTGTTCGGCCTTCCCGTCGTAATCGTCATGATACCTTTGCTCTGGCTGGTCGTCGTTAGAGTCTTTCCCCCGGAATTTGAGCAACTGGCCGGGGTGGAGGATTCCAAGAAGGAATTGGAACAGATGGGCAAATTCACCAAACAGGAAATTAAATTCATGGTCATTTCCACCCTCATGCTTATTTTCTGGTTTTCGGAGAAGTATTTGCATAATATCTCAGTTTCCGCCTCGACGATGGCATTCGCTACTCTTTACTTTTGCCCGGGGATCAACCTCCTGACTTACGATTATATGAAAGACAAGCTGGACTGGACGCTGATTATCATGATCGGCGCTTCGGGGACCTTCGGCGCGGCGATGTTCAACACCGGAGCTTCAAGCTGGCTGGCAAACACATTTTTAGGCCCGTTCGCCAACGCGAGCCCGTTACTGCTGGCATTTATCATCGCCACCTTCTGCACGGTCATCAAGATACTGATTCCTTCCAATCCCGCCTGCGTTACCATCATGGTGCCGACGTTAGCGGCTTTCTCTCTGGACACCGGTATACCTCTGATGATGCTGTATCTGCCCATGGCTTTCACGATTTCCGCCAGCTGGCTGCTGCCCTTTGACCCGGTACCGCTGATCTGCTGGCCCGACCGGTTTTTTTCCATCAAGGACTTTTTCAAGGCGGGGGTATGGGGCCATATCGTCCTTATCTTTGTCGCCGTAGCCGTGGTGATGATCATCGGCACGCCCCTGGGTTATTTCCGCTGAGTTTCCGGACAAACGCATAACCGGGATACACGGAGCTTGCCCGCGTCATCGGGCTGGTTCCGTTTATTTTTTGTTGAAAAAACATCATGTTCGTGATATCATTATTAAACGTGCGAACAGTTTATATTAACCGGTCATGGTCCGGGGATTCACGGGAAAGCCGGAAGGAGACAATAAGTGAACCGAATGTACCGCAACATTGTATTAAGGAACCTGGCGATCATGATGGTCATCGCCCTGCTTGTCATTTCTTTTTTAAACGGGATGACAAAGAAGATCGGCGACCCGGATCCGTTTCAGGGGAATTATAACGCGTTTATCATCGCTTTGCAGCAGGGAAGGATAGCGACCATCAATCTGGTGCAGAAGTCGGACGTCAAGGAGATCAAGGGGACGCTGGTTGACGGCGCCGCTTTTGAACTGCTGGGGCCGCCTTTTGATGAAACACTCACAGAACTGCTGAAAGAGAAAAATATCCCCTTTTATCAGAGGCCGGTCCCTCAGAACCTTGTGCTGAATTTCTTTATCAGTTTTGTCCCCATGATCCTGCTCATCGTGCTGATGTTTTTTATGCTGCAGCAGACCCAGAGCGGCGGCAAGGCCATGCAGTTCGGCAAGAGCAGGGCAAAGCTCCAGACCTTCGATAAGAAGAAGGTCACCTTCGCGGATGTGGCCGGTATTGACGAAGTCAAGGAAGAGCTTCAGGAAGTGGTGGATTTCCTGAAGAATCCCGACAAGTTCATCGCTATCGGAGCGAAGATTCCGAAAGGCGTATTGCTGGTCGGCCTGCCCGGCACAGGCAAGACATTGATCGCCAGGGCGCTGGCCGGCGAAGCCGGAGTGCCTTTCTTCAGTATCAGCGGTTCCGACTTTGTGGAGATGTTCGTGGGCGTAGGCGCGTCCCGGGTCAGGGACCTTTTTGACCAGGCCAAGAAGAACAGCCCCTGCATCGTATTTATCGACGAAATCGACGCCGTGGGCCGCCAGAGAGGCGCGGGCCTGGGCGGGGGGCACGACGAAAGGGAGCAGACGCTGAACCAGTTGCTGGTGGAGATGGACGGCTTCAATGTCAACGAAAGCATCATTATCATCGCCGCCACAAACAGGCCCGACATCCTGGACCCCGCTCTACTGAGGCCCGGCCGCTTCGACAGGCAGGTCGTAGTAGACGCGCCGGATCTGGATGGCCGCGAGGCGATCCTGAAGGTGCACAGCAAGGGCAAACCTCTGGAGGACAAAGCGGATCTGACGATATTAGCGAAACGCACGCCCGGCTTTACGGGCGCCGACCTGGCTAATCTGATGAACGAGGCGGCGCTTTTAGCGGCCCGACGTAATAAAAAGAAGATTTCCATGAAGGAATTGGAAGAAGCGATAGAGAGGACCATCGCCGGGCCGGAGAAAAAATCCAGAAAGATTACGGTTTACGACCAGAGGTTGGTGGCTTATCACGAATCGGGGCATACATTGGTGGCGGCCCTGCTTGCCCACACCGATCCCATCCATAAGGTATCTATCGTACCCCGGGGGCGCGCAGGCGGCTATACGCTGATGCTGCCGGATAGGGATACGAAGTATGTTCCGAAAAGCAAGCTCATCGACGAAGTGAAAACCTTGTTAGGCGGGCGTATAGCGGAAAGCCTGGTCCTTGAGGAGATCAGCACCGGCGCCACTAACGACTTAGAAAGGGCCTCAAAGATTATCCGCAGGATGATCACTGAGTACGGCATGTCCGACGCCCTGGGGCCGTTGACCTACGGCGCGAAACAGGAGCAGGTTTTCCTGGGCAGGGATTTTGCTCAAAACCGGGATTACTCCGAGTCCGTGGCGGAAGCTATCGATAAGGAAGCCCGCCTGCTGATGAACGACTGTTATCATGACGCTGAAAACATCCTGGAGCATAATATCGAGGTCCTTCACGCGTTAGCCAAATCGCTGATGGAGAAAGAGACGCTCAGCGCGGATGAAGTGAGGGCGATATTCGACGCCGCCGGCCTGAAGAAACCTGAGCCTCACTGGGGTGAGCTGGAAAAGAAGTGGGCCGATGAAGACGAGATCGAGAGAAAACTGCGGGGAGAAACTGCAGCCGGTGATATGACTGAAACCGAAGATCAAACTGAAGAAGCCGGGCATCCTGACGACGTCGGCCCCATCGACGGGGACGATCGGATCGGAGAAACGGATAAAGCTGACGATAAAGGAAAGACGGCGGCGGCGGAAGCGTAATATGAATGATAACATATTCCGGGCATACCGGAATTCTTCCGGTATATTGAGTTGGCGCTGGCCGGCTGTCACCCTGGATTTCCCCCCGGACCGAACTTATGTGACCGGGATATTGAATGTGACCCCGGATTCTTTTTCCGACGGCGGCAGCTATGTCGCCGTCGATTTAGCTGTAGCCCATGCTCAGCGTATGGCTGAAGCCGGCGCCGCGGTCATCGACGTGGGCGGACAGTCCACGCGGCCGGGCGCGGCCCCTGTCGGCCGCGCGGAAGAAGAAGGACGTGTGATACCGGTTCTGGAATCCTTGCGGGCTGTGTTTAACGGCGCGACATATAAAAGCCGAAAAGTCCTGATATCACTGGATACGGATAAACCGGTGGTAGCTGAGCGCGTACTGGGCCTCGGTCTGGCGGATATACTTAACGATGAAAGCGGCGGCGATACGGCAATGGCTCTGGCTGCCGCCGAATATCACGCGCCGCTGATCCTCATGCACCGCCCCGCGGATGAAGGCAGGGGGGATTTGGCGTCGGCGGCGGAGGATCTGGCGGCTATGCGCCGTAAATACATAGAATCCGGCTTACCCGAGGAGTATATAGCTTTGGATCCCGGATTAGGCTTCGGCAAGGATGAAGATGAAAATCTGGCAATCCTCAGCAAATGTGAAAGGTTACTGGAATTGGGAAGCCCGCTGTACATCGGCGCGTCCAGAAAACGTTTTGTCGGCAAGTATTCGGGAAACGCCGAGGCTGACCGGCGGTTGGGAGGGTCGCTGGCGGCGGCGCTTTGGGCGGCGGCTTCCGGCGCGGCTTTTGTGCGGGTGCACGACGTCAGGGAAACGGTGGAAGCCTTAGCGATGTATACCGCTTTACGGCAATCCGCGGGGCGAAATCCGCTTTAGCACAAATCAACGGTTAGCATTGGGAGGGGAACGCGGATGAATCACGATAAAATGATCCTGAAGGGAATGAGGTTCTACGGCAGGCATGGCTGTTTACAGGCGGAGCTTGAGCTGGGCCAATGGTTCGAGGTTGATATTGAGCTGAGCCTTGACCTTTCCCGGGCAGGGAAAAGCGACGACATTGAGGATACATTGGATTATGCCGAGCTATACCGTCAGATTAAAGACGCGGTCGAAGGCCCTTCCTTCGCCCTCATCGAAGCCCTGGCGGATAAACTGATACGGATATGCTTCGGATTTAGCCTGGTCGAGGCTGCTAAGGTGCTGCTGAAAAAGCCCCAGGCGCCTCTTGGCGGCCCGCTGGACTACGCGGCGGTGGAGTTGGAGCGTGACCGCCGGACGATAGGGCTAAACTGCTGACCATCAGCTTGGGACAGACGGTATGGAGGCAGCAATATGACGGATAAACATGAGGCATGGCTATCTCTGGGTAGCAATCTGGGCGACCGCCTGGCTGCCCTGACAGGCGGCGTACGCTATCTGTTGGATCAGGGGCTGGAGCTGATTGACTGCTCCGGCGTCTATGAGACGGAGCCTGTAGGTTATGAGGACCAGCCGGATTTTTATAATATGGTCGTCCATATTAGTACAGCCCAAAAACCTCTTGAATTACTGAAGGTTTGCCAACAGGCGGAAAAAGCGTATCGGCGGGAGCGGACCGTCCGCTGGGGGCCCAGGACCCTGGACGTGGATATTTTGCTTTACGATGAGCTGATCCTGGATACGGAGGAGCTTACGCTGCCCCATCCCCGAATGGGGGAAAGGGCTTTCGTGCTGGGCCCGCTGGGCGATATAGAGCCCGCGCTGTTGAAAAAGCTTGGCTTACCTCATTTATCGAATGGAATAGTCTTGCAAATCACGTCGGCTGATGTTAAAATGATAATCGTTGGATCGCGAGGGGCGCGATAAAGATATCGGAGACGAATCTTATTTCGCGGCAAACCCTACCCCGTATTATATTTTTTCAGCTTGCAGGTATGCTTGGATCTATAAGTAGACCGAGACAAAAATGCCCGACACCATAACTTCGGCGCTTTTTTGCGGCCGAGGTTTTTTTGTCAGGGCGCTGGAGGGAGAAAAATGAGTAAAACAAAATCTTTCGACACAAGGCAAATGGTACTTCTGGCTTTGCTCACCGCCATCGTGGTGGTGCTGCAGTTCCTGGGCGCGTTTATCAGATTTGGACCGTTTTCCATATCCCTGGTACTCATGCCCATCGCCGTAGGCGCGGCACTGATCGGCTTATGGGCGGGCGCCTGGCTGGGGTTGGTTTTCGGGTTCGTGGTGCTCCTGTCCGGCGACGCGGCGGTGTTTATGGCTATCGATCCTCTCGGGACTATACTCGTCGTGTTGGTGAAGGGCTCCCTGGCGGGTTTTTCAGCCGGAGCGATATACAAGGTGATGGAGAAAACAAACAAGACTAAAGCCGCGTTATCGGCGGCGGCGGTCTGTCCCATTGTTAATACAGCGGTATTTATCATTGGCACATATGCATTCTTCCTGCCGACGATTACCGAGTGGGCGGCGGCCGCCGGATTCGCCAGCGCTACCGCATTTATCTTTATCGGGATGATCGGCCTGAATTTTATCGTTGAGCTGATCCTTAACTTTGTGCTCAGTCCTGTCATCATCAGGTTGGTCCAATTTGGCCGGGACAGGGCCGCAAACGCAGGTTAATAATATATAGGATAGCGGGAGCCCGAATTGTGTTATTAGTTTTTGACGCGGGAAATACGAATATTGTCATGGGCGTATACCGGGACAAAGAGCTGCTCCGGTCCTGGCGCCTTGCTACCGACCGCCGTCAAACCGCCGACGAGTATGAGATCAAGATACGCTTTTTTTTGGACGGC
>Ga0082212_10007116_pt1 | contig 14881 bp, 10 predicted proteins | sample TergutNt197P3_FD_71548 | JGI IMG/M metagenome (GOLD analysis project Ga0082212, IMG submission 71548) | Neocapritermes taracua P3 segment gut microbial communities from Petit-Saut dam, French Guiana - Nt197 P3 | ecosystem: Host-associated > Arthropoda: Insects > Digestive system > Gut ... | reverse complement strand
AAAGCAGTTAATGGAGAAAATGGGCGGCGGTCTCGAGGCGTTCAACCGTGTCGACGGCTTCACAATCAGACTATGGCTTCGGCTCTCGCGATGATGAGTTCATGAGTTTCAACGAACAAAGTCCGGATACTCTTCATACGTAACAGCAAGGTTATCCACGCAACATTTCGTAAACTATTCTTTCAATATCCGCCCGGAACACATCCCATCCGGGTTCTATTACCCATTGAATCGAGTTATACTCATTTTGTGGCATGCTGCTCATAACTTCTGCTACATAAACGAGTTCAACCCCCGCATCTTTTTGCCGGGCGTCAATGATTGCGGCTGACCAATCAATATCTTCATGCAGAGCAATCTCTCTAATATCTGCGATATCCTTTGCAGCATATCGAAAAATAGCCGACATTTTATTTGAAATTATATTGCATATAGAGTCTGTGCGATGAAACAGGTCGGTCCTAATGATTTCACCAAAACACGGCGCTGAATCATTGACGAAATCAAGCTTCAAAGATACGTCAAAATCTCTGCTTATTTTAACAGTTGCAAAGTGTTCAGCTCTTGTAAAATCAATATCAGTATTCCAAGTATAGCCATTTTCAAGGAGCATGGCAAAGACTTTATCTAGTTGCTCATCAAAAGACGGGTCTTGACTTACAAAGAAATCAAGATCATCGGAATAGCGATGATTATAGTATGCGCGGCTAAGCGCCGTTCCCCCGGTCAGAAAAAAATCTGTGCCGCTGCGAGCGATAATACTCATGACCCCATCTTGTAGGGGGTATAGTTTCTCCACGTAATACTGCGATGGCAAAATCAAAATGGCGCCTCCTCTCTTTTGGCCATATGCTTCTTGCGGTTTCAGGGGTATATAGTTCCTTGATTACATCTACCCCCCAAAGAGACACTAAATAGTGCCATGGGAGACGTTCCAGAGAACGGATGAATAGTTTACATCGGTTAAGAGCTCCGGAACTGTTAAGGCGACCCTCGACTACATCAAGCATATCCTCATGCTTATCCATGTAATCCCAGTTCAGCCGACCCATTAACTCCAGTTTTTCATTTTGGCTCAGTTCCAGCATTTTTTATCACCTTCCCCACACGCTCAATTGATCAACCGGACTAAAAAGCGAAATTTCCGTCGGTGAACACTGCGATCTCATCGCCGTCGGGAGTTACTCCGATAATAGACAAATCAGGGGTACCTACCATGAAATCGACATGGACAAGCGAGTCGTTGGCGCCCCTCGCAACTAAATCATCTTCAGTGAGATCATCGGCGTCGGAAAACGCCGGGTATGCTTTGCCAAAAGCAAAGTGGCAGGACGCATTCTCGTCAAACAGCGTGTTATAAAAAAGAATACCCAAATCTGATATTGGGGATTTGTTCGGAACAAGAGCAATTTCGCCGAAATATCTTGCGCCTTCGTCGATATCCAGTTTCTGGAGCAGCATTTCAAGGCCTTCGGAGGCTGTAGCTTCAATGATTTTTCCGTTCTCGACAGTAAAACGAATGTCCTTGATGACTATGCCGTCAAGCGACAGCGGCATAGACGAGCAAATCACACCGTTGACGCCGTCCTTTCTGGGTAGCGTCGCGATCTCCTCAGAGGGCATGTTTGCCACAAAGCTGACGCCGGTTTTTGCCTTATCGCCAACGCCGCCCCATTCTGCCTTTTCAGGCAACTCAACAGTCAAGTCAGTCCCCAGGCTGTTTTTGTAAATGAGCTTTGTAAACCGGTAACCGTTCATCGTTTTCGACCGCTTATTCAAACAGGAGATATGCTCCCGCCAGTTGTCGACAGCCGTACCGTCGCCGGTAACGCGGACCGAGGATAGAATAGCGCCCCAGAGTTTTTCAAAGGCAGCATCAACGCTGACGTCCGGAAACACTTTAGCAGCCCATGATTTCGTAGGAATCGACACGACGCACCATGGTATCTCATTTCGCATTTGCATATCCATATATGCTTTCAGCGCTTTGCTTGCCGCGATATTACTGCGCCTCAGCCTGTCAGGATCGACGTCTTTATACAACTCAGGATCGGTGGCTAAAACAGAGACAAACGCTGCTTTTTTCTCCGCGTACTCGTAGAAAAAGGTTTTCTGCCATTCCGCAAACTTATCAAAAACCGACGAATCAGCCCGCAAGAATTTTAGTCTGGATAACTCGTCGTCGATCCAGCGGACCACGACGTCCCCCGCCCCTGCTTCGTATGCTTCAGCGGCAACAAGACGTCCGAACTCGGCGCATTCAATAGGGCATGTCAGCACTAATGTCTGCCCTTTTTGTATGTTGACCCCGACCTTAACAATAACTCCGGCGTACTCAATCAACCTGTTTTGCATCGCTTATCTCCTTCTCGTCCTTATCGCATACTACTCTTTTTTACCAAATGTTCAAGAGCATCTGAATGTCTATGCAAGCAGTAAACACAGGGCTGCACAAAGCGTTGAAATCGACGCCTTGTGCAGCCTCACATTAGGTAAACTAAACTACTTGCGCATTACGTTGCGCATTGCATTGCGCATAGCGTCGCGCATTACGCAGCGTCGCTGTGTGCTGTATCGGCGAGCGTATCTTCCAGCGCGGCTTCGAGGTCCATTTCCTCGTAATCATCAAGATCGTCGGGGAGCTCGACCTTTACGTCGTCGCCGACCGCGGTGATCTCTACCTCGATGTTCATTTTCATGGAAATCGGCATTGTGACTCCGCCAATGTCGAGAGCCATTGAAATATCCATAGCCATTGCGACTTTCTTAAGTGAACCGTCGGCGTCGGTGTAGAACTTCATTTCAGAGATGGACAAAGACATATCCATATCTCCAAGACCCATATCTCCGAGTCCGACCGCGCCCATCATCCCTGTCGCCTGTCCCATTACATCGTCGAGGACGCCCGATGCGATCTTGACTGTATACACAGTATAGTCGCCCTCGGAGGCCTTTGATATTTCTGCAATCATGAGCGGCGAGTAAGTCATCTGACCGACGTCGGCTACAGCAAGCATTCCGCCCATGTCAGACAGCCCGGCGTCCATCTTGACTTTTTCGCCGTCGGCGTTGATGTATACAAAGCCGTCCACCATATACATTTGCATGGCCTGCTCTTCACCCATCATGCTCATGACCATATCGATGGCGGCCAGGATATCGTCATCATCCATAATCATGCTCATGTCCATGTTTATCGAGATCGAGCCCATGATACCCATGTCGGCGCCGATCTTCATTGTCATAGCTATTGCGCCGGTCTCTTCCGTATCCGAATCGATTGCCGCGAACTCTGCGATCAGCGCAAGCTTGGCAAACAGCGCCGCTGCGGAATCCTCCGCCACTGCGCCGTCGGCAACCAGCTTCTCAAGCAGGCATTCAAAATCGCTGTCCTTCGGCGCGGCCAAGAGCGCCAGATACGACACCGCTACCATTTGGTCGCGAAGGAAATCGCCGGCTGCAAGCAAATCATCAATGATCCCGACTTCTTTGCCAAAGTCAATTGCGCCCGCATATGTAAAGTCTCCGTCTTCGTCGCTGCTATAACCCAATGCGCGCAGGACAAATGTTACATACATTTGCGCGCTGCAGAGGCTGCCGGGGCCGTATGTGGTCTCTGTAGTGCCGGTCGTCAAGCCTGTTTCATACGCATACGCGACGTATGGTACTTGCCAGCCGCTAACATCGGTGAACGGATTCTCCGCTTCACAGGCAAGCGCCTCTTCCTCGAGGCCCAACAGCCTTATCAGCATTACAAGCCCTTCAATTCTGTTCGGCGCCCGATCAAGCTCATAGCCGTTATCAGTACCGCGGAATAACCCGAGCTCGTTCAGATCGTCTGCGATATGCTCGTAATTCGCGGCTGCCGCCGTGAGCATCAGTCCGGAAGCAAGAATTGCAACTACCAACAGTGAGATTAGTGCCTTTTTCATATGTACCCTCCTCAAATTTATGTGACGAAAAGGCGCATGTCCTTTCGCCACGATGATTATAGCAGATGAAACTGTGAAATGTAAATGAAAAATTACAACTAAAGTATAATTGTTTACAAATTGTTTTACAAATTAAAGATTTCTTTCACATATAACTCGCATTTGCGCATAAAACGGCCGCTAAACGGCGTATAAACGGCATCTAAACGGCGAGTAAACGGGTGGTAAACAGCACAGTACTCGCTTACTCCGTCCACTTGCTGCGGATTATCACCGTCAGCCGGAGTTCGCCCTCGTACTCCTCAAATCCAAGCCTGAGAATACTCCAACTCAAATCGTCGGGCGAGTCGCCGTCATCGCCCGCGACAAAGAAATCGACGAATCTCGCATAAACGAAGACGTCTTTGATGTTGTCAAGCGCGTTTCCGCTGCGCACTATATGATCGACTCCGACGATAGAAGCCGCGGAATAATCCTTGTCGTTAACATACATGGAAAAATATTCATTCGGAGTCATTTCTATCGGCTCGCCGCTCCCGTTTCGTACTCCCCATATATAAATGTTGGAATCATCACCGAAACCGGCGATCTGTTCAGGCATAAACTGCCTGTTAGTCATAAGATTAACTGTTGCGCACGGGGAAAACACGACTCCGAACTCCGGATGAGCGACTTTTGACAGCGCGTTGTAATCGCCGTCTCTGATGTAATCAATGACTTTGTAAGACAACGACGTCAACCCCGCGTTATCGGAATCAAGGCGCGAAGGCGCGTTCCCCCCGATACCTCCGAAAATGGAGAATCCTGTGAACGCGAAAAGTACGCCCGAAATAACGATACCCGCTATCAGGCCGAAGAGTATGAAAAGGATACGAGGAAAAGACTTCTTCAGATAGTTCACCTTCTCTCCCCAACGCGCGTAAGGTGTTCCGATTATCCGGACTTGAGATGAGGATAATCGACAATGCATATAATTGCAACAACAATTTATTTAAATTAATTAACAAAATGAAAACATAACGATAAAGTATTGACAACAAGACCGGACGGTGCTACATTATCGTTAGCACTCTCACGCGTCGAGTGCTAACGATTTGCCGGACAGTTACCCGTAATTCCCGGCGCCGGTGTCCCGCCCTCGCACATTTCACCCCAAAGGCTGCAGCTACAGCCGGTCAGGATGTGTCGGTTATGATCCTGAGCGAACGTAAAAAAGAGATATTACGCGCCGTTGTGGAGCATTACGTTCAAACAGCGGAACCGGTGGGCTCAAAGGCCGTTGCGGCGGAGCTGGGGTCGTCGATATCGTCGGCGACCGTACGCAACGAGATGGCCGAACTCGAGACAATGGGCCTTCTGGAACAGCCTCATACATCCGCCGGAAGAGTGCCCTCGTCGATGGGATACCGTGTTTATGTAAACGAGATCATGAGGCGGCACAAGCTATCGACAGACGATACATACGAGATAAACAACGCGTTGAAGGGAAGTACTGCCGGGCAGGAAAGGCTGCTGGACGAAGCGGGGAATCTCACCTCAAGGCTCACCACTTATCCTGCGTACGCAATGGCTTCCAGGACAGGCATAGTATGTATAGCGAGATTCGATCTAATCTATGTCGACCCGTTCACTTTCATAATAGTTGCGCTGCTGAATAACGACACGGTCAAAAACAAGTTGATCCATCTGACTACACCTGTCGATCCCGCAATGCTCATAAAGCTGTCTGCCGTATTCAACGCAAGTTTCACAGGCATCCCGGAAGAACGGGTAACGACGTCGCTGATAACATCCACAGAAAGAGCTGTGAGCGATACTTCAGGAGTCGTCGCGGTCGTCGCTGGTTACACAATAGAACTGCTGTATGAAGCAAAGTCGGGAGGCGCGCGCGTCGCCGGGGCGATGAGCCTTCTGAATCACCCTGAGTACAGGGATATCGATAAAGCACAGCGCCTGATGCGCTACTTGTCGGATGACAAAGAACTCGCGCGCTTGCCGTCGCCGGACACAGCCGGCGAGATAAAAATAACGATCGGGCCGGAAAACCTCGCCGATGAACTGCGCGATTCCAGCGTGATGGCCGTGCGCTACGACGCCGGCGGCGATTTGCAGGGGCTGATAGGCGTCGTAGGGCCTACAAGAATGGACTATTCAAAAGTAGCGGCAAGGCTTTCGTATATAGCGCAAGGTTTGAGCCTGCTGCTATCCGCCGGAGATAAGCTGTTCAAGAACGCAGACATACCCGGTGAAGTTGATACAGAATAGGGAGCGCGCCGGTACGTAAGTCTTGGGAAACGCCGGGACTGAAGCACAAAGAAGGCGAATACCCGGTAGTGAAAATAGAGGGAGGTTGAGACGCGGAGATGAAGCAACCCGAGTCAACAGCAGAAAGGATCAAGTCCGGGAAAACACTGAGGGAAGCCCAGCAGGAAACCACGAAGGAAACCCAGAATGTAACCTCGAAGGAAACCACGAAGGAAACCCGGAAGGAAACCCCGAAGGAAACCGAAACCACTAAAAATGGCGTTCGCGCCAGAGTCGGCAGAAAAGACTCCGAAACGAAAGCCGGATCAAAAGGCGACCCTTCGAAAGGTGAGGAAAGCGCCGAAAAGGAAAAAACATCTCCGGAGACTCCTGATGATAACGATGGAGATACTCCCGAGACTGCCCAAGAGGAGACGCCGCGCGATATGCTCGCGCTTGAACGGGACAAATATCTGCGCCTTGCGGCGGAATACGACAATTACCGGAAGCGCAGCGCCAAAGAACGTGAAATGATGTACGGCGACGCCCGCGCCGACACGATAACGAGGCTGCTGCCGGTTTACGATAATCTTGAGCGAGCGCTGAAAATGGAATGCGCGGACGAGGCGTTTTACAAAGGCGTCGAGATGACGATGACGCAACTGACTGAGATATTGGAAACCATGGGTGTTAAGCAAATTCCCGCTATGGGAGAACCGTTCGACCCCAACCTGCACAATGCGGTACTGAACATCGAAGACCCTGAACTCGGAGAAAAAACAGTCGCCGAGGAGTGCCAAAAAGGATTCATGCTCGGAGAAAGAGTGATCCGGCACTCAACGGTCGTAGTAGCAAACTGAAATAAATGGAGGTAACAAAACATGGGAAAAATCATTGGAATCGACTTGGGTACGACAAACTCGTGCGTAGCCGTTATTGAAGGCGGAGAGCCGGTCATCATCGCAAACGCCGAGGGCAGCCGCACAACGCCGTCAGTCGTCGCGTTCTCAACCGACGGCGAGCGGATGATCGGGCACGTCGCAAAACGCCAGGCGATCACAAACCCGGACCGAACTGTATCATCGATCAAACGCGAAATGGGCAGCGCATATAAAGTAACCATAGACAAAAAGCAATATACGCCGCAGGAGATTTCCGCGATGATACTCCAAAAACTCAAAACCGACGCGGAAGCCTATCTCGGCGCGAAAGTGGCTGAAGCTGTCATTACAGTGCCCGCCTATTTCACAGACTCACAGCGCCAGGCGACCAAAGACGCCGGGAAAATAGCGGGTCTTGACGTCAAGCGGATAATCAATGAGCCGACGGCGGCGGCGCTTGCGTACGGGCTGGATAAAGAACAGGATCAGAAGATCATGGTCTATGACCTCGGCGGCGGAACGTTCGATGTATCGATACTCGAAATAGGCGACGGCGTTATCGAGGTGCTGGCGACGGCGGGTAACAACCGCCTCGGCGGCGATGACTTTGACGAATGCATAATGAACCATATGCTTTCGGAGTTCAAGAAAGACAACGGCATCGACTTATCGGCGGATAAAATCGCGCTCCAGCGCCTGCGTGAAGCGGCGGAAAAAGCCAAGACAGACCTGTCAGGCGTCACGACCGCGCAGATAAATCTGCCGTATATCACAGCCGACGCGACAGGCCCCAAGCACCTTGACTTCACGCTCACACGGGCGAAGTTCAACGAGTTGACCGCGCATCTCGTGGAAAAGACGATCGGCCCTGTAAACCAGGCGATGTCCGATTCCGGGCTCAACGCGTCACAGCTCTCGAAAGTGTTACTGGTTGGCGGCTCCACCCGTATCCCGGCTGTTCAAGACGCTGTGAAGAAGCTCACAGGAAAAGACCCGTTCCGCGGTATTAACCCGGATGAGTGCGTCGCGGCCGGCGCAGCGATACAGGGTGGCGTGCTCGGAGGAGACGTCGAGGGGATCCTGCTTCTGGACGTCACGCCGCTTTCACTCGGCATAGAGACGATGGGCGGAGTGTTCACGAAACTGATAGAACGAAACACGACCATCCCGACAAAAAAGAGCCAGATATTCTCCACAGCGGCGGATAATCAGACGTCGGTTGAAGTCAATGTGCTGCAGGGTGAGCGCGAAATGGCGCAGTACAATAAATCGCTCGGTAGGTTCCACTTGGACGGCATAGCTCCGGCGCGTCGCGGAGTGCCGCAGATAGAGGTCACATTCGACATAGACGCCAATGGGATCGTAAACGTATCGGCAAAGGATCTTGGAACCGGCAGGGAACAGCACATTACTATTACCGCGTCCGCAAATCTCTCGAAGGACGATATCGAAAAGGCGGTCAAGGAGGCGGAACAGTACGCTGCCGAGGACGCTCAGCGTAAAGATGAAGCGGATACTCGCAACCACGCGGACCAGATGGTATACCAAAGCGAGAAAACACTCGATGAAATGGGTGACAAGATCGAAGCGTCAGACAAGCAGACGATCGATGAAGCCATAGGCAAAGTCAAGACAGCGCTTTCAGGCACAGACACAGCGGCAATAAAGCAATCTGTGGAAGAACTGGAAAAAGCGTTCTATGCCGTAAGCGAGAAGCTTTACAGCCAGGTCAATCCGGAAGGCGGCGGACCGGGCGGCCCGGACATGGGCGGCGACGGCGGAGCAGAAGGACCTTCGGGCGAGTACTACGACGCGGACTACGAAGTCGTAGACGACGACAACAACGACGACGATTAAGAAAATACTAGTAGGGCGGGGGCTTTCTCCCGCCGGGGAACGATAAATGGCCGACAAAAGAGACTATTATGAATCGCTGGGGTTGACAAAGGAAGCTTCCGACGAGGAGATCAAAAAAGCATTCCGCCAACAGGCAAAAAAATACCACCCTGACGTCAATCCGGGCAACCAAAAAGCCGAAGCGCGCTTTAAGGAAATCAATGAAGCGTATGAGGTTCTGTCAGACTCAGAAAAGAAAGCGCGTTATGACCAGTACGGGCACGCCGGAGTCGACCCGAACTTCAACGCGGGCGGATTCGGCGGATTCGGCGGCTTCGGAGGTATGGATTTCGACCTTGGCGACTTATTCGGCTCGATATTCGGCGGCGGAGGCGGCGCCGGCGGAAACGCAAGCCGTAACCGTAACGGACCACGAAAAGGGGAACGCGTTCGCATAGACGCTACTATCAAGTTTGAAGAAGCGGCGTTCGGATGCGAAAAAGAAGTCTCGGTCATGCGTGTCGAAACATGCGACGACTGCATGGGAACAGGCTGCAAGGAAGGCACGACAGCGGAAACATGCGCCAACTGCAATGGTCGAGGCACAGTGACAGCGCAGCAGCGCACACCGTTCGGAGTCATGCAAAGCACCACAGATTGCCCGAAATGCTCCGGGCGCGGGAAAATAATCCATCAGCCGTGCGCGAAATGCCGTGGGCTTGGGCTTGTCCGCCGGACAAGGAACATAACTGTGAGCATACCTGCCGGGATAGATAACGGACAGACTATATCCGTCCGCGGGCAGGGAAGCGCGGGAGTTAACGGCGGCGAAGCAGGCGATTTGTATGTTACTGTCGCTGTGATGAGCCACCAGGTTTTCCAACGCGAAGGAAACTCGGTTCTTATGGAGTTGCCGGTGACATTCGTTCAGGCAGCGCTCGGCGCCGAAGTAGAAGTGCTTACGCTTGACGGAAAAGTCAAGTATGCGATACCCGCAGGCACACAGCCGGGAACAGTGTTTCGCCTGCGTGGGAAAGGTATCCAAAACTTACGCGGTTCAAGCCGCGGCGACCAATACGTAACTGTGAACGTTACGATACCTAAATCCCTGACAGCCGAGCAAAAAGAACTGCTTCAGCAGTTCGCGGCTACCATAGGCGGTTTTGAGAACGGTGAGTCCGGCGACCCGAAAAAGAAAAAGAAGAAGAAGTAGCGCCTCCGGCGTACTGAGACAGCACACAGGACACCCTGTTTCATTCGTCACCGTCATTGCGGCCAAGCTTGCCCCGGGCTCGATCCGGGGAGCCGCAATCCCCTGCGTTATGCGCCTATCCGAGGGGGATTGCGGCTCGGGGGCCGCAATGACAGTGTTCGAGTATTTTGAGGCGCCTAAAAAGCGCAATGGAGAAAGGAGTTCACAGCTCCCGCTGCTACTTAAAAAGCTGGTTCGCTTTGAACAGGAGACAGCCGCCGCTGCATTCGCCGTTTATACTGCTGCTGCAGTCGCTGCACTCGGGCGACGACGCGATACCGCACGCGGGGCGGTCCACCGTGTTTATATAGTAGTCCGCCAGATCTGTTATACTGCGGAAATTTCGTATATCCTGTTTAGTGTACTCGGACAAACCGAAGCAGCGGATCGCCTTCAGATCCGGCAGAATGTCTATGACCGGGGAACAGTTGTGTATCTCGCAAATGAGGGCGCGGCTCCAGAACATTTCTGAATACATCCCGGACAAAGCGTTATAAAAAACTTCTTTTGCGGGAAGCACGCTCTCGATCTCTTTTTCCGTCAGCACGCATTCGGGCAGGAAGTTGCAATCGAATCCTGTTATTACGCTGCAGCGCACCATATCGCAGACAAATCTCATAGCGACAAGCTTCATATCATGGAAATACTCCAGCGGAGTTTTCCCCTTCAAGTCGCCTTTCTGTGGAACAGATATTGACAATCGTACAACATCAAAGTCAATATCCTCTATAAGCGGGAATATATATGAATAGTCAAAGTCGGGTTTGTAAATATTCACGCTGAGCCTGAATCTTCTTGTGCCGGAGTGCTCGTTGGCAAACCACAGCAGATTCTCGTACATTTTCGTAAAAGCCGCTTCGCCGATATCCTCCGGAGAGTTGCAATTTACAAGCATGCGGAACTTTGGATGCTCAAGGATATCCGGCTCCAGCCGGTCCAGGTCGACGGCGTTTGTGTATATCATAACATACTCGGCTTTAGGTTCCTCAAGCGCAACTCGCATCGCTTCATTTATATGCGTGTACAGCAGCGGTTCGCCGCCGATTATGCCCACTTGACGGTCGTCCTTGCCGCTGAGCGCAAACGCCAGCGCCTTGCGGAAATCTTCCAGCGTCATCTCTTTGGGGTCTTTATTAACAAATTCTTCTGCAAAGCAATACGGGCATCGCAAGTTGCATGCTTCGTTGACCATAATATTTGCCAAATCACCATTCTCCTTTGCCTTAATCGTTACGAAAAACAAACCGGGGAGGTCGAACCTCATTGTGAGGTTCAACCTCCCATGTGTATTGTAATTGCTTCTTGCTCTTACAGTGCGATATCACCGATATTGATATCGGCTTCTGTTGTGTCAAGATCGTCAAAGACCTTTGACTTGGCTCCGGCCTTGACTTCCAGCTTATACTTGCCGTCCGGCAGGTCTTCAAACCAGAAATCACCAAAGTGGTCGGTTTTTACGGAGTAAGTCTTGCCGCCGCCTGTGAGCGTGCATTCGGCGCCTTCGATGATCTCGTCAGCGGCCTCGTCGTAGAATGTGCCGGCGATGAACTTCTTGGGCAGGCCCTTATAGTACACGCGGGGTTTTGTTCCCAGCTCGGGCTTGAGGATCTCGGCGTCTTTGATGAAGTCTTTCGCTTCGTCGGAGTCTTCATCAGCTATCCTGACGGCGAGCGTCGGACAGTTGTCGGAGCATCTTGTCTCTTTCCAGCCGTCGTCAAGAAGATGCGCGCAGCCTGTGCACTTTTGAGCGATCTTCAGATCTTCGTTGAAGAAGATCGAATCGTACGGGCATGCTTCGACGCAGTTGCGGCAGCCTTTGCACTTTACGGGGTCGATGATGACAAGGCCGTCGTCCCTCTTGTACTTCGCGCCGTAACGGCACGCGTCCATACAGGGGCCATTGTCGCAGTGCATGCACATCTGCGGGCGATACGCGACCTTGACCTTCGGCACTGTGCCGCGCACCTTTTGGTGCAGCTTGAACCAGAACTGGCCGATCTCCGGCTGCGGCTTGGCAATCGGAGTCCAGTCGTTCGTGACGTGTTCGTCCTTACAGCCGATCTGGCAGCTATAACAACCGTTACACATTGTGCAATCGACTAAAAATACTTTCTTTCCCATAATTACTCAAAAACATCCTTTCCTTATTCGGGAGTTACGCCGGTCAGGCGTAAAACCGGTTTGGAAGCATGCTTTCAAACTATCCCCCTTTCAACCCACGCGGAAGCCTTTAATCCGGAAGCTCTGTCATACTCGCGGTTCCATGCCTCGGGATAGTTAGTTCTCCACTCATCATATTGCTCCATGCTGACCCGTTCCACTTCTACTAGGAATGATGTGGTCGCCTGGCCGCCGGCATATCTTGATGTAAGGCCCTTCGGGGTGATCGTGTTGATAGCGCCGCCGCGATCCAGTTTACCCGGAATGATGATATCGGTACGGGCTCCGTGGTCGATCGATACAGCGCCCGGGATGATGCGCTCGAACACAAGCGCTCCGCACAACACGCTGCCGCGCTCGTTGTACACACGGACTATATCGCCGTTCTTGATGCCTCTGGGTCCGGCGTCGGACGGGTGGATCCAGCACGGCTCGTAGAGGTATCCGTCAAATCCTCTGACCTTGCCGGTATCGGCTTCTTTTGTCCAGGGAATATCGTCCGCCTGCGCGTGCACTCTCCATCTGGGATGGTTTGTGACGGCAAGAAGCGGGTATGTGCGCGCCCTGCTGCTGGAACGGCGTTCGTCGTGCGTGACGCCCTTCTCGATCCACTGCGGATATGGCGGGCGCTCTTCGTCGTTCGGGAAATACTTCTCGAGATTAGTCGAACAGAACTCGAGTTTCCCTGTCGGGGTCGGCAGAGGATTCTTTACGGGATCCTTGTAGAACTCGTACATGCCGGCCGGGAGTGATCTCCAGTTCTTAGAGACTGGGATTACCATGTAATCCTTCTCATCCCATTCTTCATAAGGAACGATCTTATCAAAGTTCATCCCTCTATAGACACCCTCGACATACTCTTCGACGGTCCTGCCGATCGTGACTTCCTTCTCCAGACCGAGCTTCTTGGCCACCTCAACGACGGCTTCAAAATCGCTCTTGGAATCACCTATCGGCTCGATAGCCTGCTTCATGTTCAACATGGCCTGGAAGTGCTCGCCGTCGCGAACGCAAGGCATTACGTCGTTGACCTCGAGGTAAGTGTTTGTCGGAAGCACGATGTCGGCGTAGATACAGTCGTTTTCCAGCCACGGGTGCTGCGCAAGCACGAACTCTATCTGCGGGCTGCGGATCGTCATGCCGATGTCGAAACCGTCGCCCCAGCAGGTCTGACGGCAGGGGGTGTCTGTCCAAACCATACGGATCGGTACACCGTCATAATCGATCTTCTCGTAAGTCAAATCGATGTCGCTGTCGTCATTTTTAAGGTTGACCTTTGTTCCGATCGTTGAACCGAACTTGAAGCGAAGATCTCCCTTTTTACACGGATATGTGTACTTTATGCACTGGTCTATGGGCTCTTCTTCGTGTCCGCCCGTGCCCCAGAACTCGAGATACTGGTCTGTGCCCTTCTTTATGGCTTCTTCGATGAGGGTCTTCGGGATCAATTGCTTGCCCCATGCCTGCGGCGTGCCGCGGTGCGGGCTGAAGATCCTGTCGTGGAGCTCCGGATCCTTTTGCTTGATCGTCTCAAAGGTACCTGAATACTCCTGGAAGCCTTTTGATGTATCGGCATTCGCTATATCGTACTGGAGTTGATCCCAAGTGATGTTCTTGGGCATGCCCATGTAAGCGATCTGAGCGTGGTGCTGACCCGGCTTGCCGAGACCTTGCATGCCCAGGAGAATGCACTCGAGACGCGCGGGCTCTGTCGCGTACGGGCCTCTGATGTATCCGCCGCCGAAGTAGTGGCCGACAGACGTGGCTTTTTGCGCCCAGCGCCTTGCAAGGGCTTTGATCGTGTAGGACGGGACTCCGCACTTCTCGGCCGCCCATTTCGGAGTCTTCACAACGCCGTCGACTTTACCGAGCACGTATGCTTCGATCTTATCCATTCCTACCGCGTGGGTGGCGACATATTCTTTGTCATACGTGCCTTCGGTGACCCACGTGTAAATAATTGCCAACTGCAGCGCCGCGTCCGTGTTCGGGAGGACGGGGATCCACTTGTTGGCGTGAATTGCCGCGGAGTAGTTGAGGTCGGGGCAAATATATACCTGCTCCATGCCCGCCTTCTGCCAGAAGAACATGAGACGGCTTGCGAACTGGCCGCGGAAGCCCCACGGAGTGGTCTCGAGGTCGCCGCCCTGCACTACGAGCAGCTCGGTGTTCTCTGTCATATCAACGACAAGGTTTTCCGCAGGGGCCATATTTCCTATAAAGCCCTTGCCCCAAACGTGCTTGGCGCCCCAGTACCAGCCTTCCCAACTGTCAGGGTTTCTCACCTGCTGGGTGAAACCGCCCATGCTCTTGAGGAGCAGTGTGGAGCAGCCGTGCGGCGCGTGGATGAGTTTACTCTCAGAGTGACCGTCTCCCTGAACAAGGATCGGGAGCGTAGAGCCATAATCTTTCTCGATACGTCTGATTTCTGATGCGATGATGTCGGTGGCCTCGTCCCAGGAAATACGTACGAATTTACTGGACCCGCGGTTTTGGGGGTTGCGTTCGCCGTTTGGATCCCAGTCGACGCGTTTCATAGGATAAGGTACGCGGTTCGGGGAGTACGTCCTCTTCTT
>Ga0082212_10007115_pt1 | contig 14881 bp, 13 predicted proteins | sample TergutNt197P3_FD_71548 | JGI IMG/M metagenome (GOLD analysis project Ga0082212, IMG submission 71548) | Neocapritermes taracua P3 segment gut microbial communities from Petit-Saut dam, French Guiana - Nt197 P3 | ecosystem: Host-associated > Arthropoda: Insects > Digestive system > Gut ... | reverse complement strand
GGAACCAAAAGGGGGAGGGGCTGTTTGTCACGGGGGGGGGGGGTTTTTTCCCCTCTAGATGGCAAACGCCCCCCGTCCCCTTTTGTCATGTGACAAACGCCCCGTCCCCTTTTGTCACGTACGACGCCGTGGTGAACTGTTTGATAAACTTCGTAGTCGAGAAATAGAGGTCATTGCTATCTCACCAATCAAGGAGAATCCATGGAAGTCATCATCTGTTCAACCGACGGGGAAGTCGGCGAAAAAGCAGCAGCCACTGTAGCGAACAAAGTCCGCCAAGCCCAAGCATCAGGCAGGAAAGCCGTCATCGGTGTGGCTACCGGATCCTCCCCACTGTCGACCTACACAGCTTTGCAGCAGTTGATCGATCGCGGTGAACTCGACCTGTCGCAGGCCTATGCTTTCGCCCTTGATGAGTACGTTGGTCTACCCGCTGGGCACCCAGAAAGCTACTGCGAGGTGATTCGCAAAACGGTAACCGAACCACTCAACATGATTCCTGCCCAGGTGAACGTACCCAACGGAAACGCCGAGAAACTCGACCAAGCTGGTGCAGACTACGAAAAGGCCATCGCCGCTGCTGGTGGGGTGGATATTCAGATTCTCGGCATCGGATCGAACGGCCACATTGGTTTCAATGAACCGATTTCCTCGCTGTCCTCGCGTACGCGTGTGGTGAAGCTCACCGAGCAAACCCGCCAAGACAATGCGCGATTCTTCGACTCACTCGACGATGTTCCCGGTTATGCACTCACCCAAGGATTGGGTACGATCCTTGACGCACGAGCCTGCGTACTGGTTGCCCAAGGTGCAGGAAAAGCCGCCGCAGTCAAAGCACTCGTTGAAGGTCCCGTCTCAGCAATGTGCCCAGCCTCCGTACTGCAATGGCACGAAAACGCAACTATTGTTGTCGATGAAGCAGCCGCCGCCAACCTGGAACTCGCCGACTATTATCGCGCCCAAGCAAGCCACTAACACCGGCGCCTGATCGACGCGTACCCCTTCCCCATCGGGCTACCACCTCGGTAGGGTGTCACCATGATCGTCACCGGAAACATTTGGCAGGAGCAATCTGACACCTTCGAACAGGGGTGGTTGGAAGCATCTGATGGGCGGGTTGTCGCCAACCATCGTGGAGTCTACGACGGGGAACCCGACCTTGCTCTGGAGGGTTTTGTTGCTCCCGGTTTTGTTGACGTTCACTGCCATGGTGGCGGGGGCGGGGCCTTCACAGACGGTGAGGATTCGGCGAACGATGCGCTGACGATTCACAGCAACTACGGCACCACCACGATGGTCGCTTCGTTGGTGTCCGAGCCTATTCCAACACTGATCGACCAGATCAACAGTTTGCTGCCCTGGATCCGGGACGGTTATCTGGCGGGTATCCACCTCGAAGGCCCCTGGCTTTCGCCCCTACGCAAGGGTGCCCACGCCCTGGAGAATCTCGCGCTTCCCACCCCCGAGGCACTCCAGCCCATCGTGGATGTGGGGCCAGGCGTGATCAAAATGGTGACGATAGCCCCCGAATTGGATGGTGCTCCCGCCGCTATCCAGACCCTCACTGATGCTGGAATCGTTGTCGCCATCGGCCACACCCAGGCAGACTACGACACGACCATGGAGGCTTTCCGCCTCGGTGCCACAGGGATGACCCACCTGTTCAACGCCATGCCGGACATGACGAAACGTGACCCTGGCCCGATCCTGGCCGGTTTCACTGCCGGTGCTTGGTTGGAGCTGATTTTCGACAACCACCATGTTGACCCTCATTTGGCTGCGTTCATCTGTCGCACGTTCCCCGAGCGTACCGTCTTCGTCACTGATGCCATGGCCGCTGCAGGGCTGGGTGATGGCCACTATTCACTGGGTTCACTACCGGTCACTGTCGCTGGTGGTGTGGCCCGATTGGATAGTGATGGCGCCATTGCCGGCAGTACGATCACCATGAAGGATGCGGTACGCAATGCCGTGGCCGCGGGTGTTCCTTTGGGTTTGGCGGTACGTTTCGCAACACTCAATCCTGCCACCTACCTGGGGCTCACCGGTGTTGGATCACTGAGCACTGGCTCCTTCGCCCACCTGCTCGTACTCGACGAAACCGGGTCTGTGAAACAAATCGTGTACCCAACGTGAGATGACCGTGGACCCTCTCCCGTCTCCCTGCGTACCCCACCTCCGTCTCCCTGCGTACCACACCCCCGTCTGCCTGCGTACCACACCCCCGTCTGCCTGCGTACCACACCCCCGTCTGCCTGCGTACCACACCCCCGTCTCCCTGCGCGAAGTCGCAGGGTCCAGACTATCCAGTTGCTCAACTGTGGATTCTGGATTCTGCGACTACGCGCAGAATGACAGCCGTGGAGCGTGCCAGAGGAAAGGTGTCAGAAACTCCGTCCCCATGACACCCGTACCCATGACACTTGACACCCCCACCCCCATGACACCCGCGTCACCCTGCGTACCCCACCCCCGTCTCCCTGCGCGAAGTCGCAGGGTCCAGACTACCCAGTTGCTCAACTGTGGATTCTGGATTCTGCGACTACGCGCAGAATGACAGCCGTGGAGCGTGCCAGAGGGACGGAGTTTCTGACACCACTTGAGGAGAGTGGGGCGTTGGTTTGCATGCGGTGCGGCCCATTGTTCCCAACTGCCCTGCACCATAAAAGACTTGACACTGGATAATTGATGGGTTTAGGGTGTGCATTACCAAAGATTTGGGTGTCAACTGCTGGCAAGGCAGGCATTACTGAGACTAGGGTGCTGCGGTGAACATCGACGTTCACCACTCGCTTCTTGGAGGATCTCATGAGTGAGCCTGCGTACTCGGTCACACGAGTGTTCGGCAACAATGCTGTACTAGGGCACTGTGGCGATGACACGCGCGTACTCGTCGGGCGTGGTATAGGGTTCGGGCGACGCGTTGGCCAAGAAATCCCCCTGGATGAAGTCCAACACCAATACTTCGAAATCAAACCAACCAACGTACGCTATCTCGATCTGCTCAACTCAAACGACCAGCACACTCTCGATGTGTGCAATGAAGCCATCGACCGAGCCGCCGATGTTCTTGGTGAACTCCACCCCTCGGTCTACCTGCTGCTGGTCGAACACCTTGCTTTCACAGTGCAACGCTTGCGTGAGGGAAGCCTCATCCGCAACCCACTCATTGACGAAATCAGGGCTGCTTTCCCCGATGAGTTCATGGCCGCTGAAGTGGTCGTACGACACATCGACTCCCACCTCGATGTTGAACTACCCCCCGATGAAACCGCCTTCATCACCCTCCACCTCAATGCAGCCCGAACCGATGCCAGCGTCAAGCTACCGCTGCGCCAAGCCAATGACCTGGCCGAACTCGTCAAATTCGCTGCCGAAAAACTCGGCCACCCCAACACCTCCCCCACTGTCCATGGTGAACTCATCTGGACCCTCGCCCGGCTCACCAAACGAATCCAAGCAGGCGCCTACCGCGGAAACGCCGCTGTGCGTTTGATTGAACGCGATCTGGCGCTCGAAACCGAAGTCGCCAGTCAAATCATCGAAAAAATTCTAGGCTCCACGCCACTACCCCCCGAAGTGGTGGGCGAAGTGGCACACCTCGCACTATTCCTGCATGGCTGGAAGCAGGATGCTAGTTACGAGATTGAAATCAACCCAGCCAATCAGAAAGGAGTAACTCGATGAAAGACCGAGTTATGGAAACAATGCAGAGATTCAGTAAGGCCTTATTGGGGGCAGTCGCGGTGATGCCAGTTGCCGCCATCCTCATGGGTGTCGGTTACTGGATTGACCCGACCGGCTGGGGTGCCAACAGCATCGTTGCAGCCGTACTCATTAAAGCTGGCAGCGCCGTGCTCGACAATCTCGGCTGGCTGTTCGCTATCGCACTAGCTTTTGGGCTCGCCAAAGACTCCAACGGTGCAGCTGCACTGTCTGGCTTCCTCGGTTTCGCCACAGTCAAGGTGCTGATTAACGCTGGATCTGTTGCTGGCTACAAAGGAATCGATGTGGGCGCCCTTGAGGGTGACGCTGCGATTGCTTGGGCCTCCCAAGGATGGAACGCCATCGGTGACGGCAACGTCTTCGTTGGTATCTTCGTTGGTATCTTGGCCGCCTGGGTCTACAACCGGTTCCATGCAACGAGGCTGCCGGACTTCCTGGCGTTCTTCTCAGGGCGCCGCCTCGTACCGATTCTCACCTCACTGTTCTGCATCGTGCTCGCAGGGATCCTCTTCCTGGTGTGGCCATTGCTCTACAGTTTGTTGTTCAAGTTTGGTACGGGAGTCTCCGACATGGGTCCGCTCGGTTCGGGGTTGTTCGGTTTCTTCAACCGTCTGCTCATCCCCACCGGTTTGCATCACGCGTTGAACCAGATCTTCTACTTCAACGTTGTTGGCATCAATGACCTGGGTTACTTCCTCGGTGGTGGAGAAACCATTGCAACCGCAGCAGCAGCCACTGACGCCGCGTCCTGTCCTGGACTGTGGACAGCAGCGGGAACCTGTGAGGTTGTCGGTGTGATTGGCCGCTTCCAGGCTGGTTACTTCCCCGTGATGATGTTCGGTCTCCCGGGTGCGGCTTTGGCTATGGCTCTTCGCGCAGACGACAAGCGCAAGAAGATGGTGTGGTCGTTGATGGTTGCTGGCGCACTAGCATCCTTCTTCACCGGTGTCACCGAACCTCTCGAATTCGCGTTCATGTTCGTTGCCCCCTTGCTCTATTTGGTGCACGCTTTGTTGACTGGTTTGTCGATGGCTATCGCTGCTGCCTTCCATTGGACGGCAGGGTACGGCTTCTCCGCTGGGTTTGTTGACATGCTGCTCTCAGCACGCAACCCGATAGCGAATCAATGGTGGATGCTGCTCGTCATGGGTGTCTTCTACTTCGCTATCTACTTCGGTTTGTTCTATTTCCTCATCGGTAAACTCAACTTGAAGACCCCCGGTCGTGGAGATGAAGACACTGAAGCAGCTGACGCTGGTGCAACACTGGCTGACGCGTCAGATATGTCAGCTGTTGCCGCCCAGATCATCACTGGTCTTGGTGGAGCTGACAACATTGACACCATCGATTACTGCGCGACCCGCCTTCGTGTTTCCACCAAGGAATACACCAAGGTTAAGGAAGCACAGATCAAGAAGGCTGGCGTTGCTGGGGTGATTAGACCATCCCAGAAAACAGTCCAAGTCGTGATTGGCCCACAAGTCCAATTCGTCTATGACGAAGTGGAACGCCAATTGAAGACCCCTGCGGTAAAGAAAGACTGACTGATGGTATTCGGATTCGAGAAGAAGCGGGTCGGGCTCATTGCCCCCTTTGCCGGTCGGGTTGTCCCGATCGAGGAGGTGCCCGACCCGGTCTTCTCACAGCGCCTGCTGGGTGACGGCTACGCCGTGATCCCCCAGGACGAGCAGACAACGTTGAGCGTCGCAGCTCCAGTGTCGGGGCTCCTGACACAGGTCTTCGATACGCGCCACGCCTTCGTCATCGAATCCGAAAGTGGCTTGAACGTGTTGGTCCACATTGGTCTCGACACGGTCGACATGGGCGGTATTGGTTTTACCGAACTGATACCGCCCGGTAGCCAGGTCGTGGCTGGTCAACCAGTGATCGAAGTGGATGTCGAAGGTATACGCGGCAGTGGGCGAAACCCCATCACACCCGTGGTCTTCGTTGAAGCTGCCCCGGTCGCTGAAGTCCATCTCACCTGTGGTGAGGTGGACACGCCAACCACCACCGTCTGTCAGGTCACCTTGGTCTAGCTTCCGGTAGACCGGGCTCAACCCATTTTCCTCTGGGAGGAAGGAGAGCTTCTTCCCAGGGGAAAATTCTTCACCAACGGTGGTTTCCCACCAACTCAACCAAGGAGACCGTCTCCTTGCCCGAAACTGTGACTCCCTGCGGTTTCGGTCAACAAAGAAAGGGCGATCATGCAACTCGAAATAGCAGTCACGAACGTACTGGGGGCTCGAACAGCAGCCGAAGGTGGCGCACATCGGGTGGAACTGTGTTCAGTATTGGACACTGGTGGAGTCACCCCCTCAGCGGGTTTGCTTGAGCGGGTGATCGATGTGGGGTTGCCGGTGAGCGTGTTGGTTCGCTGCCGGCCCGGGGATTTCGTTTACAGTACGGACGAGGTTGACACAATGGTTGCCGAGGTTCGCGCAGTCGTACGCGCCGGGGCAACCGGTGTGGTGGTGGGTGCCCTCACCCGCGCAGGTGGGTTTGATGGTGAAGCAACCCTGCGCATGGCTGGTGCCGCTCGGGAGGTCAACCCCCAGTGCACACTCACCTTCCATCGCGCCATCGATGTGGTCAAAGATCCGGTGGGTGTTTTTCAATCACTCTTGGCTAGTGGGTTGGGATTCAATCGGGTTCTCACCTCTGGTGGATGCGACCATGCTGGTGATGGTGTGGAGACGATCCGAAAGCTCGCCGAGCTGGCTCCACCCGGATTTGAGATCCTTGCTGGCGGTGGTGTCACTATTCCTGCCATCGGTCAGTTGATTGCTGCTGGTGCGGGTGGAATTCATTTGTCAGCAAAAAATGCCGTACGATATGGCGAAGGTGAGGAGGTGGATGTGCGCTACGAAACCGATCTGGATACGGTCAAAGCCGCCCGAGCAGCTGTTGACGATGCTCTGGTGGGGACCGGGGCGTCCCCGGACTCATCCTCAGTGAGTCGCCAGGTGGTCATCGCCTCCGCAGTCGGATTGCATGCTCGTCCGGCGGCGTTATTCGTTCAAGCCGTTGGTGCCACCGGGTTGCCGATCACCATCGCAAAAACACCGGGAGATCCCGTGGATGCTCACAGCATCCTGTCAGTCATGGGACTAGGGGCGAAACATGGGGACACCGTGACCTTGACTGCCGAAGGGGAAGGTGGCGAAGTCGCATTGGATTCCCTCGTGGAGCTCTTGAGTCGAGACTTAGACGCGGAGTAAACCATGACACCCCACGACCACCAGAGGCTCCACGGCATCGCAGTAAGTCCAGGTGTTGCGGTGGGTCCCTTGGTGGTGGTTGCGCCGGCGCCAGTCGCACCCCCCGATGAGCCAGCTCCCACCGATGTTGCAGCTTCCCTGGCTCAGGTACGCCAGGTGCTCCAGGAGGTTGCTGAGCAGTTACTGGCTCGAGCCCACGAAGCCGGACCACAGGCGCGTACTATCTTAGAAACCGATGCGATGATGGCTCGTGACCCTGGACTCGCCCAGGCGATCGAGGAACAATTGACACAAGGCAAAGGCCCGGCCACCGCTGTCACCGAGGCCATTGCTGGGTACTCAGCAACCTTCGAGACACTCGGTGGATACATGGCTGAGCGGGTCACCGATCTGCTGGATATCCGAGACCGGGTGGTCGCGCGCCTGCTCGGTTTACCCAGCCCCGGGGTGCCAACACTCACCACCGGCAGCATCCTAGCCGCCCATGATTTGGCGCCCGCAGAAACCGCCACCCTCACCCGGGAAACATGTCTCGGTATCATCGTCGAAGCTGGTGGACCAACCAGTCACACAGCCATCGTGGCAGCAGGGATGGGGATCCCTGCCATCGTTCAAGTGGCCGGAGTATTATCGGTGCCCTCCGGCACACCCGTCGCCATGGATGGGGGAACTGGTGAGGTCACCATCAACCCCAGCATTGAGGCGCAAACCCAGTTGAATCAGCGTGCTGGGCGCCGTGAGGCTGCACTCGCTAGCGCCATCGGACCTGGGGCCACTTCCGACGCCCATCCGGTCGCTCTGCTGGCAAACATCGGCACCCTCGATGATGCCCACCACGCAGCAGCATCATCCGCAGAAGGTGTTGGACTATTCCGTACTGAATTCCTCTTCCTCGGTCGCGACACCATGCCCAGCCTTGAGGAACAAACCCAGACCTACACCGAGGTTTTCTCATTGTTTAGTTCTCGACGCGTGGTCGTGCGTACCCTGGATGCGGGAGCTGACAAACCACTGAAATTTGCTGATCTGGGGCCCGAAGAGAACCCCGCCCTCGGGCGACGCGGAATACGATTAGGGATGGCGCGACCTGAGTTGCTGAACGTACAGCTCGCCGCTCTCGCGAGCGCCCAACAAATCACAGGTGTTGACCTACGAGTCATGGCGCCTATGATCGCCACCGAATCCGAAGCCCAGTGGTTTGCCACCCACACCCGCTCAGCCGGGCTCACACAGGTTGGTGTGATGATCGAAATCCCCGCCGCCGCTGTTCGCTCCCACCACATACTGCCGCACGTGGATTTCGCCTCCCTCGGAACCAATGACCTGGCGCAATACACGATGGGTGCTGATCGGATGCAGGGCGAATTAGCTGACCTACTCGACCCCCTCGAACCCGCACTCTTAGATGTTGTGGCACTCGCCTGCGAAGGTGGCCAAACCACAGGAAAACCCATCGGCGTGTGCGGTGAAGCCGGGGGAAACCCCTTGTCAGCACTGGTTTTAGTCGGGCTAGGAGTGTCCAGCCTCTCCATGGCACCCACACGACTACCTGCCGTACGATATGCGCTGTCGCTGCACACCCTTGAGCAATGCCAGCAGCTCGCTAAAGTAGCCCGCGAAGCCAGCTCCGCCCACGAAGCCCGTACTGCCGTACTCGAACTGGTTGATCCAGCCCTGCGGGACGTGATCTAAGGCCACCGCTGTGAGTTTATGCACAGATATCAGTCATCCGGACTGTTAGTTATGCACGAACGCAGGTGTTAGGGTCCGGCTGAGGAAGAGAAAAATCCTCAGATAGCAGAGCATCCTCTTAGTCTCGGAAGACCCATGTCATCTCAACCGTACTATCAACATCAAGTCGGGGTGACAGGAATTGAACCTGCGACCTCATCGTCCCGAACGATGCGCGCTACCAAGCTGCGCCACACCCCGAACAAGAGCCATGTTGGCGGTCTTGACTAGAGAGAAGTCTAGCTCATATGGTGATCGACAGCCACGCCAGCGGGCGACCAGATGCCAGGCGTACCTGTTAGAAACTCTCGGTAGAATCCCAATAATCGTCAACGGCTTTACTGAAAACCTCACCAAACCTCATGCCCTGCGCGATCTGCTCGGCGATATCTTCGCTACTGGAATCATCATCCATGAACATGGCCTCCAGGTCCATTTCGGACACACCCTGATCGGCGAACATGCCCAGGTCACCAACAGGGCCATCCTCCGGGGTCTCACTCGGATCGAGGGCAAGGAAATCCATGGCATCACGAACGAGTGGCCAGGTGTCGTTGTAGTAGGCATCGGACACAAAAACCTGCACATGGCGCGCACCACGTACCCTCACACACACCAGTACGTCCGAATCCAGTGAAATGATGCCGAGGGCGCCAGCATCACCAGGGATTCGCTGAAGATGATCGATCAGTCCCTCGAAATCGTTAGCGAACTCAGGATCGAGAGGTACGCCGGTGGGCGCGCCATCCTCGCGGTAAAGGGCCACACAGAAATCGATGTCATCCTCTTCGGCGTCGTCGAGTTCATCGTCATTGTCGTCGTCACTATCGATGTCATCATCGAAGCCACCATCATCGGAGTCATCCTCGTACTCCTCGGAGTCGAGATCATCACCAAGGACATCATCAATTGCCTCATCAGGGTCCCAGTCAGCCATCATTCCTCCTCGGAAGGTACCCCTATATCTTTGCAGGATGAGCGCTATGATGTCCATAGCTTCTCCCGTGGGTATACGTGCGCGGTTCTTCCCGGTCGGTGTAAACTACCTAGTTTTTCGACTGTGGATTCTGGATTCCGCGAGTCGCTTCGCTCCGCGGAATGACTACGTGACAAGACAAATGGGGCCGGTATTAACTGTCACATGCTTCGGGACTTAACCTAACAGCGTGAGCGTGATAGTTAATACCTGAATGGGGACGGAGGTGTTTTTCTCACGCGTGACAAAACAGTACCGCCCCCACTGTCACATGAGCCCAAAATGTGGAATGCTGGGTGTGTGGAACTCCGTGTTATCGATCATCCCCTGGTGGCCCATAAAACCTCGCTCATGCGCGACAAGACCACCCCCTCGCCCATGTTTCGCCAGCTTGTTGAAGAGCTGGTGACTCTCCTCGCCTACGAGGCGACCCGTGACGTACGTACCGAACCTCGTGACGTGGTGACACCTGTGTCCCCCACCATCGGTTCCCAGCTGTCCAAACCGCGCCCACTGGTCGTACCGATCCTGCGTGCGGGACTCGGAATGCTGGAAGGAATGACACGGTTGATGCCATCTGCTGAGGTTGGTTTCGTGGGGATGGTACGCGATGAGGAGACCCTTCAGCCGTTCACCTACGCCGAACGACTGCCCAAGGACCTCACCGGTCGGCAGTGTTTCGTCTTGGACCCCATGTTGGCCACGGGTGGGTCTTTGGGCGGTACGGTCCAATTCTTGCGTGATCGTGGGGCTGGTGACATCACCGCTATTTGTTTGCTCGCTGCTCCCGAAGGCATCGACTATATTTCTGAGCTCACCAAAGACCTCGACGTACCCTTCACCCTCGTGGTTGCTGCTGTCGATGAGCGCCTCAACGAACACGGGTACATCGTTCCCGGATTGGGCGACGCTGGTGACCGACTCTACGGTCTCGCGGAGTAACAAGTGAGACCGTAGGACCTGGGACAGAGGGGCCTGTCCCCCTCGTCGTCCACCCCCGTCACCCTGCGCGAAGTCGCAGGGCCCAGACAATCACAGTTGTTCGACTGTGGATTCTGGATTCTGCGAGTCGCTTCGCTCCGCAGAATGACGGTGGGGGGTGCTCCGCAGAATGACAGTTGGGGGGGTTCGCTCCGTAGAATGATGGGAGGGCAGATTATTGCTCGTTCATCAGTGCTGCTACTGATCCGTCGAGGAACACTGCTTTGATGGCTTTCGCCAGCAGGGGGGCAATCGACAAAACGGTGAGGTTGTCGATGTGGACACTCGGGTCAATGGGCAGGGTGTTGGTGACGATGATCTCCTCGAAAGCTGAGCGATTCAACCGTTCCGCAGCAGGACCAGAAAACACCGGGTGGGTGGCGGCTGCAATCACCTTCGCTGCACCTTGAACCTTGAGCGCCTCAGCGGCCAAACAAATAGTCCCAGCGGTGTCGATCATGTCATCAACCAGCAAACACGTCTTGCCCTCCACATCGCCAACAACCTCATGGACCGACACCGTGTTCGCCACATCCGGGTCATGGCGTTTGTGGATGATCGCCAAAGGGCACCCGAGCCGATCCGACCACATGTCGGTTACCCGTACGCGCCCCGCATCAGGGGACACCACCACAAAGTTCGCTGGGTCGTACTTCTCTTTGACATAGTCGGCCAAAATGGGCAACCCATAGAGATGATCCACCGGCCCATCAAAGAAGCCCTGAATCTGGGAGGCATGCAGGTCCACACTCATCACACGCGTCGCGCCCGCCGCGCGATAGAGGTCAGCCACCAAGCGTGCTGAGATCGGCTCACGCCCGGCATGTTTCTTGTCTTGACGCGCGTACGGATAGAAAGGCGACACCACGGTGATGCGCTTCGCCGAGGCCCTCTTGAGTGCATCCACCATGACTAGTTGTTCCATCAGCCAATCATTGACCGGTGCAGTATGGGCTTGGATCACGAAGGCATCACACCCGCGAACCGATTCTTCAAACCGGACATAGATTTCAGAGTTGGCATAGGTCACTGTTCGAGCCGGCACGATCTTCGTACCCAAAAGGTCAGCGATCTCTGTCGCAAGATGGGGGTGCGACCTTCCCGCGAAAAGCATCAAATGCTTGACATCTTTCTTGTGAAGATCAGACACGATCACTCCTTGCCAGTTGAGGTTGAGTCGGATTCTTGAGGGGGTACGACCACGGGTGTTTCAGTTGTGTCAGCAGTTGGGGTTTCACTGGTCTCCACTAGTGAGGATTCAGCAGAATCAGCCGTACCAGCGACTGCGGGTTTCTTTGCCCGCGTACGCTCCCTAAAGGACTGCACCCAACCAGCGATATTGCGTTGGCGACCACGAGCCACCGCCAGCTCACCTGTGGCAACATCAGAGGTGAGAGCAGACCCTGCTGCAACAAACGAATCATCACCAATCACCAAGGGGGCCACCAGGACACTCTGCGACCCGATGAACACATTCTTGCCCACCGTGGTCACATGTTTGGCCTTGGAATCATAGTTCGCGAAAATCGTACCCGCACCAATATTGGTTCCCTCACCGATCACAGCATCCCCGCAATAGGTCAGGTGCGGCACCTTCGAACCCTCACCAATTTGAGCGTTCTTCGTTTCAACGTACGCCCCAATCTTGCCCTTCTCCCCGAGGGTGGTTCCTGGGCGAAGGTAGGAAAATGGACCCACTGTTGCTCCCGCACCAATAACCGCGAGAGTGGCCTCGGAGCGTACCACCTGAGCGCCCGAACCGACCTCCACATCGGTGAGACGCGAATCCGGCCCAATCACTGCACCCGATGCGATCGACGTGGCCCCCGCCAGGATCGTACCCGGCCACAACACCACATCCTGTTCGATGGACACCCCCGCCTCAATCCACGTGGTTTCCGGATCGATGATGGTGACCCCTTCGAGCATCCACCCGTGAACGATGCGGTGATTGAGTTCGTGGGACATGGCCGCCAATTGGGTACGGTCGTTGATGCCCTCGGTTTGCCAACGATCATTTTCGAGGTACGCCCCCACGCGATGACCGTGGCTGCACGCGTACCCCACAACATCGGTGAGATAGAGCTGATGCTGGTCATTGTCGGGGGTCAGCGAAGCGAGACCGTCACGAAGAAGATCAGCATCAAAAACATAGATCCCCGCATTGGTTTCCTTGATAGCCTTCTGAGCATCATCGGCGTCACGTTCCTCCACCACACCCGAGATGCCATTGCCGGAACGCAGAACACGGCCATAACCGGTGGGGTTGTCGAGGATCGAGGTCATGATCGTCATCGCATTAGATGCCTGGCGGTGAGTGTTCACCAATCGACGCAGGGTTTCCGCGGTGAGCATGGGCACGTCGCCGTAGGTCACCACGATGTCACCAGTGATCCCCTCAAGGGCTTCCATCGCGCAACGTACGGCATGGCCTGTTCCATCCTGGGTTTCCTGGACGGCGGTCAGTACGTGGGGGGCTACCTCCTGGAGGTGGGCTTCAACCTGGTCACGATTGTGGCCAACCACAACAACGAGTTTCTGTGGTGCAACACCCTCAGCAGCACCCAAAGCCCAGGTGAGCAACGGTTTGCCACACAGGGGATGAAGGAGCTTCGAGGTATGCGATTTCATTCGCGTACCACTACCTGCTGCGAGAACAATAACTGCCGCTACCGAGGAATCACCCATCACACCGTACTTCCATGTTCTGTGTTCCACCTGCAAGGTCTGATGGTCGGCGCGACCACCGCGGTTGCAGTGGAACAAGTGATAAGACCATCCTAGCCCGTCCCCCCAGGGAAGTCATGGGCGTGTCCAAACACGGCACAGTGCAGGTCAGCGGACGGTGGATCAGGGCCTGTCTCCCTGTGTTACATCAGGGGCCTGTCCGCTCATTCACGTCACCCTGCGGAGCATATCGACTCGCAGGACCCAGACTCCCTGTCGCCTTTCCACGTCTTCCTGTCCGCTTTCCCCGTCTTCCTGTCCGCTTTCCCCGTCTCCCTGCGCGAAGTCGCAGGGTCCAGACAACCACAGTTGTCACCACAGAGGGAACTCATCTGGTTGGGAAAAGTGTTTCTGGCTTGTTCTGTGGATAACCTTCCATGGCGGCTGTGAATGGGGTTGACTTGGAGCACTAACTCTCTGGGGAGGGAACATGAAGAAACTACTGCTGATGGTTGTTGTGGGTGTGATGCTGGCTGGGTGCACACTCGGTGGGCCAGGTGAGGAGATACCACCACCCCCAGTGGAATCCTCAGAGGAACCCTCGCAATGGAGCAAGGAAGAACAAGCCGCTATTGATGCGGTAGATAGGTACCTGAAAGTGTGGGTGGAGATCAGTCAAGATTTAGCTGGGCAAGACTGGAACAGAATCTACAAGGTTGCCTCGATAGAGTTCGCCACCGAAGACATCGAGCAATGGATGTACTGGGCAGAACAGGGATACACCTTTGGTGGAACACCCACTTTCGCGGCAGTTGCGGTCACGCCTGGTGACGAAGTTGACGATGGTCTCCAGTGGGTTGTGCAGGGGTGTTATGACGGAGTTGGAACATATTTCGCCAATCTTGAAGGAGAACCACTAGACCCAGATGATCCAGGGAGTCGAGGGCTCCTCGACTATACCGTCGAACGAAATAGACTCGGTCACTATTCAGTGATAGCCGGGGAAGATACTGGTGAATCATGTTGAGGCGTCTTCTTCTCCTGGTAGTCATCACCCTAGTCTCAACTTTCGTTTCCTTCTCCCCAGCTCCCATTCCACTCAGTCTTGCTGATGGTTGCTCATCATCTGTGAAACCACAAACTGGCCATGCCAGTGGAATTGTCACTGCTCAGGTGTCGTGTAGTTCGTCGTCGAAGTCGAAGGGTGGTTCTTCTGCCACGGGGTGTTTTGATCGGAACGGTGTCGCGGTGGCGTGTACCCAAGGTGGCCAGGTGTGGATGTCGAGTGCGAACGCGTATTGTTCCCCGCTGAGCACGACAGTGAGGTCTATCGATGGGTCCGGGGACTTTCTCATGTACATGTGTACTGGAGGGGTACTTGGTGACAGGGTTCCTTATTTTGTACCCGTGTCTTCCGGTGGTACGGGGGCTAGCCCTGAGATGATGGCACGCACCGCTGTAGCCGAGTTGGGGTTGAAACCACCCCAAGTGGGAGTAGGCGCCTACGTGTATCCCGGCGAAGAACAATGGGGGTTAAGCTGGTGGATCGGTGCACCACTGTGGCTATGGGTTGATGACA
>Ga0082212_10007114_pt1 | contig 14883 bp, 10 predicted proteins | sample TergutNt197P3_FD_71548 | JGI IMG/M metagenome (GOLD analysis project Ga0082212, IMG submission 71548) | Neocapritermes taracua P3 segment gut microbial communities from Petit-Saut dam, French Guiana - Nt197 P3 | ecosystem: Host-associated > Arthropoda: Insects > Digestive system > Gut ... | reverse complement strand
AAAATCGAAAGATTTCAAAAAAGATTTGGCATCGCTTGTCAAACAAACGTTTAGCGAACACAAGCGAATCGTTTTCAACGGCAACAATTACACCGAAGATTGGGAAGCGGAAGCAAAGCGGCGAGGACTGTCGAATCTGAAAACGACGGTGGATGCTCTGCCCGCATATATTACCAAGAAAAATGTGGATTTGTTCGCAAAACATCATGTTCTCACGAAGTCGGAGATACATTCCCGATATGAAATTCTGTTGGAAACGTATTGCAAGACGATTCTCATCGAAGCCCTGACGATGGCGGATATGGTCAAGGGAATGATTATACCGCCTTGTATTGATTATCAGAGTGATTTGGCAATCCTGTTGGAACGGAAGAAAGCATGTGGGCAATATGAAACGTCACTGGAATGGTATTTGTTGGACAACATTGCACAATTGTCAGCCGATCTGATGAAAAAACTGTCCATCCTCGAAGCGGTTATTTCGGAATACAAGGAAGGACGGGCTGTTCTTTCGCTTGCAAAATTTTGCCGCGATAAGATGGTGATCGCGATGTCCGAGTTGCGGGTCGTGGTCGATGAATTGGAAACGTTGGTTGCCAAAAAGCATTGGACGTTGCCGTCGTATGCGGAACTGCTGTACAGTGTCGTGTAGATGGAATCACACGTGCGGCGGACGCAAGTCCGCCAGTTCTTTAACGTTAACGAAAATCCGGTTTTTCCGTTTATTCCGAACATTTCGGCATCCTTCAATTCCTTCCCCCCGCCATGCCGAAAAATCGGACATCGGAGTACCCGCTTAATCAACCAAACAGCGCAAATTGCCTATTTTACGTTGTTAACGTGTTGGCAAACGGGAATTCCGGTGGTACAATAACCGTAGAGTTGATAAATGTTTTTCCTATCCGCCCGTTCACTCGGAAAAGTCCCGCGTTTGGACAGCCAAAACATTGCAAAACCGCGCAAGAAAACCCTCGTTGAACAATCGCACATGATTAGCCTTCCGCCCGCCATGCGGTTCACCTATCCGCTCCCCTGTGGTGCCGTCCTGCACGACACCGGAGTCCAATTCGTCGTCATCAGCCGTTTGGCAAAGTCCATGAAACTGTTGTTGTACAACAAAGTGACCGATACGGAACCGTCGGAAATTGTCCAATTCAACCGCGAGGAGAACCGGTGGGGACACGTCTGGTCGGTCTTCGTCAAAGGACTCAAAGCGAAACAACTTTATCATTTTCAAGCCGATGGTCCGTTTGAACCGGAAAAAGGACACCGCTTCGACGGCCGCGCCCGGCTGATTGATCCTTATGCCAAAGCCCTTGCGGGCACTTTTCAAGAGTCAAAAGACGGCATCATTCGTCCGCCGAAGTGTGTCGTGATTGACGACGACGATTTCGATTGGCGCGGCGATAAGCACGTCCGGCACGAATTTTCCGAATCCGTCATTTATGAATTGCACGTCAAGGGATTCACGAATTCAGCGACGAGCGATGTCAAACATCCCGGCACGTATTTGGGACTGATCGAAAAACTTCCGTATCTGAAATCGCTCGGCGTAACGGCTGTGGAACTCATGCCGATTCACGAATTTCCCATTCTCGGAACGGACGGCAAAGAACCCCGGATCAAAAATTACTGGGGATACGACACGATGGCGTTCTTTTCGCCGCATCGGGGTTACGCTTACGGCAAAGAGCCGGGAGCACAGGTGCGCGAATTCAAAGAAATGGTTCGTGCGTTCCATCAGGCAGGTATCGAGGTGATTCTCGACGTGGTCTTCAACCACACCTGCGAAGGAAATGAACATGGACCGACGCTTTCCTTCAAGGGACTCGACAATCAAATCTACTACATGTTGGAGTGGGGAAAGTATTACAAAAATTACAGCGGTTGCGGAAACACCGTCAACGGCAATCATCCGATTGTCCGGGAAATGATTTTTAACTGTCTCCGGTATTGGGTACATAATTATCACATTGACGGTTTCCGGTTCGACTTGGCATCTATTTTGAGCCGGGATCAATCGGGGAACTTGCAGGCGAATCCGCCGCTGGTTGAACAGATTTCCGAAGACCCTTTGCTTGCGGACACGAAAATCATTGCCGAAGCGTGGGATGCGGCAGGAGCGTACCAGGTTGGTTCGTTCGGAGCCTTCGGAGCGGGAACGCATCGCTGGGCAGAGTGGAACGGAAAATACCGGGACGACATCCGCCGATTCTGGCGCGGAGATCAAAGCATGACCGGTGCGTTGGCAACGCGGCTTTCCGGTTCGAGCGATCTCTACTCTCACAGCGGTCGAGTGCCGCAGAGCAGCATCAATTTTATCATTGCCCACGACGGGTTCACGCTGAATGATCTCGTATCGTACAACAATAAACACAACGATGAGAACGGCGAAGGGAATCGAGACGGCGAAAACAATAATTGCAGTTGCAATTACGGTGTCGAAGGACCGACGACGGATAAGGGAATCGAATTGACACGCAACCGGCAGGTCAAAAATATGATGGCGACGTTGCTGTTGAGCCAAGGAGTGCCGATGCTTGCGGCAGGAGACGAAGTGCGGCGGACGCAAGGCGGCAACAATAACGCTTACTGCCAGGACAACGACATTTCGTGGTTCGATTGGCGGCTCTTGAAGCGGCACGAAGACGTGTGCCGATTTACGAGAGAGTTGATTCGGTTCCGTAGGGAAACAATGACGATACGGCAACCTTATTTTTTGGTGGGACAACCTCGTGAGCCGGGCGGATTGCCGGACATTAGTTGGTACGGTGCACAAGGAGGAAGCGTTCCGTGGAGTCACGGACTGGAACGGAGTTTGTCATGTTTAATCTCGGCAGTTCCGCCGACGGTAGAACATGCAGGTTCGCACTGTCATGTACTGATCATGTTTCACGGAGGTTGGGAAGCGAAGGATTTCTATTTTCCGGCGGTGTGTCAGAATTTTTCGTGGCGGCTGTTCATCGATACGGCGGCGGATCCGCCGAACGACATTTTTCCCGACAAGACGGGACCGAAGCCGAAATTACACGCTCCGGTCCATTTTCTGCCGCATGCCATGCGGGTCTATCTCGCCGAGGTAAAATGACGTTAATGTTGTTGCCTACCAGACCCTGCCGGACGTAATACAACCGCATTCTGCGGCAACACTTGCCTTTTGGTCTGATTCAGACTATATTGACGGCATGTCGCACCGCAGAGAAGAGCCGCTCCTGTTGGAGATACTCGACGAACAAGACGAACTTGCCGTCGATCTCGGAAAGATACAGACCATTTGCGAACGTATTCTGGACGACGGCGGAGTGAAAAGCGGTAAAATCAACGTCGTACTGGTCAACAGCGGCACGATTCACCAATACAACAAAGATTTCTTGCAGCACGATTATCCGACGGACGTGATCAGTTTTCTTATCGAAGACCGGCGAAGCGAAGGCTATCTCGAAGGAGAAATACTCGCATGCACCGAAATTGCCAAAGACCGAGCCGAAGAGTTCGGTTGGACCGCCGAAGAAGAACTACTACTCTACGTGGTTCACGGAATGCTGCATCTCACCGGATTTGACGACGCTACGGATGAACAGCGATCCGGCATGCAAGAAAAGGAGCGCACGTATCTGGCAACGCTCGGCATCCGAGTTCCGAGTTGGAACTGGGACGATTGGGATTGACCCTACTCCACCACGACGACGTTGTGAATCGATCCGGCATTTTTCGGATCGTGCCATTGCCGGACGATCTTCCCCGCCTCATCGTATTCGAGAATCTGAACACCTTTTTCGCTATCGTTTGCACCGTGTCCCGTCCAGTTGGCAACCAGGACGTTACCATTTTTCAGGACTTGAAGACTGGCGAAAAAGTTGATACCGATGCCTTCCGGTCCCGGCGTACCGCCGACTTTGCGGACAATTTTGCCGTCTTTATCCAATTCGACGAAGGACCCGGCGTAACCGGTCGTTGCCAAAAGATTGCCATTCGGCAATTCCTCTGCCATGTAAACATGTCTGGCACCTGGGATGACAATATCGCGGATCACTTTTCCGTCAAGCGTTCCTTCGACGACGTGATTCTCATTGCAGCCGAACAGAACCGTCCCACGCGGTGTCAGACGAACGCAGCGGATCGTGTTCATGTTCGGAAACACCGCCGTTGAAAGTTCCTTTCCTTCGGCATCGAGAAGCGAAATTCGAATCGGCGACTGATCCGAAGCGATCAAGGTTCGGCCATCTTTCATCCGGCACGCTGAAACGGACCCGGCTTTGTATTTCGGATCGACGATTTCACGGAGCAACTTGTGCGTCGCAAAATCATACTCCGCGAATCCGCCGGAAAAAAGTCCAATCACGATTTTGCCGTCAACGAGTTGCATGTCCCGGCTGCCTGGAACTTTGACCGCCCAGTTCTTCGCCGAATCAGACGGATCGACATACAAAATTTGAAATCGGGACTCATCCAAGGCAAGAAACCGATGTTCGATGTCTGCCGGCAAAGCCGTTCCGAGAAACAACATTCCAAGAACGAATACAATCAAGGTATTTTTCATCAGTGAATCGCTGTTAGAGAAGTTCCCCAAGTGTATCATGTTGCCGGTGAAAAGAAAGATGCTCTACCCGGCTTTCCGGCTTGTCCGCATGAGGTCGCATCAAAAAACCGCTTGGGACGGCTTCTTTGCGAGACCGCCCTCACTTTACGTTTCCCGCAACAACAACAATTGGTTGACCGCGATCGGCACGAAAATCATCATCGGCAGCCACGCCCCCAGCACGGGCATCCCGCTGTTTTCACCGGCAAATTGACTAACGTAACAAACCAAAAGGAATGCAAGCAAGATCAAGCCGCTCAATCCCATCGCTTTGAAAACATTCCGGTCGCCGCAGAGCAACAGCACGGGCAAGCCGAGAAAGAGCAACGTCAGATCCAACACCGGCTGCGTCAGCCGGGAATGAATTTTCGCATGGATCGAGGCTCCGGCATCCAAACTCTTGTTACGTGCCGCCGAAATGAGCGTCCAAAGAGAAGCATACTGCCACGCATCCCTTGAAGCGAGACTCTCAAAAGGAACATTCGTAACAACGAAACATTGATCCGGTCCAAGATCATCTGCATCCTGTGGAGTCACGATAATCGGCTTGTTGTTCCACATGAACGAAGGACCGTGGAGAATATGCCGGTCTTGAACGCCCGACAGCAGATAACCGGCACCGCGTGATTTCGTTGCCGATTTGTGCAATGCCGACTCGCCGGAAAGCCGCAATGGTTGCCTCGTGATGGTTCGGGGAAAAATAAATTCCGGCTTATGAATCCGCTTATCTGAACGGAAAATCCTCTCGCCGTCAATGGTGATATCCGTTTCGTTATCAATCGTAACATTAAGAGGGACACCTTTGTTGTCGGCATAGTCTTTGGCTTCCATGACGATTTGGTCTTGAATGTTCGGCAACAGACATTCCCGCATCAAACAAAACAGGGCGGTCAGACCGAAAACAGCAACGGCAAGCGGACGAATGATCCGCAACGTCGGGATACCGGCGGCTTGAATCGGCACGAATTCATTGTTCCGCATCAGCATGGCAATTGTTACCATAGCGGCAACGAGGCATAATACGGCACTGAGCAGCAAAACGATGGGAATCGACCGGAAAAAATAATAGAGGAAAATGACTTTGGGAACATTATGAGCCGCCTTGCCTGCCTGAAGAAGCGAATCAAAGTTGGTGAAAAGATCGAAAACCACGAAAATCCCCACAAAACAGAGATTCCAACCGATAAAGTTGAACAAAAAACTCCGTAAAATATACCGGTCTAAAATGGTCATCGGAAATCAAAAGGCAATCAGACGGGGGAATTATGCTGAAAAAGACGTTTTCAATCAAGGGCAGTATTGTTCCCGCTTCCGCCAATCCCGTGACGGTCACTGAAACCATTCAGTCCTTGCAGGGTATTTCCGTTACCGCTCAACGGCATACAGAAAACCATCGCCGGCAATGTACAACGTGTTGCCGGAAGCGGCGGCAGGAGCAAAAATGCGGTCAGGCATCGTGATTTCCGAAATAATCTTCGGCTCCACACCCGCTTGCAGGACGTAAAACATCCGCCGGTCAGTACCGATATAGATTTTCCCCTCCGCAAGGAGCGGTCTCGCCCAAATGTCGCCGCGAAGTTCCAACTTCCAATGCTCCTTGCCCGTCGCACCATCAAAACAGTAAAAATTCCCCTTTCGGTCAGCCATATAGAGGAGTCCGTCTTCCGCTGCCATTGGTGCGACTGCCCCGCCGTCGATGTTGCCGGTTCCCCAAATAAGTTTGCCCGATGCGGCATCAATACACGCCAGCCAACTCCGCAGCGGTCTCGCTCCATTCCAAGCGTCGTGCCCGAAGAGCATGAAAATCCGTCCTTCGCCATCGAGCACCGGCGGCGGCAAACAGGTATATGACGGACTGTTCATGCCCATCACGAACGGCGGCACCCTCCCACCCGGCTGATGGGCACGAGGATCGCCTTGAAATTTCCAAGCGGTCTCCAATCGGATGAGTTTCTTGCCGTTCGCTTCGTATTGTTTCCAAAGCGTTTCCCGGTTCGGTGCTTCCACGGCATAAAGACAACCGTTGCCGCCGCCGTAGAAGATCATGTCCTTGCCATTGACATTCCCGAATCCGGGAGAACACCACTGTCCGTGCGAAATGTCGCTGCCGATGTCGAAATTGTCCCTGGCGAGCGGAATTCCCTTTTCGGCATCCAAAATCAGCAACGACGGGGCTTCGGGATTGGGAACGTGAACGTGCGTATGATCCGGGGCGTTGCCCGTGTTGACGACGAGCAGACCGTCGTAAAAAACGATGTTGCAGTTGTTCGTGTCGTGCGGCTTTGCTTTCAGTTCGCCGAACGCATCGTACCGCCAAATCACATCCGCATCAGTTTTCGCCAGCGGGAGCACGTTCGTGTCCCGGCGGTGCGTGTACAGCCGGGCTTCGTCGGTGTAGGGACCGGTGTTGCCGTTTTCGAGACCGTTCATATCGAGACAGAAGATTTCGCCGCGCCCGGTCGTTAGGAAAGCACGTTCGCCGACGACCGCCGGTGCTGAAGCGAGTCCGACGCAGAAGGCATCGAACATCGCAGAAATGCCGTAATCCTTCGGCAGGGAAAATTGCCAGAGGAACTTGCCGGTCTTTTCATCGAAACAGAGAAGCACGCTTCGGCTGCCGGGCCGCCGGTCGTCCCACTGGTGATCGTTGAGCGTTCCGATAAGGACTTTACCATGAGCGATGACCGGTGCCGCGTAAGTCGGCGAACCAATCGGCACCGCCCAGCGGACACCCGCCCCCATTCCGGCGAAATTGCCGGTCATTGAATCCCGCCGTCCCGGCTCGAACGCCGTCGGCAACTCTCCGAAAACCGGGAGCGGAAAACAGAAAACAAAGAACAGGATAAGTTCACGGCGGCGTTTCATGACCGCATTATACGGGACTCCCTTGCAGAAACAAGCCGGCGCAAAAAAAACGGCGGCATCGTCACACTGCCGCCGGTTCTCATTTGCTTCAACAGACCGGGGGCTTGCGCCCTCCGCTCTTTGAACATCATTGACTGTTTTACTTCCGCCGGCGTGCCCGGGCGACACCGAGTCCAGCCAAGCCGAGTCCGATAATCGCAAGCGTTGCCGGTTCGGGTGTCTGGTTGCCGTCAGCATATTCACCGTAAGCGGTGAAAGTGATTTGGTAACTATTGCCGAGCATACCGGCAATATTTTGTCCAGGATTGGAGGTAAATTCAATATCGAATATACCTGTATCTCCGATGAGAGTCTCATAATCAGTAGAGAAGTACGCTGTCGAACCATTGAATAAGTTGTTAAAAACCGTCTGTAACACGTGTTGTGCAGCGGATTCACCATTAATCGTCAGGTCCGCACACAGATCGGTAACCGCACCAAAAGCCTTCCAAGAACCATCCCACTTGATGGAAAAGCCGCTAATACTCTCGATTGCTTCTAATCCGTTTGTATTGACAGTGGCACCGTAAGTTGTTTTTCCCGTGATTGAATCAGCCACCAATTCATCTGGAGTGACCTCAACAATGGGACTCCAACCATAAACGGGCACGGACACTGGAATCACTTTAAAAACATATCCCGTTTCCGTCCCAATCTGGTCCCAACTGACATCCAGTGTGAAACTAAACAGTTCATCACCGGCTGGTTGCCCCCAACTGTTGCCAATATCCGCCTTAACGTTAGCGGCAAATAAGAATGCTACTGCGAGCATCAGTCCAAAGAAATAATTTTTTGACATAAAGTCTCCTTTCTTTCCGATAACCGGAAAAATCATTGTTTGCGACGGCTCCGCACAGCCTGACAACGTATCAAAAGTGTGCCGTCACTATATCTTCACGTTCCTGCAATTTTTATGCCAAAACGGGAAAAAATATGTACAAAGGAGAAAATCGGGACAAATTCGCTAGAAATTCAAGCATGAAAAAAGTTTTTTGATGAAACAAAATATGTTGATAATTTGTATTATAACGACATTTCACTGTAAGAAAAACGTGCAAAATAATACAGCTGGCGTATTATTTTGCCCAAATTGACGTAATTTGATACATTGACGTAATTTGATACAGCGAAATAGGCGCAAAAAAAACCGGCGGTACACAGCCGCCGGCTCTCATTTGCTTCACCGGATCGGAGGGCTTACGCTCTCCGCTCTTTGAATGTCTTATTTCCGTCGGCGTGCTCTGGCGTAGCCGAGACCTGCCAAGCCGAGTCCCACAAGGGCAAGCGTCGCCGGTTCAGGTACCGCAGAATCTGTTTCCCAGTCGCCGGTCAAGTACCACCCGCCTCCTCCGCCTCCTTGGGTCTTAAAGTGGATGCCTGCGGTGAACGGGTCATTTTCAAGCAGGAGGCTTGTGAAATCATCCCACGTACTGTTATTCGCAAACAACAGAGTAAATTCGAATGGCAAACCATACCAGCCTCCCTGTCCTTCTGCGGGGATCACCAGAGAAGGAGCCTGGTTACCATAGGGATTATCAAACTGGGATTCAATCTTGTATTTTCCTGAATCGAAAACATCGTTAAATCCCCAAAGATACACCCCTCCTTTTTGGATTTCAGCACTCTGAACATCGGAACTAATCGTGAAGGTCACTCCATCCCCATCTTTTGTCTCAACGGCTGTAATCTTCGCCAGATAATCGAGTTGATCATTGGCATTACTACCCGTATTGCCATCAACGAAGTACGCCCAGTAACTCACTACGTCTGCCTTTGCGTTAGCGGCAAACAAAAACAAAACTGCAAATGCAAATGTGAAAATTTTTGTGTTCATGTTAATTCTCCTTTCTCTTTCCGAAAGTATCGGAAAAACATTTTTTGTCATCAGATGACCTTCACAAGGTTCCAACCGGTAACTTGCCGGCGGCGGGTCACCCTTCCAACGGTTATGTAGATGCAACTCCCGTGCCAAAGCGGGAACATTTGCAATTTCAATGGAAAAACACCACAAATTTCCCGCAAATTCAAGGACGAAAAAATTTTTCCGCAAAAGCCGAAAGGATCAAAATCATGTTTTTCCGGGCATCAGAAATGGGCAGAATCATACATTCTGAAGTCTTTTTTGCAGAAAATGTAGCATTTTAGAGCAGTGCCTACCGACAGACCACAGGTAAAGCCGCCGATAAGTTTTTTGAGCAGGCGTCCAGCCAACCGGACCGGACAAGGCGACCCAGACCGGTGTGGTCAATAGAGTTGGTGCAGCAACACTAACTCCGGCACCACCGGCACCCATAAGAGATGCTCCGACAGGCATTCCTATCAAAAACGTGGTCGCAGCGTCAACTGCAATTCCAATACCGCCGAGTATTGATGCCGTTGATGCCGCAGAAGAGGCGGCGGCAGCACCGGCTGTAGCAACGGCAGCGACACTGGCAGCGTTGGCTGTTGCGATTGTCGCAGCAGTTGCGGCACCGGCAGAAGCGAAGCCAATACGGGGCAATCAATTCCTGCTCCGGCAAACCTAACGGAATCGGCTTTTTTCCGATATGCCGCTCGGTTTTGTGCTTTGGAGAGTAATACCAGAGTCCGTTGTCCCGGCTCTGGTCGATGCTCCCCACCCGCATATTGAAAACCTCGCTCGGACGCATACCAGTCAACCATTGAAGTATAACCATTGCGGCAACGGTAGGTGGCAAAAATGGCAACGTAGCGGCTACCACTTCATACGGAACGGCTTCCCGTTCGGGATGGTCGAACGTGCCTTCCTCGCCTTCCCGCAATGCCTTCACTGCCCGCAGTCCAAGCCCGACGTTGGCGTTGACAATTTCCTCTTCTACCCCCCACGCAAAGATACGTTTGATGTGCTTGACGAACCGGTTCACAGTGCCACGGCAAAGAGTTCCGGTCTTGACCATCTTTGAACGGACGATTTTCAGTTTTTTGGGAGAAAACTCGTCTACGGCAATTTCCCCGTAAATATCGGCAAGATGCTTGACGGCTTGTTTGCAGTGCCTGTAATCGGTCTTGTCTATTCGGGACTCGTGTTGCTCCAAAAAAGCATCGGCAAGTTCCAACACCAGCACGTCGGTGCTTTCCTTGCCTATCCGCAAAGGCAGTGAGGGGTTTTCCAACAGAGCGGCAATGAACCGTTTGTAGGATTTGTCGGCTTCGGGCGATCCCCAAACGCCGTGATAAATTCGTTTTCCATTGTGCCACGAATATGCCCGACCTCTGTCATTGCATTTTCTTGGCAGTCTATCTGTCAGTTTTGGCATGGTGTACCTCCCTTTCCCAAACATCGTCATGACGATGTTTGATAAGTTCAAATAACCATACAACTGAAAAATTCAAAGTGCCACAAACACTTGTATTACAAGGCTTTTCTCCAACGCCCCGGAAAGGACTCGAACCTTTGACCTACGGATTAACAGTCCGCCGCTCTAACCAACTGAGCTACCAGGGCAATTTAACGGGAGATATTCTATCCAATTCCTTTGTTTTGTCAAGACCTGTGCAATAAAAATCACGAGGAATACGCAGTCCGTTAAGAAGTTTTTCGTTTTCATCCGTGTTTCTTCGCCGTGGGAACGAGTCGCTGAACTCGAAGCACAACTCAAAGCCGCTCTCGAAAAGATCTCGCAACTCAAAAAGAACTCCAGCAATTCTTCCAAACCACCCTCGTCCGACATCGTTAAACCTCTCACGATTGCACCCGCACCTTCGCGCTTTCTCGATGGGCAGTCAAGCCTTCTTTTGTTGCGAGGACCTCGATGTCCGATGCAAGGTTTGTCAAGCCTACGTGGTCGAAGGACAACACGCTACTCGACCGCAAAAAATCATTGCACGTTAGTCCACTGCTGAACCGTGCCGTTCCACTCGTCGGTAAAACGTGTGATGGTCCAGCCGCGTAGTCCCCAACTGCTACAGGTGTGTAGTTGCCTAAAAATATCGCTCCCGCACAAGAAATTTGATCCGCTAACTCCTCAGCATCGATCGTCGCAATGTGCAAATGTTCCGGGGCAATTTCATCCGTTATTCGGCACGCTTCCTCCGCATCTTGTACCAAAATGACTGCCCCAAATGCTTCGAGGCTCGAGCGTGCCAACTGCCCCCGCTCCATTTTGCTGATATGTTCTTCCATAGCCGCAACTGCCGCGTCAAGCACCGACGCATTCCAACCGACCAAAATGCTCGCACCGGGCGAGTGTTCGGCTTGTGCCAACATATCATAAGCCGTAAATACCGGGTTCGTTGTTTCATCCACAATAACGACCACTTCACTGGGACCGGCAATCGAGTCGATACCGACCGTGCCAAACACATGCTGTTTTGCCAGAGCGACGAACAGATTGCCGGGACCGACGATTTTGTCCACTTGAGGGATACCTTCAACCCCATACGCCAGTGCCGCCACGCCCTGCGCGCCTCCCATTCGATAAACCTCTCGTGTGATACCGAGTTCGTAGCAGACTGCCATCATGTCGGTGTTGTAGCCTCCGAATTCTGTCGGTGGTACCATGACAGCAATCTCCTTGACTCCGGCAACCTGGGCAGGCACGGCAGTCATTAGGACAGTCGAAGGGTACGCTGCCGCTCCGCCGGGAACGCAGATACCAATCCGTCGCAAAGGACGGTACCGTTGTTCGAGCCAACATGTCTGGGACTGGGCACCGGGAAATGCAGTCCGCACCGATTTATGAAGGATCGTCTCTTGAAATGCCCAAATATTTTGCCGAATTCTGCGAACAGTTGCCAAAAGTTCTTTGTCGGCATTCTTTGCTGCTGATTTCAATTCGTCAAGAGGCACACGGAGCGTTTCGGCAGAAAGGGTTTTGCCGTCAATTTTTGCGGAGTAATCAAGAAGTGCCGATAGTCCGTGGGTTTGAACATCGCTACAAATTTTTTCGACGACCTTTCGAGGAGGGAGCGGTTCGCCGAAAATGTCGATGGTGAGTTGTCGTCCCGATTCGCTGACGATGTCACCGTTCGGACTCAATTTTGCCCGAAGTTGCCTAATCTGTTGGACGGCATCGCTACTACGGGAATCTATTCTGAGTATCTGCATGCAAAAGAGTGTAACGAAAAGCGGATGATTGTCAACGGTCGAAATCCCATCGCGGTTGGCAGACTGGAGGTTGAACAGGGGTGCTCGAACTGCCTGTTGCAACGCTACGTCGTTCGTTGTACAATTCCTGATTCCATGTCCTTCCACACACATAAAATCAATATGACACGAACGATCCTCTCCTGCTGTATTTTGCTTTTGTTCGTCACCGGTATTGCCGCTGTTGCCCAAGAGAACCGGTTGCGTGACCGACTTCGGGCTGTCCTCGGAGGTTCTCCTGTTGCCCAGAGCCGATGGAATGCTGAAGCCGCTGTACTCGTTCAGATATTGGATACTTATCAAGCTGAAGCCATTGAACTCTTCAAAAAAAGTGCCGAAGCCGAATGGGACGCTATGACGACCGGTGCAGGCGAAGCCTTCCAACGTAGTGCCGACGCAAAACTGCAATACGCGAAATACCATAGCAACAAAGAAATTTACGAAAAAATTAAAAACTTGCGGAAAACCGCAGTTGGACTCGATCCGGTTACCACCAGGGCTGCCGAACGGATGGAAAAAACATATTCGCAACACCAACTGCCGGAAGACTTGCAGAAGCGGATGCTGGACATGTCCGCAGAAATCGAGATGGTCTTCCAGAATTTTCGCCCGAAACTGGACGGCAGAGAATACTCGAACAACGACCTGCTTGAAATGATTGCTGGCGAAACCGATTCTGATAAACGAAAAAAGATTTGGGAAGCACTCAAACAGGTCGGCGAAGAAGTGAACACTAAGATCATTGCTCTTGCCAAAGTGCGGAACGAAGCTGCCAAGCAACTTGGTTTCAAAAACTACTGGGAAATGCAGGTTACGTTCCAAGATTACAAACCGGAAGAACTCCTGAAAATATTCGAAGACCTCGAAGCCTCGACTCGTCCGCTCTTTGAAAAAGTGAAGGCGAAACTTGATACCGAACTTTCCGCCAAGTTCGGTGTTCCTGCGGAACAGTTGAAGCCGTGGCATTATGACAATCCCTTTTTTCAACAGGCACCGCCGTCGAAAGATGTTAATCCAAACGACTTTTACAAAGACAAAACCAAAGAGGAGATCGTTGGCATAGCGAGCCGGTACTTCAAACGTATTGGTTTGCCTTACGAAAAAGTTCTGGAGAAGAGTGACATGTATGAACGTGAAGGCAAAAACCAGCATGCATTCAGTATCGACATGGACACACTGGGGGATGTTCGGAATCTCAACAATGTCAAACCGACAGCGGAGTGGATGGACACCGTTCTGCACGAAGGAGGACACGGCGTGTATTCGTTGGGACACGATTCGCGATTGCCCTTTCATTTGCGCGATTCGGCACACATTTTCACAACGGAGGGAGTTGCGATGTTGTTCGGTGCGAAAGCCCGCGACCCGCTGTGGATGATCACGTTTGCCGGTGCCGACCCGCAGAAGGCGCAAAGTGCATCGCAAGCGTTGAAAAATCAGCGGATCAGGGAACAGTTGATCTTTTGTCGTTGGACGATTGTGATGTTGAACTTCGAGAAGGCACTTTACGAGAATCCAGATACCGACCTGAAGTCGTTGTGGTGGGACATGGTGGGCGAGTATCAGTTGATAGCGCGCCCTGTGGAACGTGGCAACGAGTTAGGGGATTGGGCATCGAAGCCACATTTTGTGATTGCGCCGGTCTATTATCATAACTATCAGATGGGGGAACTTTTTGCGGCACAACTTCGAGCGACGATTGGGGGACGAGACAATGCCGTATTCGGCAAACGTTTGCAGGAGCGCGTTTTTGCACCGGGACAACGTTATGAATGGCAGGAGTTTGTCCGTCGAGCCACTGGAAAGCCGCTTTCGCCTGAATATTTTGCGCGAGAACTGAAATAGGAACTGTCCATAAACAACCTATGGAGTTGTCCAAAAATATTCTTGACACTACCCGCCTAAAAAGGTACGATACCACCGGTTGGAGGCATGGCAAATCGACAGGTTATTTATGGACAGTTCCTGAGTCCAGAAAGCAGAGTGCCGAGAATGCGGTATGCGAGAGCCAAAAGGTCGGCAACCTACCTAAAACCGGTACAAAACTTTCCGGCAAAAGCCTCAATCCCCGTGACGTATCGTCGACTCATCTATTTCCGCATGCCGCTCTGCCTTCATTCGGCTATGTTGCAGTGCTGACTGGAAGTGCCCATAGAACCACTCCGCAACGCCCAGCACCAATACAAACAACACCGGTGTTACGTACACGCCGACCATCGTTTCGGTGAATAAACCGCCAAAAATACTGGTGCCAATGGTGTTTCGTGCATTGCTTCCCGCACCGTCTGCCCAAACA
>Ga0082212_10007113_pt1 | contig 14885 bp, 11 predicted proteins | sample TergutNt197P3_FD_71548 | JGI IMG/M metagenome (GOLD analysis project Ga0082212, IMG submission 71548) | Neocapritermes taracua P3 segment gut microbial communities from Petit-Saut dam, French Guiana - Nt197 P3 | ecosystem: Host-associated > Arthropoda: Insects > Digestive system > Gut ... | reverse complement strand
ATAATTTTTGTATTTAAAACTACTTGATTTATCGTAGAAAACTGATAAGTTTTTTATTGAATATATGCGAATGTGAATTATAATAATTTTTTCAAATATTTTTAGTATTTTAGTTTTTTAATAACTAAAATTATATAATAAAATATAAATATGTCAACAGTTAAAGAAAAAATTGAATTACTGCATAAAAAAGATGCAGAAGCAAATTTAGGCGGTGGTGCTGATGCAATAACAAAGCAACACGAAAGAGGTAAATTGTCCGCAAGAGAACGATTGCAATTATTGTTTGATAACGGATACTACCAAGAATTTAACAAACTCGTTGAAAATTCAGGTAGAAAAATATCATCCATTGCAGGACGAAAAATGCCTGGTGATGGTATGGTTACTGCTTGCGGTCCAGTTAATGGACGCATCGTTTATGCTGCCTCACAGGACTTTACAGTTATGGGTGGGTCGCTTGGTGAAATGCATGCTTGGAAAATGTCCGAAGCAATGTTGAAATCACTCAAAAATGGTTCTCCTTTTATTGCTATTAATGATAGTGGTGGAGCAAGAATACAGGAAGCAATATTTTCGCTTCGTGGCTATGGTGAAGCATTTTATAATAATACTGCTTTATCAGGAATAGTTCCGCAGATTTCTATAATTGCTGGACCTTGTGCGGGTGGTGCTGCTTATTCACCTGCACTTATGGATTTCATTATTATGGTGAAAAACACGGGTAAGTTATTTATTACAGGACCCGCAGTAATTAAAGGAGTAACAGGTGAAGTTGTAAGTGATGAGGAACTTGGTGGGGCTATGGCACATGCTACTAAAAGTGGTAATATACACTTCGTTGCTGAAAATGATAACCACGCTATAGAAATTACTAAACAACTATTAAGTTATCTTCCTCAAAATAATACTGAAGCACCGCCAAGTTATGGTGATGGCTCTATTGATATTATTGAATATCCTGATCTAAACACAATTATTCCCGATGACCCGAAAGAAGCATATAATATGCTTGATGTAATTAATAGAGTTGTAGACCCTGGTTCTGTAATGGAAATTAAACAATTTTGGGCTACTAATATAATTACTTGCTTTGCCCGTGTTAATGGCAATACTATTGGTATTATAGCAAATCAACCTTGCTCAAAGGCAGGATGTTTAGACATTGACGCTTCGGATAAAGCATCTGAACATATTCGTTTCTGTAATGCGTTTGATATTCCTATTGTTACATTTGTTGATGTCCCTGGATTTTTGCCTGGTGTTCAACAAGAATATGGCGGTATTATAAGGCACGGTGCTAAAATGTTGTTTGCATATTCTGCAGCAACTGTTCCTAAAATTACTATTGTTATCCGAAAAGCATATGGTGGAGCATATCTGGCTATGTGTGCTAAATCGCTCGGTGCAGACAGAACGGCGGCTTGGCCTACAGCAGAAATTGCTGTTATGGGAGCAGAAGGGGCTGTTGCTGTTCTTAACGCAAAAGAGTTAAAAGAAGCATCAGACCCTGCAGCAAGAAAAAAAGAATTATTAAAAGAATATGAAGATAAATGGCAAACACCATATCCTGCTGCCGAATATGGTCTCATTGACTCCGTAATAGAACCTATTAAAACAAGAGAATACATTTCTGTTTGCTTACAAACATTAAAGAACAAACGAGAGGTAAGACCTGCTAAAAAGCACGGATTAATTCCAATGTAGGATAAAAGCAATCTATATAAACTAAAAGCCCGACAAAACATATTGTCGGGCTTTTGTTTGAATAGTTATAAAAAATCAAATTACAAATTAAAAGAATTTTATAAGCATCAACATATTAGTAACACTCCCAAAAAGCACTTACAACAAAAAACAAAATAAAGTATTTCTTTATAAAACAATATATCTAATTTAAAGATATTTTTATTTTATAAAAACTACATTATTTGTTTAATATAGCATCCATTTTTTCTTTTAATACGGCAGGTGTAAATGGTTTTACTACGTAATTATTAACTTTTGCTTTTAGTGCTTCTATAATATCGGCTTTTAGCCCCCTCGTAGTTACCATAAGAATAGGTAGGTGCTTAAATCTATCATCACCTCTAATAGATTTTGTTAGGTCCAACCCGCTCATTTCAGGCATATTCCAGTCAGTTATAACAAAATCTACAACTTCACCTGTTTCTAATTTAGTGAATGCTTCTTGTCCATCACCTGCTTCTACTATTTCTGTATGTCCGAATGTTTTCAGAGCATTTATCACTATTCTTCGCATCGTTGGCGAATCATCTACAACTAAAAAACGCATAAAAATCCTAATTTTTAATTATTTAAAATTAATTTAAATGTTTGTATAATTTTTATAAAAATTTATTTATTAACTTAATCATTTGATAGATATTTTGAAACTTCATATTGTATTTTTTTAGCATTAAATGGCTTTATTAAATATGAATTTGCTCCTGCGGCAATCCCTTGTTCTATATTCTCATCTGTCGATAATGAAGATAGTATTATTATCGGCAAATTAGAATATTCTGGATTTTCGCGAATAGATTTAACTAACTTTATACCATCTATATTAGGCATATTTATGTCAGTTATCAACATATCTATTTTTATTTTGGGTAATTGTTCCAAAGCATCCATTCCATCCACAGCAGTAATTACCTCATACCCTGCTAATTTCAGAGCAAGTAATATAAACTTTCTTACTGAATTTGAATCCTCTGCCACAAGTATTGTTTTTGCCATAATATATTCTACTATTTTGTTTTTAATAATTATTTTAATTAAACAAAACAATCCTTTTAAATTATATTTTCGGTATTAAATTGAATAACTAAAATATTTTTTTACAAATATACATTTTTTTTTTAATAATTTTATTATAATAACATCATTTATTGTAATTTAATAATTTTTTGCTGTTTTGTTAAACTTCATAGATTAAATTGGATTAAAAAATAGATTTGAATCTTTTATTTGAATTTTTTCTATTTTTCGTTCATTACTTTCTATAATTGTAAAAGTATGCTGACCGATAACAATTTGCTCATTTTTAGTCGGTATACGTCCAATAGAATGTAAAATATAACCACCTAATGTTTCATACACCTCACTTTCGGGCAATGGTTCTTTTAACATATCATTAACGTCATTAATAGTGATAGAAGCAGAAATATCAATAGCACCATCTAATTTTTCTTCTACCAATTCTTCTTCATCATCGTATTCATCTTGTATCTCGCCAACTATTTCTTCTATAATATCTTCTAATGTAATTAACCCGGCTGTTCCTCCAAATTCATTTAACACTATAGCAATTTGAATATGTGTCTTTTGCATTCTTATTAATACATCCTGAATTAAATCATCTTCATTAAGAGTTATTGGTTCTCGTAAAACATTTTCTAACACAAATTGGACAGGAGCGTTGATAAATTTAAGTAAATCTTTACTAAAAACAATTCCAATAATATTATTATCAATATCACCATCATAAATAGGAATGCGTGAATAACCATATTCAATAAAACAATTAAGTATATCGTTAATGTTACTATCTTTTTTTAGTGCAATTATTTTATTTCTTGGTATCATAATTTGTTTAACAGGAATGCTTTTAAAATCAAAAACATTTTCTATTAATTTACTTTCAGTATCTTTAATAGTTCCGACTTTTGTGCTTTCTTCTATAATAACTCTTAACTCTTCAGAAGAATGTGGTTCTTCTGTCTCGTTTTGTAACCGAATACCGAATATTTTTAGAAAAAGATTTGCCGTTCCATTTAGTAAAAAAATAAATGGTTTAAAAACAAAATGTATGATTTTAAGTGGAATGCTTAATCCAAGTGTAACATTTTCAGAATAAATTATTGCGATGCTTTTTGGGGCTAATTCACCAAACACTATATGTAAAAATGATATTAACACAAATGCAGTAGGTAGAGATATGCTATGTGCTGCTTCTACTGATATATCTACATTTATAATGCTTAATAGTGTTATGATTATTTTGCTTACTACAGGTTCGCCTATCCAACCCAAACCTAAACTTGCAAGAGTGATTCCCAATTGCGTAGCCGAAAGATACGAATCCAAATTATGAACTATATTTTCAGCATATTTTGCTAATTTGCTTCCTTGTTTTATTCTGACTTTGAGTTGTGATAAACGGACTTTAACGATAGCAAATTCTGCTGCTACAAAAAACGCATTTGCTAAAACAAATAATAAAGTTAATAATACATTACTAATCATATTATACAAAAATACTAAAAAAAACTATTTTTTCAAAAAAGAGTTAAAAAGATAATAAATACTATTATTATGAAAATAATACCGAATTTATTTCTAAAACTTGTCACACCACACTTGTTTAGAGTTTTTACTTGTTATAATTAAAAAGCATTGAAATAAATTCGGTATAATAATTAAAAGATACAGCGATAAACTTTATATGACAGAAATAAATAATATTGTCAGTGCAAACAAAACTTGACTGCTGTAATAAAAAAAAATAGCACTAATTAATATGAATATATTTCATTACTAATTCACGAATTTCTTTTGTTTTACCTTCAAGTTTTTCGCTTAGATTTTTATCTTTATAGGATTTTAACTTTTCTATTGTGCTATGTAATAATCCTTCGGGAAAGACATCACTTGTTTCAAATATTTTACGTTTTTCAGACAATCGTTCTGCTGACTCCTCACAAGACGTAGGAAGTGCATTCAAACTTTTCAGAAGTTTAGCATTTTCTTTTTTAAAAATATTTACATTAACATATAATTTGTTAGCCATTTCTAAAGATTTTTTCATAGTTAATCCATGCCGTGCAGCAACTAAAATACCTGCTAAATATAGATATAAATCTGCAGACCCATCTCCACTACGAATCTCTACTGTTTGTCGTCCTTCAGTATATTTTGCTGCATCCTGAACGGGTGGATTGATTTGATTAATCATACTTGTTTTACTTGTCCAACCGAGTGGGACACGCACTAATACACTACGATTTCTATCGCCCCAACAAATATTAGTAGGGGCTTCTTGATGTGGAACAAGACGTAAATATGACACAGGAACAGTATTGCCAAATGCTGTCAAGGCATCAGATACATCAAGTACTCCTGCTATCATTTTCTTTGCTTCATCACTTAGAACATTATTTTTAAGCATAATGTTCTTGCCATTTTTTAGCAACATCATATGTATATGCAATCCGCTTCCTGCTTTACCAACAGTTATTTTTGGAGCAAAACTTATATTAAGACCATATTCTTTACATAACTGACGAAGCACCCATTTAGCAATAAGCATCTGTTCTACTGCTGAACTTGGGTCACAAGGTAGAAATTCTATCTCTTGTTGCTCATAATAATATTCATCATCAGTAAAGTTGCCGACCTCCGAGTGACCATATTTAATCTGTCCACCACAACTTGCAATAATACTCATTGCTTCTGTTCTAATGAATTCAAATTTAGTATAAGGTGGTGACTCATGATAGCCCTTTTGGTCTGTCGCTTGAAATTGCTCATTACAATCAGCATCAGCGTAAATGTAGTATTCTAACTCACCCAATGCTTTAAACTCTAATCCTGTTTTTTGCTTAAACACTATATATGCTTTTTGCAAAACATATTCAGGTGAAGATTTTAATGGATTACCTGCACTATCAAAATATGAGCAAAGAATATCCAATGTCGGAATAGAAGCAAACGGATTAACAAATGCAGTGCAATATCTCGGTACAACATATAAATCACTTGAACCTGCTTCTATAAATGAAAATAAACTTGAGCCGTCAACACGTTCTCCTGTTGTTAGAATCTCATTAAGATATTCTAAACTATTAATAACAAAGTTAAGTGTTTTTAAACGTCCATCATCGGCAACATACCTGAAGTTTACCATTTCAATATTATTATTAACAATAAAGTCAATAATGTCATTTTTTGTAAATTCAGAGGTTGGTTTTTTTAAAAACCGAACTAACTCGTTTGGATTTAGTTCATAAGCGTTGGTATTTTTTTTAGCCATTTTTTATTTTTTTATTATGTAATTTATTAATAAAACTAAATGTTATAATATACAAATATAATATTTTATTTTATATTTATCGTTATTATATATTTGTTTATACTAAATTGAATAAGTTATTTATTCGGTAATGAAAATATAGCAATAGGTCACAAAAGTGGTAAAAAAATAGAAAAAAACGATGAAAAAGTGCAAAAACAATTAAAATAGAAAAAAAATTATTTATTCTACTTTAATATATTTTTTATCTACTATGTATTGCCAATTATAATTAGTAATATAGCCCGAATGTGTGGAATGCATTAATTTATAATTTTCTAATCCCATCATATCAATAAATACAAACATCGTTCCACCTTCTATTGAATGGTAAGTCCAAACCTGATATGGATATTGCACTGGATTACCGGGAACTTCTTCTTTATGGTCAGGCGGTCCAAACTTGATATATATTCTGCCTCTATCAGTATTCCAACCATTTTCACCTCCTGCATAACTATAATAAGTATTTACATATTTTACACGTTCTCTATGTTCGAAAAGTTTATTATTAAAATTATTTCCAATATCAGAATTACGAATATACCAAAATTGAAATAGGAATCTTTGTTTTGCTTTTAAATCAGTTAATTTTTTCCATAAAATAATTTCATCTTTTGTTGCTAAAGCTTCAGATTGCGAAAACTCTATTTTGACTTTATCTTCACTCATTGTAGCAAACTCGCTTAAATCAAACTGTTCGTCTTCAGTATAATATTTTCTTTCATCTAATTCAATATTTTTATTTATTACATAAAAGTTTTTTTTATTAGTTATTGTATCTTTATTTGCTATAACTCGTAAAACTAATGTATAGAAACCTGTTGGCAAAATATCTATCGGATAAGCAAGTGTTTCAACCATAGCATTACTAAATATAGTTTTATAATAAGTATATTCATCTTCAATGATATTTTTTGCATTACGAATCTCATATTTAATTTCTAATGTACCATCTAATTGATGTGCATTATATATTTCCGAATACGTATATAAAGTTAAAATATCAGATGATATTTCTGCCTGTGGATTAGGATAAACATAGTATTGATTTTTATAAAACAACTCTGCCTCATTACCTGTTGATTTAATTTTGGGAATAATAATATTTGCTATTTGTGTGGATGATAAACCTATTTTATCTTTTTCAATACTATTTATAATTAGATTAAATGTATCTTGAAAGTATCTGTTGCTATTTTTATCTAATACAGATAAAGTTGCTTTATATTCCCCCGCATACAATTTTGTTTCATTACTTTCATAAAAGAAACGCTTCAATCCATAAAAATCTTGCGATATATCATTCAATTGATTTTTGTAAAAACTAATAGGTGCTTCCCATTGCTCATTTAATATTTGCGTATCTAAACTATCTATTCTAAAATCAAAAATGATATTGCCACTATATAAATCATCAGAACTATAAGTCATAGTATAAGCAGCAAGAGAATATGAAAAATATAATTCTATATAATTATTAAATTCATTATTATCAAGTGAACAGAACGAGGCATAATCATAATTAATTATTAACTTATCTGATGCCAACAAATTAGCACACAAAAACATAATTGCTATTATTACATAACATTTTTTTTTCATTATTAAACTATTTTAATTAATTTTTTTCTTTTTTTATCCTTTTTTGCACTTTGTTTATAAATTTTACCCAATTCATTCGTATTTTATCACCTATCGTAATTGTTTTATTATCTATCAAAACTTTTTCACTATCAAAACCGAATAACCAACTTACATTACTCAATTTAGTATAAAAAAATATATAATAATGATAATTTATTTTACCAAAATACGTTTTTTTTATAAAAAAAGTGTATATTTGTAATTTATTATATTCATATAGTAATGAAAAGAATATGCTAACATTAAAAAATAAATTAATTATATTACTAATATCTATTATGCTTGTTTGTAATTTTCTTTATTCACAAGACAATCAAAAAGACAATCAGAATATTAGAAAACAACGAGTAGAAGAAATTGTTAAAAATGGTGAAGGTAAAGAATTTTACCTTGTCTATACTATGAATTATAACGATAATTCAGGCGAGCAGTTAGAGAATATGATATTTCTAACAAGCGACTATAATGCAAATGTTAAAATAGAATTTCCAAAAGAAAAACAATTACAAAATATAAAAGTTAAAGCAGGTGAAATAGTTAGTGTTCGTCTTAATCGTTTTTCTCAAGCAACTTTGTTTGAGATGGAAGATAGAGGTCAAGCAATACATATTACTTCTGATTTACCTATATCTGTATATGGTTTAAATAGACGAAGGCAAACGACAGATAATTATCTTGCATTTCCTGTAGAAGTATTAGGCACAGAGTATATGGTAATGAGTTATTATACTTTTTCTCCTGAAGTTCAATCTATATTCGCAATAGTAGCAACAGAAGATAACACAGTAATAGAAATAACCCCAACAGCAAAAACTTCAGGTGGCAGAGCAGCAGGACAAACTTTTAAGATAACTTTAAACAAAGGTAGTGTATATCAAGTAGGTGCTGCAGGTGCATATAGGAGCCAACCAATAGATTTAACAGGCACATATATAAAAGCAAATAAAAAAATTGCTGTATATGGTGGTCATCAATGTGCTCAAATTCCGACTACTGCTGTAAGTGCTTGTAATGTATTATGTGAACAACTACCTTCAATAAATACTTGGGGAAAGAATTTTTATATAGGAGCATTTAAATCACGTTCTTTCTATACTTATAGAGTATTAGCCTCTAAAGATAGCACAAAAGTATTTGAAGACACAACATTAATAGCAACTTTAATGCGAGGTGAGTTCGTTCAAAAGAACTCACGTTATAATATACAAATAACAGCAGATAAACCCGTATTAGTAGCACAATATTCACAAGGTTCATCTAATGGTGATAACATAGGTGACCCAATGATGATTCTTGTATCTCCTGTTCAACAATATTTACGTAAATATAGATTTGCTACTCCAATAAATGGTGAATGGCTTCATTATATAAATGTATTTGTGCCTACCGCTTCAGTAGGAAGTTTCAAAATAAATAATAAACACGTAAAATCAGATGCCTTTGCACGTTTTGGAACTACTAAATATTCTATTGCTAATATAACATTACCATATGGTTCTCATTTTGTAGAATGTAATGTTCCTTTTGGATTAATTTCGTATGGTTTTGGTATTCAACGTATTGGATATAGAACGGGTCCCGATGCTTACGATGCTTATGGAGCAATGGGAGGGCAATCATTTATTGATTATGAACCCGTGCCTGACATTAATCCACCAAAAGCCGAAGGAATTATATCTAATAAACAAAAAGCAGTTTTAGTTTCTGACGATGGACGAGATGATTTAGGACTTTCTGAAATAACTTTAATAAGACAAAATAATCTTAATTTGGAGATTCCAAAATTTATAAAAGGTGCCCCTTCTACAATTATTACCCTAAAACCAATTAATCCAGGTAGTTCTGGCTCTGCTGTTATATCAGCAAAAGATGTTGCCAATAATACTGCCACATTTACCATTTGCTATGTATATGATAGAACATTGGGTGGATTTGTTACTTTTGTAGGTGAAGGAAACAATGCAGAATGTATATCCCAAGATGCTTGGATGTTAGGAGCATTCTATTCGCATAGTTATAATTCTGTTACTTCTGATTTTAATAATACAGGAAATATTACAACTAATAATACTTTTGCAGGATTAAGTGGAATAAGTGGGGTCTTTGGACTTTCGTTATCTAAATACTTATTTAATAATTTTAATATTAATGCAAAATTAATTTTAACAACAAATACAATGTCTTTGTCAAGTCCTGATACAAATAAACGTTTTGTTGTCACAAATACCTGGCAAGCACCTTATACTACGGAAACACTGATTGAAATAGATAATTTTGGATTAGGATTAGATGTCGGATTAGATTGGAAAATTAGTAATTATTTATATTTTTCGGGTGGTTTATCATTCATATATAATCTAACGAAGACCGCTGATGTATATGAAAAAATATCTCTAACTCCTGGATATGAATTTCCTGATGGTGGAAATCGCAAAACTCTTGCCAACAAATTAGAATCTTTATCAGCATTAAATGCAGGTTTATATTTAGGACCTGGTGTTAATTGCAATATAGGTTATGGCTTGCAAGTATTTAGCGATTTGAATTATTACGTTTATCCATTTTCTATATTAAAAGATGGCGATTTATTTGTAAACAAAGTAAATATAAAATTTGGTATTCGTTATCAATTGCCTTTTTAAATACCTTAATATCTTTCCTTGTAAAAACAAAATTATTTACTTTTTACCTTATATAATAGTATAATATTTTCCAATCAAAAAATATGTAAGTATAAGATATGAGATATTGTTGTAGATATTGTTATATATCATTGAAAGTTATAAAATTATTCCTATATAATTGCTGTAAAAACAATCCAACTCTTTGAAAAATTTGTTCTATATCAACAAATTTTTCTTTCATTATGTTAGCAATATCTTTGCCTGTGTGATTACCATCTATTAGTTTCCACACATTAGAACCTAATTCGTCGAGGTTTGCTTTAATGTATGGATTATTATTTTTTTGTGCTAATTTTTGAAGGAATTTTATTTTAAATCTTGGCACAAGCACATCTACTAAGCCATCGTCATTAATTTTGTATTCTAATAAATGCTTCGGTATTAGGTCTAAAATATTAAGTTTTGCAATTTTATTTTTCATATAAATTTAATTTCTAAACTAATATATATTTTTTTTCAATAAAAAAAATTATATTTGTATTTTGTAAATATATATAAATAAAATTTAAAAACTATGTTTGAATATGTTTATCTAATTGTTCTACTACCATTTATTGGTATGTTAATAAATGGATTATTTGGGAAAAAAATAAAAAATGAAAATGTTATAGCTATTATTGGTTCACTTGCAGTAGGAATTCCATTTGTAATAGCATCCACTTTGTTTTACGGAATTGTTACTTCCGAAAACTTTGAACCAATAACTCAAACGCTATGGACTTGGATTGCAGCAGGTAATTTTGGCGTAAATATTGCTTATCAAATAGACCAGTTATCAATTCTATTTACACTGATAATAACAGGTATTGGATTGCTAATACATATCTATTCAGCAGGATATATGCACGGCGACAGGAGTTTTTATCGCTTCTTTGCATACTTAAATTTATTTATTTTTATGATGCTAAATTTAGTTCTTGCAGATAATTTTCTACTAACTTTCCTCGGTTGGGAAGGAGTAGGATTAGCATCATATCTTTTAATTGGATTTTGGTATGATAAGAAATTTGAAGGTGTGAATATAGTATGGACAGGCGATGCAGGGAAAAAAGCATTCGTAGCAAATAGAATAGGTGATTTAGGTTTTTTAGTTGCAATGTTTTTGATATTTGCAAACTTCGGCACCCTACAATACGGCAGTTTAAATGAAATGTTATTTGAAGGAAGATTTGAATGTGATGGCTGGTTATACAACTCATCAGAAATGTTTTGGATAACACTTTGCTTATTTATAGGATGTTGTGGAAAGTCAGCACAACTTCCATTATCAGTTTGGTTACCCGATGCAATGGCAGGTCCAACACCTGTATCAGCATTGATACACGCTGCTACAATGGTGACAGCAGGTATATTTTTAATAGCAAGAAATTCACTATTATTTTCATTTGCACCTTATACAATGATAATCATTACTGTAGTCGGTATAATTACTGCATTATGGGCAGCAACTATCGGTTTAGTGCAAAATGATTTCAAAAAAGTTTTAGCATATTCTACTGTAAGTCAATTAGGTTTTATGTTTGCTGCACTCGGTGTAGGTGCATTTACAGCAGGTGTGTTCCATGTAATGACTCATGCATTTTTCAAAGGATTATTATTTTTAGGAGCAGGAGCAGTTATACACGGAATGCACGACTTACAAGACATTAAACAGATGGGGAATCTTCGCAAATATATGCCAACAACATACAAAACATTTATGATTGCAACACTTGCTATTGCGGGAATTCCATTGTTTAGTGGTTTCTTTTCTAAAGATGAAATAATGTGGAGTGTATATAGTCAATCAGGATTTATTGGTTGGTTAGTTCTTTTATTAGCGGCGTTTTGCACAGCATTTTATATGTTCAGATTAGCATATTTTGTCTTCTATGGTGAAGAAAGATTTGATAAAAATCATATACATCCTCATGAAGCCCCAAAATCAATGTCAATACCACTTATTATATTAGCAGTATTATCAGTGTTTGGCGGTTTTTTAGGAATACCTTACGCATTGGGTGGATGGTTAAGCGAACATCCTAATTTGATTGAAGGATGGTTAGCACCAATTTTTGCACAAGCAAATATAGTTTTACAAACTCCAACACATCACGAAATACACGCAATAGAATATTTATTTATAACAATAGCGATTTGCATTGCTGTTTTAGGAATTATATTTGCAACAAAATTTTATAAAAATTGGAAACCAGAAAACACTGAAAAGTTGCGTCTTTCATACAAAACATCACATAAAATTTTGTTTAATAAATATTTTGTTGATGAGATTTATTATAAGACGATAATTTATCCTATTCTTAATTTTTCTAAAGACACATTGCATCAAATTATGGATGTTCAAATTGTTGATGGATTTGTAAATTGGTTAGCAAAATTTGTTGATGGATTAAGTGGAGTAATTAGAAAAATTCAAACAGGTATGACTCAAACTTACGCTATCATAATGGTCGTCGGCATTGTAGTAATTATCGGTTGGCTGCTGGTGTAATAAAGCATTATTATAGTAAATAACAAAACAAAACTATGTCAGAAAATACATTTACAAATACATTAATTTATGGTGATAATTTGCAGATATTGAAAGAGATGTCTGTGGATAAAGATTTCTTTTTGCAAACTAATGGTGGGATTGATTTAATTTATGTTGACCCTCCGTTTAATAGTAATCAAAAATATAATATGCCTTACGAAGATATGTTGAAAGTAATTGACGAAAAAGAAAAATATAAAGCACAAAAAGAAATGTTTAATGATACTTGGAGTAATATAGAATTTCGTCAGGAACTGGAAGAATTAAAGGGATGTGTTGATTGCATTCAGTTATATAATTTTTTATCGAGCAATCAAAAAGTATTTAGTTTTTCGCAGATGAGTTATTTAACAATGATGGCACATAGGATTTATTATATGCACAAAGTATTGAAAGACACAGGTAGTTTTTATTTGCATTGCGACCAAACGATTGGGCACTACTTAAAGATTTTACTTGATATGATTTTTGGATTAAAAAACTTTGTTAACGAAATTGTTTGGTGCTATAAATCAGGCGGTGCAAATGAAAAACGATTTGCAAAAAAACACGATACAATTTTTTTATACAGCAAAAATCCACAGAAGCATAAATTTAATACCATTAAAGAAAAATCTTATATGGGGGTTGCATCCAAATCAAGCAGAAAATTACTACTGTAGTTACAGAAGCATCACATTCACTCTAAATTTAAACCAAATTATGTTTCTCTTCAGTGGGACCCAGAGCGAATCCAGGCATTTTGAGGAAGATAACAATCTCCTGCCACATCAAGAACTGAACTCTGGATCATCCAGACCATACCCCAGCCTCTACATCAACTACACCATCCCACCTACCATATGTTTTGGGTACTGTGTTCAACCACTATCTAGCGGTGGAAATTTACATTCATAATGAAGTCATTTCACATCAGGAAAGTGCATTCATTTCAATACGTGAGACTATATGAGATGTCTCAACTTCAGTTATGGTTACGTATCAGATTAACTGTGCCTTCACAATGTTCTGTGCCCCCCTACCCCAATGTACAAATGGAATAATAACAATAATAAAAAGAAACTCACCTAACACTACTACAGACTTATATGATGGCAACTTTGTACTCCCTCTTGTTTGAACTTCTCCTAATATAGCAGACCTGAAAGAAAATTTATTTATGAGGTTTGGAAGTCCAATGGTACAACCATTTCTTACAAAGTGACAACTGTATGTACCAGTACCACACAACATAACATACACAGTCAATGCTGTTATACCAACATAACGTTTACCTTTAAAGTATAGTAACAACATTTCACTCATCATGAGAATCATGACATGTTACTCCCTAAACTATATTTTTATGGAATTCAAGGTAAAGCTCGGCAGTGGTTTTAAACGTAACTTAGTAACAAAACACAAATGCTGAAAATTAAATGTCCAAATTCAAAGACAGTCTAGGAGTCTAGGATTGGTGTGTACAAATTTTCCAAAAATCTAGAAGCCACCTCAAAATTCTAAAATCCAGCAGGGTGATATAAAGCAAGTTCCAAAATGAGGACCCACAAATATTTGGTGCCACTGTACAAATTTAGTCATCCAGATGACCTGGCACTGCAATTTGTCCACCCCTGGACTCTGGTGTTGCAAAACATTATCCTTCAATATCTCTACCTCCAGCTGTTAATCCTCAACCAACACTCTCTTTGCTGACAATTCTATTATTATTATATACCATTCTGAAAGTGGCCGATTTCAAAATTGCATGCATGATGTTGCTGGGTTGAACAAACAGTTGAAAGGCAGTAAACTTTAAAATTATGAGACGAAACCAACTTCAAAATCATCACTGTTCTTCCAGCCCATATCACAACTTCAAATTGTAACATAAAATTATTTAGGTCACCACTGCAAGACCATCCGTTATCTCACTCCCTCTCACTGTAGAAAAATTTACTCTAAC
>Ga0082212_10007112_pt1 | contig 14886 bp, 9 predicted proteins | sample TergutNt197P3_FD_71548 | JGI IMG/M metagenome (GOLD analysis project Ga0082212, IMG submission 71548) | Neocapritermes taracua P3 segment gut microbial communities from Petit-Saut dam, French Guiana - Nt197 P3 | ecosystem: Host-associated > Arthropoda: Insects > Digestive system > Gut ... | reverse complement strand
AGGGATGAGGGCCTCTCTCTTGCTGTCAGAAAGGTTTTTGTTCAGCTTTATAACGAAGGGCTAATTTACAAGGGCAAATATATAATAAACTGGTGTCCGCGATGTCAAACAGCTTTGTCCGATGAAGAGGTTGAACATAGAGAAGTATGCGGAAAACTCTACCATCTCCGCTACCCTTACGCCGACGGGAGCGGATACGTTATTGTGGCTACCACCCGTCCGGAGACTATGCTTGGCGATGTCGCCGTAGCTGTCAATCCCACAGATTCGCGCTACAGCGAGTTGAAAAATAAAAAAATCCGGCTGCCGTTAACCGACCGGGAAATCCCTTTTATTGAGGATAACTTTGTTGATAAGGAGTTCGGTACAGGAGCCGTTAAGGTAACTCCGGCGCACGATCCTAACGACTTTGAGGGCGGTCAGAGACACGGGATGCCGCAGCCGGCTTGTATAGATTTCGAAGCGAAGATGACAGCGGAATCCGGGGAATACGAAGGGCTTGACCGTTTTGAATGCAGAAAGCTCTGGGTTAAAGCGCTGGACGATGCGGGTTTCATTATAAAAACAGAGAACGTCCCGATCCCGATCGGCCAATGCTATCGGTGCGATACCATTATTGAACCCATGATCAGTGAGCAGTGGTTTGTCAGTATGGAAGGGCTTGCCCTGGCCGCGGTCAATACGGCAAAAACCGGGGATCTCAAAATCGTACCACAGCACTTTGAAAAAACGTATATGCACTGGCTTGAGGAAATAAAAGACTGGTGTATCAGCCGTCAGCTGTGGTGGGGGCATCGGATACCGGCCTGGTACTGTGATGAGTGCGGAGAGATGACCGTAGCCCGGAAAGAACCCGAAAACTGCCCTGCCTGCGGCGGAAATCTGCGGCAGGATGAAGACGTGCTCGACACCTGGTTTTCATCAGGGTTGTGGCCGTTTTCGACGCTTGGCTGGCCGGAAGATACTCCCGATTTAAAATATTTTTTCCCGACGAACGTGCTTGTGACGGCGTATGACATACTATTTTTCTGGGTAATCCGCATGGTTTTCTCATCTCTTGAAATAATGGGAGAATCACCTTTCGAATACGCGTTTATCCATGGAATAGTTCGTGATGAAAACGGCGAAAAAATGAGTAAGAGCAAAGGGAACGGCGTGGATCCCCTTGAAGTCATCGAAGTTTACGGAGCGGACGCGCTCAGATTTTTCCTGCTCAACGGCAGCGCCGCGGGAAACGATATGCGCTTCATCATGAAAGACGTAGAATCAACCAGGAACTTCGCGAACAAACTATGGAACGCGTCGCGGTTTGTTCTGATGAATCTTTGCGGCGAAGAGGATGATTCGTACAGCTTTTTAGATTTCAAGGATTATCAGGACTCCCCGTTTTTAACCGATGAGGACAAATGGATAATTTCGGTTTCGGAAAGGGTATCTTCTGAGATTACGGAAAATCTCGAAAAGTTTGAAATATCTGTGGCGACTCAAAAAATCCACGACCTTATCCGTGATGATTTTTGTGACTGGTATATCGAGCTTGTAAAGCCCAGGCTGTACGGAGAAGACAAAGACAGCAGGGCGGTATGCCGGGCAGTACTGGTTCATGTACTGTCGGATCTGCTGCGCCTGCTTCATCCGTTCATGCCTTTTATCACGGAAGAGATCTGGGGATTTCTCGGGAAGAAAGGGAAGCTTATCCGGGATTCGTGGCCTTCTGCCGCCGGATATTCAAAGGACAAGGATTTTCTCGCCGCGGAAAAAAGAATCGAGACAACAAAAGATATTATCAGGGCGATCCGCAATATCCGCGCAGGCGCGGGAGCGGCTCCGGCCCGCAAATTCTCCGTCGTCATTCAAGGCGGGGAAGATTTCATAGATGAACATACCTGCAATCATATAAAAAATCTTGCGGGTATTTCTGATGTCATCATACCGGCTGACGATACGGCCGTACCCGAGGAAGCCGCGACTGCGATAGTAGAAGGAATGGTATTGTATGTCCCTCTGGCGGAACTCGTTGATTACGGGGCGGAATTGATAAGGCTGGAAAAAGAGCGGTCGCTCCTTTTAGCCGAAACGGAAAGGCTTTCGGCAAAGCTTTCAAATCAGGGCTTTACGGATAAGGCGCCGGCGCAAATTGTAGAAGCCGAACGTTTGAAACTAACGGCCGCCGAAGAAGCCCTTATAAAAGTGAATGAGCGTATAAACCAGATTGAAAGCAAATAACCGTGAAAATCATTTGATGATGAAAACGGCGCAGGAACGTATAGGCGAATATCTGAAATTTGGCAGCAAACTGGGGCTGGAACGTATGGAAGCCCTTTGTTCGCTGCTCGGAAACCCGGAAAAAAATCTTCGTGTTATTCATGTCGGAGGAACGAACGGCAAAGGCTCCGTTTGCAGGTATATTTACGAAGGGCTGCTGGCGCTGGGATATACCGCCGGAATTTTTACTTCGCCGTACATTGAGGATTTTCGCGAACGTATCGAAGTCAACCATGAGATGATTTCCGAAGAAAAACTCGAATCCCTGACAAACCTTGTTCTTAAGGCCGCGGAAAAACTTTCGGAAAAAGGCGATCCCCCCACCGAGTTTGAGATCGTAACGATGATAGGCCTGCTGCTTTTTTCCAAGGAAGCGCCGGATTTTACTGTTTTGGAAGTGGGTCTCGGCGGTCGTTATGATTCGACGAATATAATACAAAGGCCGATTTTGTCTATTATTACAGGGGTCGCTTTTGACCACATGGACAGACTGGGAAACTCTATCGAAGAAATAGCCTATGAAAAAGCGGGAATAATAAAAGCAGAGTGTCCGGTAATATCCGGCGCGGAAGGCGAGGCCGCGAAAGTGATTGCCGGACAAGCCTACAAATGCGCCGCGCCTCTCATCGACTCTTCAAAGATAAAATACCATATCACTTCGAGAAAACCGGGCGGTTATACATTCAACACAACAATAGACGGACGGCGCTATGACGGGATCGAATTGTCCATGGCGGGAGAACACCAGGTAAAAAACGCGGTGACTGCCCTTTGCGCGCTGAATTATCTAAGAGAGAAAAAAATCATACGCATGGACGGGGAGGCCCTGAGGCGCGGTATCAAAGCCGCCGGTCCGGCAGGACGGTTTTTCATAACGTCAGAAAACCCCTATGTTATTTACGACGGAGCGCACAACCGGGAGGGCGCGAGGGCTCTGGTAAAGACATTGGAGGATCTGTTTCCCGGCAAGGACATTCTTTTTGTCTGCGCGATACTAAAGGATAAGGAAACGCGTTCCATGGCCTCAGAGTTTGTAAAAGCCGCATCGTCATTTATCGCGACGGCGTCACATAACGAACGCAGCCTGAGCGCGGAAGAGCTTGCCGGCAAAATCAGGGCGGCCGGGGGGCTTGTTTTAGCCGAAGTTTCCGATCCCGAAGAGGCGTATAATATCGCTATGGGAATGGCGGATAAATACGACGTCATAGTATTTGCGGGATCGCTGTATCTGATAGGTGAATTACTGCGAAACAGATGAAAAAAGTATTATTATTGTACAATCCAAATGCCGGCAACGGTGTAGTCAAAAATCACCTCGATGAGATCATAAACTCATTCGGGGAGGCTGGAGTGTTTGTAGTGCCGTACCGGCTCGGCGGATCGATAGATATCGACAGACTGATGAGCGAGATATCTGTTAAAGAATTCGATCAGTTTATCGCGGCCGGAGGGGACGGGACGGTCAATCTTATAGTGAATTCGATGCTCAGACACGACATCGATCTCCCGCTTGCGATTTTCCCCACAGGTACGGCAAACGACCTTGCGGGGCATCTCGGTATACCGCTGACGATCGACGGGATGATCAAAACGGCGCTCTCAGACGATGTGATAAAGGTTGACATAGGCAAAGCCGGAAACAGATTTTTTGTAAATGTGCTTGCTATCGGCATGCTTGTGGATATCAGCCAAAAAACGGACCCTCTTATCAAAACCGCCTTCGGCATGGGCGCCTATTATCTTCGCAGCATAGCTGAAATACCTTTTGCCAGGGCAAACAATCTCCGTATCATCAGCAAAGAATGTACATTGGAAGAAAAGGTCAGCGCGGTGCTGGTTATGAACGGCCGCGGCGCCGGAGGGTTCAAGGACCTCGCCCCGCTGTCGGAGGTAGGCGATGGGCTTCTGGACGTCCTCGTCGTCCGAAAGCTTATTCTGCCCGTAATGCTGCCCGCCCTGATCACCGTAATGATGGGACATCATCTGGATGACAAGCGTTTTGAGTATTTTCGCACGGACCATCTGAGGATCGAGCCGGCAGACGGCGAGATTGTCGGCACCGATGTCGACGGTGAAAAAGGGGATCCTCTGCCTTTGGACGTCGATGTGATGCCCGGCCGTTTAGCGATAAAAGGAAGCCATTCCAAAGGGTTATCTCAGGCCCTCTAAAATATGATAAAATTATTGTTTGTACTGGTGAACAACTTATTGTATCCGGAGGCATTATGAGGATTATCCTTGACGGAATGGGCGGAGATAACGCGCCCGGTGAAATCGTAAAAGGGGCGGCTATCGCGTCAAAGCTCGTAACCCATGAAATCTGTATCATCGGAGATGAAAAACAGATAAAAGATGAGCTGTCAAAATACGATCACGATACGAATAACATCAGCATAGTCCATGCAAGCGAGGTCGTCACAAGCGAAGACAAGCCTGTATACGCCATACGCCATAAAAAAGATTCGTCTCTTGTGAAAGGCCTGATGATGGTCAAGAACGGCGAAGGCGATATGCTGCTCTCCGCCGGCAACAGCGGCGCCATGATGACCGGAGCGGTGCTCTTGCTCGGCCGGATCGGAAAGGTCGACAGGCCCGCTCTGGGATCTGTTTATCCGTTTCTGAAAAAAGAATCGGTCGGCCTGATAATAGACGCCGGGGCAAATGTGGAATGCAGGCCCGGATCCATGCTGTATTTCGCGGCGATGGGTTCTCTCTACGCGGAAAAGGTGCTGGGAATCAAAAATCCGAAAATCGGGCTTGTCAATATGGGCGCTGAATCCAACAAAGGAAGCAGCGCGCTGCAGCATACATACAAACTGCTCGAAACCGCGAAAGAACAAAAAGGGCTCAACTTCGTCGGAAACGTCGAAGGGCGCGACGTGCCGATGGGGCTCGTTGATGTGATTGTCTGCGATGGTTTTACCGGAAATATCATACTGAAAGTTACGGAAGGCGTCGCTCTGTCAATCAACGGGCTGATGAAGTATCACTTCACCAACGGTATCAGGGCGAAGATCGGAGCGCTGCTGCTGAAGCCAAAACTGAACAAAATGAAATCAGCTTTTAATTATCAGGAATACGGAGGGGCCCCGATACTGGGCGTGAAGGCGCCGATAGTAAAAATACACGGCTCCTCTTCCCATGAAGCCGTAGTAAGCGGCATCCTGAAAGCGGTGCCGTATGTCGAAAAAGGCGTCATAGGCGAAATAGAAAAAGCCGTTTCCGAAATGGATGAAATACTGTCTCAAAATCCTGAGAAGATTCAGAACGGGGAAAACTGAAGGATGGGAAGGACGGAGGATTGGTCCGAACTCGAATCGAGGATCGATTACAGATTTAGAGACCGCATACTTTTGGAAACAGCGCTGACGCACTCGTCTTTCGCGAATGAGCAATTGGAGGAACAGTTCGATTCATACGAAAGGCTGGAATTTCTCGGCGACGCTGTTACGGGGCTTGAGGTCGCGCTTATGGTTTTTGAAATAGACCCGTATTTGAACGAGGGGCAGATGACCGCGCTCCGTTCGTCATTGGTCCGTACAGCGGGGCTTTCGGATATAGCCCGAAAGATAGGACTCGGCAAATATCTGCGGCTTGGCGTCGGCGCCGAACGCATGGACCTGCGGAATAACAAGACGATACTCGAAGATGTCCTTGAAGCGTTGATAGCCGCTGTATTTCTTGACGGAGGGACAGATGAGGCCAGAAGGGTTGTCAGAAACCTTTTTATGCCGGAAGTGGAGGAAAAGTTATACGGGATTTCAGGCAACGATCATTTTTCGGATTACAAGTCCCGTTTGCAGTCAGTTTTGCAAAAAAACGGCCCTGCCGACATAAGTTACGAGCTTCTTGAAGAAAGCGGGCCGGATCATGACAAGAGATTTCAGGTTTCCGTCGTTTTTGAAGAAAGAACCCTGGGGACCGGTATCGGAAAAACGAAAAAGCATGCCGAGAAAATGGCCGCGAAAATGGCGTTAGAGGAGCTTAAGTGTATCTGAAAAGGATTGAAATACAAGGATTTAAAAGTTTCGCGGATCCGGTAACCATCGGGTTTAAAGAAGGCGTTACCTGCATCGTAGGCCCTAACGGCAGCGGCAAAAGCAATATCTCGGACGCGATGCGATGGGTACTGGGCGAACAGAGCGCGAAAACGCTGCGCGGCGGAAAAATGGAAGAGATAATCTTTGCCGGCACGGACAGCAGGCGGGCAAAGGGTATGGCGGAAGTAACGCTGATACTTGACAACAGTACAGGCCTCCTCGATATAGACTACACCGAGGTCGCCCTGAAACGCAGGCTTTTTAGAAGCGGTGAAAGCGAATACTTTATTAATGACAGCCAATGCCGGCTCAGGGATATACGTGAGCTCATCATGGATACAGGTATCGGCGTTGACGGATACTCCTTTATCGGTCAGGGGCGTGTCGAAAAGATCGTCAGTGACAAACCTGAAACGAGGCGCGAGGTTTTCGAAGAAGCGGCGGGCATCATCAAGTACAAGAGCAAACGGGCTGAGGCGGAACGCAGGCTTGAAAGCGCGGGCGCAAACCTCGACAGGCTTGGCGACTTGATTTTTGATATAGAATCCAGGATCGGCGGACTGAAAGAAGAAAGCGAAAAAGCAAAAGAGCATCTGATACTCAGCAAACGTTACAGGGAGCTTGAGATCAATATTACATTGAAAAACATTGAAAATCTTCAGGCAAGGAACAAAGAGCTGGTTGTCCAGTTTGAAGAGGCCGGCCTCGCCCTTGAACAATTACGTGAAGAAAAAACAGAAACGGATGCAAGGCTCAGCGCTCTCAGGCTGCTTGATACGGAACTCGAACTGAGGGCTACCGGCCTGCGGGAAAAACTGGCCGGAAACAGGACCCATTCAATTAGTATCGAGGGAAGGGCCGCCATCACAAAGGAACAACAGAAAAGCATCGAGAAAGACAAAGAACGGATAAGCGATGAGATACTGCAAATACAAAACCGTATCTCACTAAAAGAGAAGTCGGTTAACAGCTCTGACGAAGAATACAAAACTCTGAATTCAAATCTCGACAATTTCACGATCAAGCTCACCGAATTGCTTTCCGAAGCGGCGGAAAAGGAAAATGCGTACGGCGAAAAAGCCCTCAGGATAGACGAATTCAAAGCCGAGCTGTTCGAACTTTCCAGAGAACGTTCCGCGAAAGAAGCCGAACTGGCCTCAGGGGAAAGCCTTACGGCAAATTTTGATGAGAGCGAAGCGGCAATTAAGAATGAATTGCTAAATGGGGAAAAAGAACAGGCTGAGTTTACCCGGCGGGTTGCTGGTTTAACGGAAGAATCTGAAGCAAAATCAAAAAGCATAAAAGCGCTGGAGGAAACAGCGGCGGAGCTGCGGGATAAATACAACCAAAATGAATCATCTCTGGCAAACGTCAGGATAATGCTGGACGCGACAAGGCTGGAAAAGGAAAAAAAGGCAACGCGCTCAAAAACCATAGAGGAGATGGAGAGTAATTATGAGGGGTACGCCTCGGGCGTCCGCGCGCTGATGCAGGCTAAACTCAGCGGGGTGATCGGAACCGTCACGGAGCTCATGAAGGTCGAGCAGGGGTTTGAGACCGCTATCGAAACGGCGCTCGGTTCGGGGACGCAAAACATCGTGACCGACAACGAAGAATCCGCGAAAGGCGCGATAGAGTATCTAAAGGAAAACAAGGCAGGCCGCCTGACATTCCTCCCTGTGAAATCTATAAAAGCAAACGCTTTCGGCAACGAAAAATCACTTGAAGGCGCGAAAGGTTTCGCGGGCTATGCGACAGACAGGATCTCTTTCGACGATAAATACAAAGATATATTTATCTATTTACTCGGAAGGACGGTCATCGCCGATACCCTTTCGGACGCGATAGCTATTTCCAGGCAAAGTAATACCGGTTGGAGAATTGTTACAAAGGAAGGGGAAATCATCAGCCCTTCCGGCGCGCTGACCGGCGGCGCTCACCGGAACAGAACGGCGAATCTGTTTGAACGCCGGAATGAAATTGACAAACTGAAAACTGAAATTGAGGCGCTTGCGGAAAAAGAGCGAGGGCTGCGTGAATCATCGCTGACTTTGGCCGGCGACAATGAAAAGCTGATGGACAAAATCCGCAAGACGGACGCGGATCAAAGAAGCGAAGAGACGTCGCTTATACGCACTCAGGAAGAGCTCAAGTCGGCGGCGTATATGCTATCTGAGCTTGAGCAAAGGTTTGAGAGAAGAAGCGCGGAACTCGCGGGCGTCATAAAAGACCGTGAAAACAGCGTCGATATGATGACAGGCTTGAGGGGCAGGATATCATTACTGAAAAAAGAGATAAAAGAAGTTACCGAAAAAATCGAAGCTGAAGCGGCGGGGCTGATTCCCGCGAAGGAAGAAAGCGAAAAAGTTCAGGCCGCCGCCGCGGAACTGAGGCTGAAAGCGGCGGAGACAAGACGTGACAAAGAAAATATGGACCAGATCCTGCTTTCGGCGAACGCGGACTTGGCGGAATCCAAAGAAAGGCTTGAGGCGCTGACAAGAGAACGCGCAAACCTCGAGAGTTTCAGTATCGAGATGACAGGCGAAGACGCCGAAAGAGAACTGAGCTCCCTGTCGGAGGCGAAAGGGGCGTTCGAATCAGAGCTTTCTTCGGTTCTGTCCGAAAGGGAAAAAGTCCGTTCCGAAATAGAAGACAAGGAATTCACATCGGCTCGTTCATTTGAAAAAATCGAAGCGCAGGTATCTTCTAAAAATGGTATGGAAGTGGAAATAGGGAGGCAGGAAACCAGGCTGTCAACATGGAAAGAAAAATTGTTTGACGAATTTGAACTTTCCTATGTGCACGCTCTCGAGTTCAGGAAAGAAGGATTCGTTATGAGTACCGCGGTTAAAGAAAATCGCGAAGTTAAAGAGCGTTTGAAAGAAATCGGCGAGGTAAACCCTGGATCCATTAAGGAATATGATGAAACAAACGAACGCTACACCTTCCTGACTGCGCAGCGGGACGATATCGTCGCGTCCATGAAAGATTTTCAGGATATTGTCCGCGATATGGACAAGATAAGCAAAGAAAAATTCCGACATACGTTTGAAAACATATCGGATACTTTCAGTGAAACATTTTCACTGCTTTTCGGCGGAGGGAAAGGGCAGATCCTTCTGGAAGACGAAAACGATCCTCTCGAGTCAGGCATTGATATCAAGATCAGGCCTCCCGGCAAGACCAATCTGGCCAGCATAGATTCGTACAGCGGCGGTGAAAAATCCATGATCGCGATAGCGCTTTTGTTCGCTATCCTAAAGGCAAAACCGACCCCGTTCTGCATTCTGGATGAGATTGACGCAGCTCTTGACGAAACCAATATCCATCGTTTCGCGAAATATGTCACCGGGTTCGGAGGCACGCAATTCGCCCTTGTTACTCACCAGCGCGCTACGATGGAATACGCGGACGCTCTCTTCGGCGTCACTATGCAGGAGCAGGGCGTAACTACGGTACTTTCGCTGATGCTTGGCGAAAAGGAAACCGAAGAATTCGCTGAAACGCTGAACGGTTAAAGAAGCGAACGGAGGGGGCTATGGAATTTGAGCAAAAAAAAGGCTTCTTCGGCAAACTGGCTGAACGCATAGGCGACGCTTTTTTAATGCGCCCGCAGGTGGACGATGAATTTCTTGAAGAGCTTGAAGAAATCCTGATCACTTCGGATATCGGTATGGAGACGTCTATGCGCATCGTCAGCGAACTGCGGGAAGCTGTGCGAATGGAACGTATCTCGGACAGGGACGCGGTTGAAAAAAAGCTCCGTCACATCATCGCCTCTTTGGTTGACAAAGGCGACAGGCTAAAAATGAGTGATGAATATCCTGTTTGCCTTTTGATGGTAGGCGTAAACGGCGGGGGAAAAACGACTACTATCGCGAAACTCGCATATCTCTATAAAAGAGAAAATAAAACAGTGCTTGTGGCGGCGGCGGATACGTTCAGGGCGGCGGCGGCCGAACAGCTTGAAATATGGGCAGGCCGTGTCGGAGTACCAATAGTGAAGCATCAGGAAGGCGCGGACCCCTCCGCTGTCATTTTTGACGGCGTCCGGGCGGCGTCAGCCCGCGGCATTGACGTACTGATTTGCGATACCGCCGGCAGGCTGCAAAACAAGCGGAACCTGATGAACGAACTGGAAAAGATGAACAAAGTGGTTGCCCGGGAATACGTGGAAAGTTCCCGTGAGATACTGCTCATCCTGGACGCCACCACGGGAAAGAACGCTGTAAGCCAAGCCAAAGAATTCGGGGACGCGGTAGGCATTACGGGGGTAGTTTTGACCAAGCTTGACGGTACCGCAAAAGGCGGTATCGCGATCACGATAGCGGACGAATTTGACCTTCCCATAAAATTTATCGGCACCGGCGAAAAGCCAGAGGATCTTGAGCCGTTTGATCCGATACGTTTCGCGGACAGCATATTCACCGGAGTCTACTGATGGCAAAGACACTTCCTGTCGTAGCGGTCGTCGGCCGGCCGAATGTGGGTAAATCATTATTCTTCAACCGTATCGCGGGTTCGAGGCTGTCCATTGTGGAAGATGAACCCGGAGTAACGCGCGATCGTATCTACGCCGAAACCGAATGGAACGGAGAGAAATTTGCCCTGATCGATACAGGGGGTATCGACGAAGGCCGGACCGAAGAAATATTCTCACATATGCGGGAACAGGCGGAGATCGCGATCGACATGGCGGATTTGATTATCTTTATGGTCGACGGGAAAGACGGCGTGACAGTCCGGGACTTCGAAGTAGCGGAACTGCTCAGGCGCGCTTCGAAAAAAGTCCTCCTGATTGTGAACAAAGTTGACGGCGGCAAGGCCGCCCGGGATTTTTATGATTTTTACGAACTTGGTTTCGGGGACCCTCTGCCGGTATCGGCCGCGAACATGACAGGGCTCGGTGACGCGCTTGATGAAATAATAAAAGGGCTGCCGGAATCTGTTAAAGCTTCCGCAAAAGACGAGGACAGGGAAGACGATCATATCCGCCTTGCCGTCATAGGCAAGCCCAACGTCGGGAAAAGCTCTTTTGTGAACGCGGTTATCGGCGAAAACCGCGTCATTGTCTCCGACACGCCCGGTACGACACGCGATTCGGTCGATACCCCTTTTTCGTGTGAAGGCGAAGACTTTGTCCTGATAGATACTGCCGGTATCAGACGCAAAAGCAAGGTAAGCGAGGGCGTTGAGCGCTACAGTGTTTTGCGGGCGATCGCCGCTATTGAAAGAAGCGACGTATGCCTCGTAATGATCGACGCGGCCGAAGGTATTACCGAACAGGACAAAAAAATTGCGGGACTCGCGCATGACAGCGGCAAGGGCGTGGTACTCGCGGTCAATAAATGGGACCTGATAGAAAAAGACAATAAGACCATGGACATCTGGCGCAAAAAACTGCGGGCGGAATTGCCTTTTCTGGCATACGCCCCGGATGTGTTCATCTCCGTGAAGGACGGGCAAAGACTCCGGAATGTTCTGGAAATAGTTTCAGCGGTCAATTCAAACTGCGCGCTGAGAATACCCACCCCACGGCTCAACAGCCTGATCCGGGAAGCGATCGCTATGAAACCGCCCCCAACTGACAAAGGAAAACGTTTGAAAGTATACTATGTATCGCAGGTAGGGATCAGGCCGCCGTTGTTTTCTTTTAAAATCAACAGACGCGACCTGTTACATTTTTCATACGCGAGGTATATTGAAAACCGTATCAGGGAGGCGTTCGGTTTTTCGGGGACGCCGATCTCATTTGTTTTTCGTGAAAAAGGAGAAGGAGATGAATAACTTTATTACGGATCTGGGAAACAGCATCGTTCCGTGGTATATCATTCTGACAGCGGCGGTTTGCGCCTACTTTCTCGGAAATATAAATCCCGCGATCATTATCGGCCGCGCGAAAGGTATCGATATCCGCGAACAGGGATCCGGAAACGCCGGCGCTACAAACGCGCTAAGATCGCTTGGGGGGAAGGCCGGAGCGCTTACCTTCATTATAGATGTAGCCAAGGGATGGATAGGGTTCTATTTCCTGATCGCCGTGTGGGGCGGCGCCGCGTTCGCGCCCGCGATGCTGTGCGGGCTTTGCGTAGTACTCGGGCATATGTATCCGGTCGTATTTGGTTTTCGCGGCGGCAAAGGAGTTTCGACTGTCTTTGGCGTATTACTCGCCGCGTCCTGGCTATACGCGCTGATACTGCTTGCTGTCGTGATCGTCCTGACTTTGATTTTCCGCCGCGTATCGCTTTCCGTGATGATTGCGGTAATCGCTGCTCTTGTGATAGTGTTTTGGAATGGGGCAGGCCTTACAGATATAGATCCTCTTTGGACTGTTATCCTTTTAGCGCTGGTAGTGTGGAAACACAGAAGCAATATATCCAGATTGATCAAAGGGCAGGAACCCAAACTGAGTTTCGGAAAGAATAAGGGCAAATGAAGGGAGAAATCAGGTGAAAGTAGGCATAATAGGCGCAGGAAGCTGGGGCACCGCGCTCGCGTCTTTGCTTGCGGGTAAAGGTGAGGATACTTATCTATGGGACATAGATGAGCAGCTTTTAAAGATGATTTCGGCGGATCGCGAGAACAAAAAATATCTTCCCGGGCGCAGGCTTCACGATCGGGTGGGGATATCTGAAACTTTGGATGATTGTATTTCACGCGCGGACATCGTCATCACAGCAGTGCCCACACAGCATTTTCGCTCGGCCATGGCGGACGCGCTGCGGGCTGTTTCGGACGACACTATCATAATAAACGTTTCAAAAGGCATAGAACTCGAATCCCTGAAAACACCTTCCGTGATCGCTTCGGAAACGGCTCCTGGCCGCAGGTTTGTCGTATTGTCAGGGCCGTCGCACGCTGAAGAAGTGGCTGACGGCGTTCCTACGACTGTGACAGCGGCATCGAAAGATCCAGAGGCCGCCGAGACGGTACAGGACATTTTTATGACAGAGTCTTTCAGAGTGTATATCCAAAGCGATGTGATCGGCGTCGAACTTGGCGGAGCGCTCAAAAACATCATAGCGCTCGGAGCGGGCATTATAGACGGTATGGGGCTCGGGGACAATACCAAAGCGGCTCTGATGACGCGCGGCATTACTGAGATGGCACGTCTCGGGGAATGTATGGGAGCCAGGAGGGAAACATTTTTCGGGCTTTCCGGGATAGGGGACCTGATCGTCACCTGTACCAGTACTCACAGCCGTAACCGCAGGTGCGGGATCATGATAGGCGAAGGCATGGACGCGAAAGAGGCGATCGAGAGAGTTGGAATGATCGTAGAAGGAGTCCCCACTGCCGAAGCGGCCCTGGAACTCGGAAAAAAACTAAAAATCGAAATGCCTATCACGGAGGCGATATGCCTTATCGTCAGCGGCGATGTGTCTCCCGATGCGGCTTTGACAGATCTAATGACACGCAAAAAGAAACACGAGCAGGAAGTGCTGCTGACATATGAACGAAATTGACAGTAAGCAGAAACAGATACAAAACGCGACGCTTGCTGTAGCGCTTATTACAAACTTCATCACACCTTTTGCGATAACGGCCCTGAATATCGCTGTTCCGCATATCGGGGTGGAATTCGACGCTTCGGCGACTTTTCTTACGTGGATCGTTTTGTCATTTCTTTTAGTCACCGCCATTCTCGCCATTCCGTTCGGAAGGCTTGCCGATATATACGGCAGAAGGCCGATACTCAAAATCGGCATTTTGCTGTTTTGTGTCGCTTCGCTGCTGAATGTCTTTTCACCGAATATGACAGTTTTTTTGCTGTTCCGTGTTTTGCAGGGCATAGGCGGGGCCATGATGTTTTCAACGAATACCGCTATTCTGGTCGACGTATTCCCTGCAAGCAGGCGCGGCAGCATTTTAGGCATATCTGTGGCATTCGTATATATCGGTTCGGCTCTCGGCCCGGTAATAGGCGGGTTCATAACAAATTCTTTCGGTTGGCGCGGAGTGTTTATCGTTATCTTCGCGATTTCACTGGCGGCTTTCATCACCGCCATTCTGTGTTCAACAGGTGAGGAAATAATAAAGGATAAGACAAAGAAACTGGGGGTTCCCAGCTTCATCTTGTATATTCTCTCTTCCGGGCTGTTTTTACTTGGCATCGCGACTTTTATGCAGAATATCTGGTCGTACTTCATGCTGGCTGCCGGCGCGGTACTGATAGTACTTTATATCAAATATGAATCGCGCAGGGAAACGCCGCTTGTTGAAGTGCGCCTGTTCAAAGGCAACAGGGTTTTCAGCCTTTCCCTTCTGGCAGCGGTATTCAATTACGCGGCGATTTTCGCGATCGGTTATCTGATGTCGCTTTATTTGCAGCTTGGCAAGGGGCTTCAGGCCGATATGGCGGGGCTGATCCTGATCTTTCAGCCGGTGGTACAGGCCTCGCTGTCTCCCGTCGCGGGGAGGTTGTCCGACAGAAAACCTCCGGCGACGATCGCCTCACTAGGGATGGCGTGCTGCGCCGCGGCTCTTATCATGTTCGTATTTCTAAATGATCAAACGCCGATCCCCTTTATCATAGCGGGCCTGCTGGTGACAGGTTTCGGCATCGCTTTCTTTTCATCGC
>Ga0082212_10007111_pt1 | contig 14888 bp, 11 predicted proteins | sample TergutNt197P3_FD_71548 | JGI IMG/M metagenome (GOLD analysis project Ga0082212, IMG submission 71548) | Neocapritermes taracua P3 segment gut microbial communities from Petit-Saut dam, French Guiana - Nt197 P3 | ecosystem: Host-associated > Arthropoda: Insects > Digestive system > Gut ... | reverse complement strand
ATAGAGAGTTAATCCGTTCGATAATATCAGGAAGTTCTGTTATTGAATCAATCACAAAGTGCGCACCGGCTTCTGTCATTTTGGTCCTGACCAGGTCGGTTTTCTCTTTTAACTCCGTTTCGGAAATGTTTTTGACTTCCGATTCTGACAATCCCAATTCGCTGCTGCCGATCACAACGCCGACTGTCCAGACCTTTGCGTTTAAGCCTTCACGGATGTCTTCCATCGTATCCCCTACTTTGACGACGCATTCTACGTGTTGCACGTTTAGGTCGATCATGTTCCTGAATATCATGAATGGCGCAGGACGACCTTTCGGTAAACCATCGGGAGTTACGCAGTTATCAGGGCAGTATCCTTTTGAGCGAGCGGCAGGTTCGACCACATCCATCATGGCTCGTGTGTAACCGGTGGTCGAACCGATTTTTATGCCTTGTTGTTTTAGAGATTCAATCGTCTCTACGACATGCGGAATCGGTTCCGTGTAATTTGATAAAGTTGCAAAAAGATGTTTTTCAAAAGACTGGTTCAGTTGTACGACATCATCTTCATTCCAGCACCGCTGCTGAATCTTTTTGAACTCGTTGTGGATACGTACCATACGGAGTAACTGACGCACATGCTCAATTTTTGCCATCCCCATTGGGATACGCACTTCATCTGTTGTAATGTGGATATTGATTTCTTCAAACGCTTTGATAAAAGCATTGACAGGAGCGAAGCAACCGAAATCAACGGCAGTGCCCGCCCAGTCCATGATCACACATTCAATTTGTTTATTACTCATCTGTTTAGATTAGATTTGGTTATTTTATGTAAACGCTGTACTTCGTGTTCTTTGTGTCTCTTGTGATACATTTCTAACCACAAAGACACAAAGATTCATAAAGGATACTACAATCAGCGGAGATAGAATAATCAGGCGTGCCACCATTCCAGTTTCCCGTCCGCTGGAGCCTGCCACACATTGACTCCGCCGATGTAAGTAGCATCGACGACAATGTCCTTGATCGTGTCGGCGGGAACTTGACGTGGGTCTTTGCGCAACACGATAAAGTCGGCTAACTTGCCAGCAGCGATGGAACCCTTCGTATTCTCCTCGAAAGAGGTAAATGCACCATCAAGTGTCATAACTTTGATCCCCTCTTCAACGGTAATGCGCTGACTTCCGCCGTACAGTTTGCCGTTTTCCCCTTTGCGGTTGACCATATCGTGCAAAAGTAACATCGCACTGGCGGTGGCAATCGGCGAATCGGAATGACAGGCAACGTGAATACCCATGTCGATGGCAGTACGGTACGGATGAACCAATTCCAGGCGTTTTTCGCCATAAACCTCCAATTTGTCCCCATGCTCGAACATGTACGAGTGGAAAACCAAAATAATACCGGCTTCTTTGGCACGTTCAAGTAGCGGCATAGTCATGACGCTTGCATGCTCAATGCGGTGTCGTGCATCAGGACGCGGATTGTTTTTCTGGGCATTCTCCATAGCGGTAATCGTCATGTCGATTTCGCGGTCACCGTTGGAATGGACGGCAATTTGAAACCCGGCATCATGAATTTCTTGAAACACCTTATTAAGGCTGTCCTGTGAGCGGCTTGGTCGAATGCCGTAGTATTCGGTGTTGCCATCGGGACGATTCACATGTGGCTCAGAAAGCCAGCAGGTGTTGCCGCTCATCGAATTACCGTGAAACATTTTGATTGCTGTATAACGCAATCGTTCGTCGCCGTCGCCGTATTTTACCCCTCTGTTTTGAAGCGAAGAAACGTTGCCGGAAGACATGAATGCCATGCGGACAGTCGTTTCGGCATCACGCAAATTTGCATATCGTTGCCAGTCGGATGAACCGGCAATACCGATACTGGTGATGCCTCTTCTCATATACTCACGGAAGCATTCTTGATAAGCCTGCCTTTGTGCTTCTGCCGGAGGACGCGGTCCGCTGCCAGTAGAACCCGTGCGAACGCTCGCACCCGCACGAAGGACACCGTTCGGTGTTCCGTCGGGATCGCGGTCAAAAGAACTGCTCAAATTGGGAGTATCTTTACTGATACCCGATGCTTCCATGACAAAAGAATTGACAGCCCGAACATGCCCTGACGAATGTGTGATCTGGATAGGATGCTGGGTTGAGGCTTTATCGAGGTCCCAACGTGTCGGATGGCGACCTAACTTGCTATCTTGATACCGCGTGCCGGTTACCAGTGTGCCGGGCGGCAACGAATCCGCTTTTTTCTTAAGCACAGCTATCAGTTCGTCCATATCTTGGACTTTATCGGGACCGAGCCAAGGGGTGTAGTAAGGCGTGTCTTCGGTATAACGGGTGTCGGGATGAACATGGACATCGTTGAAGCCGGGCGTTACCGTTAGACCTTTGAGATCGACAACCTTCGCTGCCGACGTAGCCAAATTGCGAATTTCGTCGTTCGTTCCAACGGTAGTGAATTTGCCATTGGCAATGGCAAAGGCTTCGGCAGAAGGCTTCGCAGAATCCACGGTGATGACCTTCCCGTTGATGTAAATGGTGTCCGTCGTGTCCGCTGCTACAGCACTTGGTTGCCACGCATTGCTGAAGAACATGCCTGCTCCTACTGCCGATGCGGTTTTCAAAAAATCTCTACGTTTCATAATGGTTTCTCCTGTTGGATTAAATAGGTTAAGGTTTGTGTCGGTGGACGAAAAAGTGATACTCGCTTGCGTTTTTGCCGTGCAATACGCTACTAGCCCGGTTTCGCATAGGGATTATAACTAGCAGGCGGTTTCACAACGGGAATGTTGTAAGTCGTCTTTCCTTTGACCTCGCACGTCAGACCGCTTTGCGACGGAGTGCCGAACTTCGGATCAATCGCAAGAATCAATGGCGTTACTTTGGTGCCGTCTTCCAGAATATCCGCTTGTGCGGGATCGCCTTCGATGCGGGCACCTGTAATGTAAACTTGATAAGTACCGGCGGGAATGCCGTTACCGGCTTTCTCCATTCCTAACCGATATTCTCCTTTGGCGTTGATGTCGCCGAATGCCGTTATCGAACCATTGGTGAACATCACTTTTCCGACAGTGAGAGGTTCGTTATCTGGAAACGTTACCTTGCCGGTTACAGTATGACCACTGCCGCAACCAACGGTGCAACAGAGAACAAAACAAAACAAAGCGGACAATAAAAAACGGTGATTAAGCATAATGAATTCGAGAGGTAAAAGTACAATAAGGGAATAGGTTGGCATATCACTACGTGTTAATAAAACGCAGTGATATGACGGACAGAACATTCAATTACGGCAACGACACCACTTGTCCGTCGCTCACATGAGCGAGGGCGACCATAATTTCACGAGCCGTTGAACTACTCACGGAGCGGACAGCACCATCACCCATCACGAACGGGCAGATACCTGGATGGGCAGAACCGAAAGCGTAGTATTCATTGGTTTTCGGATTTTCCATTCCGGCAAATTCATTGGGAGAACGTGTCATCGGCTCCGGTGAACCTGGATTGACAGCAGGGAAAATCGCACGCGCAACGTTGTATCCTCGGAACGCACTACTGGCTGCTTCACCTTCTGAATTTGAGATAGGACAATCCCAACTTCTTGCTGCGCTGTCACAGATACCCACGTTGGCTACCGGAATATGCTTTTCACCGAGGAGGAACTGATTCGTGGTTCCATCTCTCAGCCTCGATATGGCATCGCGTGGAGACCAAGACGTATGACGACCGCCAGAAGTAGCAGTAGGTGCGCCGCCAGTTCGCAGACATGCACGAAAAGGACCATGTTGACGATCAACATTATAGTTAGACCCGTCAGATGTAGATGAGGAATCAGGATTAGAAAATTCTGTCCACATTTTCCACTGTGTTGCGTGATCTTCTGGATTACGGTTATGAATATAACGCATCACAGCCGCATAGTCGCCCAGCGGACCACCGAAGTTGAAATCTTTAGAATTGTTGGTGAGCCGTTCACCGCTCCGTCTGGAAGGACAAGCATATACGTTGACAGCGAATCCCTGCCGTTGCTCTTCCGTGAGTGCATCATGCCACCATGATGGACCGCCAGTGGCACTTGTGTTGCCACCGTTCACTGTATTATGTGCATGAATTCTGCCCGTAGCAAGCCATGCGCCGGTATGATTCGAATTCCATTCGGCGGGGCGTGCTGTCTCGACAACGAGGTCCCAAAGTGTCCCACGCTCAAGATAGGGGTATAGCACGAAAAAGAGCGACGCTTTTCCTGGTCCCAAGGAGACAGGAGGCAACCCGGATTGGGCATCATGAAAATTGTGTACGGCAAGCCCAATTTGTTTCAGGTTATTGCCGCATTGCATTCGCCTTGCGGCTTCACGGGCGGATTGAACGGCGGGGAGAAGCAAGCCGATGAGCATTCCAATGATCGCGATAACGACCAACAGTTCGACCAGCGTAAAAGCGGATTTGTAATGTGTTGTAGTTTTCTTCATTGTAGTCCTTCCTCTGTTTGGATTTCTGGTCATCGGAAAATTTCCCGATGTCTTGCGGAGAATTGTACCAATGGTATGTGAAGGAATTATGAAGAGATGGCAAATTCGGTGTTAATTTTCGGAGCGGCAAAAGAGCGGGGGATGCAAATCCCCCGGTTTTAGATATTCAAGTCCGTTTTAGAGCACGATTTCCAGAGGCTTGTTTGTGCCAACAAACCAGTTGTTCACCGTCAACGTTTGTGCGGTGGCGATTGTCAACGTTCCCTTTGCAGCGAGTTCCGACGTACCAATGAGACAGGGAATATCACTGAGATTCTGCAATGTCAAATTGCTTCCACTCTTTTTAATCTCGACGGATGCCCGGAACAACTTTTCGACCCACTCCGGTCTGCCGAGAATCATATTTGCTGCCCAACCGACTGTCCGCTTGGCGAAAAATGCTTCCCGCACCGCCTCTTCCGTTCGGTCTTCCGCCAAGATCAACGTCATCGGACGCAACGGATTCTGGTGTCCGTAAGTGTTCCAATCGCTCTGATGAATGTCCGTTACCGTTACCGGTGTAAGGTCGCGTTCGTTGCACCAATCGAGAGCAATCGGATAAAACGATGTTCCATTGAAAACTTCGACACCGTGGACAAGTCCCTTTTTTCGGACTTCTTCGATTTCGTCGAAGAACCGCATCGGTTCACCCTCTTTGAGACCGAACGGCGGCGTATTGGGTGCTCGATCAATCCAACTGGGATGGTTCCAATGAGTGAATCCGCCTTGTTCAGCGGCAACGGCAAGCATCGCTCGCCAATCGTCAACCACTGCCGCAATCGCATTTGCGTCCTTTATAAACAAGGCATTGAAGTGCCATTCGCTCTTTGTGATTTCTGTCCCGCGAACCAGGATCAGTTTCTGCTTATCCGCTTCCGGTTTCGCCATATTGTAGGCGACATTGTGATCGTCATTGTTTTCCGCCAGTTTGAGTTTTCCGCCGGTGATATTGGGATGGTATTCGATGTGGTCCGTAATGGAAATCACGTCGAGACCATTGTCGATGGCTTCGTTGACGCGATCTATCGGCATGACGCGACCATCGGAAAAGAGCGTGTGCATGTGGCAGTCCCCTTTGAGGACTTTGTAATTGCCAACATCGGGAATCGAAATTTTTCGTGGCGGGACTGCTTTCGGTTTGATGACGGAGGCGTGTGCCACTGTTTTCAGACCGTCCCCCATCGGTTTCGGAGTGAGGGGACTTTGTGCAAGGAGTGTGTGGACGGGCAACGTCGCAGCGGCACCCATCAGAGCAAAGCGTTTCAAAAATTCTCGTCGATTTTGCATAGTTGGTCAGGGGGTTAAGGGTTAAGGAAAGGGTTTATTCAAACGAATCCCGCAATTCCCAAGTCGGTGTTTTCGGTTCGGCACCGAACGGTTCCGACGAATAATACTCGAAACGGATACGCTCATCCTCGACACGGACAATGACGAAACCTATCCGGTTCAACTCCTGTTTAATCGGTGTTTCCCGCTTGGGAAAGGACATATCCGGCAGATAAAATTTATGTGCCGCACTGCCACAGATGATCTGACCAATTTCCGACTTGCCGTCTGGACTCTTGACCAACGAACGGTGATACATATGATCGTGTCCGCTCATATAGTATCGCACACCGTGCTTTTGCAGGCAACTGATGAACGCATTTTGCATCTCTGGATTTGCATCTGCATCGGCACCGAAAATGTTATCCTTATGGTTTTGTCCCTGAAGGTTTTTATGGGCGAACACGAAAGAAAAATGATGGTCATCCTTTTTCAGTTCCGACTCGATCCACGGTAAATAGTCGTCGACTGTGTACGCTTTGCCTCTTTGCGACCCATCGTCTAGCCTGAACGTGTCAAGTAGAATGAATTTACCTTCTTTGTGGTTGAAAGCGTAGGTCATTCCTTTCGCACCGGGCAAGTCAGGGGAATTTGTGGGAAGACCGGGAAACGCCGCCTTGAATTGGGCAACCGCTTCCAAATCGACCGCATCGTGATTGCCGCGCACCGGATAAAATTTGATACCGGCTTCGTCGAGGGACTTGTTGTGTGCTGCTCGCGTTTGGAAAGCAACGGCTGAAGACGTTTCCACTAAATCGCCGACGGCGATCACGAAATCGACCTTTTGCCGTACAAACTCGGCGTTGATGGCATCAATAATATGAATTGCCGTTCCGTGAAATGGGGCATCCATTCTTGTTGCCCACTGTGTATCGGGAATCACTCCGAACGACCAACTCGAATTTTCTTCGGCGGCAAACAGTGGGGAAATCAATGCCCACGCCAAAGTGATGACGAAGGCAGATAAAAATTTTCGATGTGTGTACTGCATAATTTTTCTTGCGAGAGGGTTTTGGTTTGATCTATCGTTATTCGCTTAAAGCGACGATAGCAGATTTGTTGGAATCTTCCCATTCGATTGTATTTCGCACGGTAGGAACAAACAAGCCAGCCGCAATACCAATCCCTGCAACGACGAGCAACACTTCGACTAACGCGGATGCACGGCGGTTCGTCGGGGTTATGTTATTTTTCATTGTAATCCTTTTGTTGGATTTCATATATTGCGGGAAACTTCCCAGCATCTTGCGGAAAATTATACCGACCAGTGTTAGCAAATTATTAAGACATAATAAGTTCAGTGTTAATTTTTTAGAGCGAAATTTAACAGTTTATTAACAAATCCTTCATTCTATTCACACGGGAACAGTGTACGTTGCAGTTTATGTCACCCAAACGAATTCTCGTTATTGAAGACGCAACGGACATTCGAGAGATGATTTCGCTTCGCCTGACACAGGAGAAGTTTGAAGTTCTTGAAGCCAGCGAAGGAGTAGCCGGTCTCAAAAAAGCACAGGACGAGCAACCCGATCTTGTATTGCTCGGTCTGATGTTGCCCTTTACGACCGGACTGGACATTCTACAAAAACTTCGTGCCCACTGGAAATCAACTCAATTACCGATCATCGTTGTCAGTGCAATGGAAAAAGAACGGGACGTGATCGTTTGTTTTGAACTCGGTGCGGACGACTATGTTACCAAACCGTTCAATATGTCTGTTTTACTTGCCCGGATCAACGCTCTGTTACGGCGATGTCGAACATTGGAAACCCCTTAAAGAATTTCAGAAGAGTTTCCCGACTGTTGCTTGCACGTCTTCAACTTCACAACATCGTGAGAAAAAATATCTGTATTTTGATGTGTTTTTGCCTTGTTGGAAATCCCTGCAATGGACAAGCTTGTTATCGGAAAATTTTCGGTTACACCATGCCAATTCTTCGATACGATAAAACCGTTCTTTAGGCAGTCCGAAAACCGCTGATTCTGGTGAATTGCAATCGGCGGCAAGTCGGCTACAATCTGTACGATCTGACTACATGCCTGTTTTATGGGGTTATGGCAATATGCATGTGTAATTACATGGGCTACTAAAAAAATGTTAAAATTCTCGGTGATTATTGCATATTGCCAAAACTTTAACACTTTTTTCGGTAGCCCATGCAATTTACCACGACATATTGCGAAAGTCCCGTAATAGCCGGTATTCAGTCAGATCGTAGCCGATTTTCCGAATAATCCGTATATCCTCTGTACCGGGCATGATTTCTCCTTCATACTGATCCAAACAGACCATCGCATAGTTTCCTTGCTGTTCCCTGTACCAACGATTAGCGTCAGATTTTGTACCGGTAGCGTTTGTCCCACCGAGAGCGGCGGCACTGATTTGTAGCCATTGGGACCATCCAAACTTGCCGCCAATGGCAGCCGACAAGGTATCCAGGGACGAGGGGACAGCAGATTGGACGCTCTACAAAAACGCCCAATCTTGCCGTGGCGCAATATATGCCCCACAGTGTTCTATGGAAAGCCCGCCCTATCCTTGACGGACAGTAATCTCTCAATTAGTCGATCTGCGACTTGGCACCTTTGAGGAACTGATAGAAAAACTCGGCGTTCGAGTTGAACTTGGAGAGTTTCGATGTGAGCGTTTCCATTGCTTCCACCGGATTGCGGGAGGAAAGTGCCCGACGTATCATCGTTGCCCCATGGAGAATTTCCGAGGGGAACAACTTTTCTTCGCGGCGAGTGCTGGAACCGCCAATATCAATGGCAGGCCAAATCCGCTGTTCCGCAAGCCGACGATCTAACACCAGTTCCGTGTTGCCCGTCCCTTTGAACTCTTGGAAAATCAATTCGTCCATACGGCTGCCGGTCTCGATGAGAGCAGTTCCGACAATCGTGAGCGACCCCCCCCCTTCAAAGGCACGAGCCGACGCAAATAGTTTTTTCGGAACCTCCATCGCTTTGATGTCCACCCCCCCTGTCATCGTTCGCCCTGAATTTCCCACATGTTTGTTGAAGGCACGAGCCAATCGAGTGATGGAATCCATCAGAAGAAACACATCCTTTCCCATTTCGGCAAGGCGACGGCAACGTTCAATAACCAACTGTGAAAGGCGGACATGTGATTCAATTTCCCGGTCGAGACTGCTGGCGACTACCTCGGCATTTACCGCCCGACGGAAGTCGGTTACTTCTTCGGGACGCTCGTCAATCAACAGAATAATGACTTTAACGTCAGGATGATTTTTCACGATTGCCTGACTGGTATGTTGCAAGAGAATCGTCTTTCCGCTTCTCGGCGGTGCAACGATCAAAGCCCGCTGTCCTTTGCCCAGTGGTGTGAAAATATCCATCACTCGGGTGGTGAGCGGTTCGGGACCTGTTTCCAAACGCAACCACTCTTCTGGAGCAATCGGCGTTCGTTCATCAAACGGGATGATGTTCCCGTAGTCATCGGGAACCATTCCGTCCACGTCGAGCACTTCCCGGAGTCGGGGACCCTGGGTTTTCGTACCGGGCTGTACCATACCGGTGAGTTCTACGCCTTCACGAAAGCCGTAACGTTCGATAAGACTTCCCGGCACAAACGGGTCGGTGATAATACGTGTGTAATCGTTGCCTGGATTACGTAAAAAACCGTAACGGTCGGGATGAAGTTCCAAGATGCCCGTGACCTTGTAGTAGGTGGCGGGATCGCCCGGCTCGATATGCACCGGTGCCCGGTGGTGACGAGGATTGTGCCGACCTCCCCCGCCTGCTGTGGCGGTATCTCTGGGAACGCCCGGCAACGATGAATCATTGGAAGGACGTGGCTTGCCGCCGCCTCCGTTGGGGCGATATTTGCGATTACGATTGTGATTGGGATTTTTTCTTTGCATGAAAGACACCTAATTGGTGATGGTGGAGAAGACGCGGTCAACGCAAGTACGCAACCGGTACATCAAAAACGGGTTAATGCTTCTGTAGCCCCATAGGGCAGAAACAACGATTGAAAAATGCGACATGGAAAATAAAAATTATCCTTGCTGGTCTTTATGCGGTTTCAATAATTTGAGGTCACCAAGAAACCGAAGAAGCAAACAGGAGCCTTTCTACTGTATGAAAACAAGCGGGCAACAGAACTCAAGAAGAATCCTGCTCTTTTGAAAGGCATTCGGGAAACCGACTCTACAGAACTGTCCCCGACTGATGAACATTCTAACAGACTTTCAAATGATGTCAAGGGGCAAGACCAGGTCGATTGCATGTTGGCGCACTCCGTCGACAAGTTTTCAATTTGGGATATTTATAGGAACCACGCAATGCAAGCAAAAACTTGCCAACGGCGCAAAGTCCTGAAATTTTAGCCTTTTCGATTTTGGCAACATTTTGTCTGTTTTGTCCATCTTCCCTATTTTGGGAACTTGTCGACGGACTGCAATTGACCTGAAGGCACGTTCTCCATGCTTGCCAAGAGAACGAATTTCCACTAGAATATGGCACAAGACTGGCTCCATAATAGAAAGGAAAGAACCATGTGTGATTGTTGCAACGGGATGACGCGTCGTACTTTTTTAGGAACCTCCGCAGCACTATCGGGAGGACTGCTCCTTGGGGAACTCTCCGCCGCCGAACGGACTACGGCAGTTTCGACCAGCGAGTGGGATCAGCAACCGCCCGTAAAGATTTACGTCGTCTATCTGGGATTGGGAGGTGCGTGGCCCAAACCAGATTTCGATGCCGAAGGTGAAGTACGAAGGGTTTTCGCTCCCTGTATCGAGGCGGTCAGCAAAAAATTCGGCGACATTGAGTTCATCGGCGGTGATCTCATTCCCAATAATTCGGCAGAAGCGGAAAAACTCCTTACAAAAATGAACGAACAAAACGCCGATGCCGTTCTTGTGATCCACATCGCCTTCGGCGATTCCACCCCCTTTGCCGTTTTTGCATCGACCGGACTGCCCGTCGCCATCTATTCGCAACCGTTCAGTGGACACGATTGGATGTACATTCCCGCCATGCAACGAATGGGAATGAAAATCATCATGTCGCCGTCCCAAAATCTCAACGAAATCGAACGATTAGCCGGTCTGCTCCGCGTTCCTGCCCGAATGAAAAACTCCCGGATGGTGATGGTGGGTAATCCGGGCTGTGCCGCAGGAACAAAAGCAGCCTGCGATTATGCCAAAGTCAAAGAAAAATTCGGTACGGAAGTGATCCAAGTGACTCCCGATGAATTTGTCAAAATTCACCAATCCATTTCGGAGTCCGATGCCGTTGCCGAAGCAGAAGAGTATTGGATCAAACAGGCAAGGGAGATTCGAGAGCCGAGCCGCGAAGAAATCATCAAGTCATGCAAGACGTACTTTGCTATGAAAAAGTTGATGCAGGATCATCGGGCAATCGCACTGACCATGAAGTGTCTCGGCGGTATTCCGATTGACATTCTTGGTTATCCGTGTCTTGGTTTCAGCCGTATTTTGGATGACGGAGCGGTAGGTGCCTGCGAGGCGGACATGGATTCAACGCTGACCATGATGATGTTTCTCTATGCGACGGGATTGCCCGGTTTTATTACAGATCCGCTGATGAACCTTGCAAAAAACAGCGTCATTCATGCCCACTGCGTGGCACCGACGAAGATGGATGGTCCGCAGTCCGCTCGTCTTCCGTTCACTCTGCGAACACACCGGGACGACAATATGGGCGCATCGGTCAAAGTGCTGATGGAGCGGGACACGAACCGCGAGGTCACGTGGGCAAAACTGGCGAACAACGATGCGATGCTCGTTGCCACGGGTATCATCCGCGGGGACTTTGAATTCGATGATCGGGGATGCCGAACGCAAGTGGTTGCGGAGGTTACGAGCAGTTCTGCACAAGAACTCTTCGAAAAATGGGGAGGAAACGTTCTGGGTTACGATATGATGACACTCCTGCATCGGGTGCTCTTCTATGGTAATCACCTCGACAATTTTCGGGACATTGCCCAATTGATGGGACTCAAGTTTATGATCGAGGGAAAAGATATGGCAACATGAGAGCGGGACAACAGCCGGAATGGAATTGTCCCCGTCGTTGGTTTGTGGGGTGTGAGGGACGTGCTGGGTAACGATTGGGGCAGGCAACAAGCGGCAAATATTTTGGGTACTGTTGCCGCCCATCCGGGGACGGGAAGCAAAATTTCCCCATCTCGGTTCTCTTGACACTGTTTTCCCCTTGTGATACAATTTTGCGAAAAGTGGACGAACTGTGGAGCCAAGAGTGAGGCTTCCGGTTTCTGTATTGTCATTTCCCAATGAAAACGATTTTTGGGATCCCTGTTTCTCCCGGCATCGCTATTGGAAAGGCGTTTGTACAGGCGACCGAAGGGTTCCGAATTCCTGAACAAACGATCAGTGCCGACGCATTTGAAGCCGAAATTCGACGCTTCCAAAATGCCGTCCGTCTTGCTCAGGAAGAGATCATCGGCAACCGTGAATCGACAAAAGTTGCACTGGGTCCGACTTTTGCCGATATTTTTGAGGCGCAGTTACAAATCTTACTTGATCCGACGCTCCAAGGAGAAATGGAATCCCTGATTCGAAACCACTCCTTTTCCGCTGAACATGCGGTCACGGTTGTCATGCGAAAAAGTATGGAGGCGTTCCGGCAAATCGAAAACAGTTACATTGCCGAAAAGGTCAATGATCTTCGGGATATTGAAAAGCGGCTTTTGCGGCACCTGCTCGGTGCAAGGAAGGAGACCCTCGGTCAGTTGAGTTCGCCGGTTATCCTACTGTCGAACAATCTAACGCCGAGCGAAACTGCCAATCTGGATAAGCAGTTCATTCTGGCAATCGTAACCGAACAGGGGGGAGCAGTAGGGCACACTGCCATTCTTGCGGCGGCTCTGGAAATCCCGTGCGTCGTAGGAGTCGGTGATTTTCTCACTGATGTTGGCGGCGGGGACACCGTGATCGTCGATGCCAACGGCGGCAGTGTCGTGATCCGACCCAATGAGGATGCACTCGATAAGTATTATCAAATCAAGGATGCCGACATAAGCCGAATTGAGTGTCTCGATTCATTTCGGCAGTTACCGGCAGTGACGAAAGATGGTACCGAAATCGCCATTCACGCCAATATTGAGTTTCCCCATGAAGCCGAGAATGCTATTCAGTATGGGGCAGAAGGCATTGGACTGTTTCGTACCGAATTTTTATATCTTGTCCAAGACAGAGACCCAACGGAAGAGGATCACTTTGAGTCCTACAAACATGTTGCCGAAACGATGCTGGGACGACCTGTGAACATTCGGACGTTTGACCTCGGCGATGATAAATCATTGGATCGGGTGAGTTCGGTACAAGAGCATAATCCGGCACTTGGAATGCGTGGGGTACGGTTGGCATTGAAACGTTGGTCGCTATTTCGATGTCAACTTCGGGCAATTCTCCGGGCAAGTGTTTATGGAGACATCAGAATCATGTTCCCGATGATCTCAACGGTCAAAGAATTTCGGCAGGCGAAGCGGACGGCAGTGCAAGAAGCAATGGACGAACTACGCGAGGCAGGAATTCCGTTTAACGAACACATCCAAGTCGGCATGATGGTCGAAGTCCCTTCGGCGGTGATTATGTTAGACCGATTCTCGGAAGATGCCGATTTTTACAGCATCGGAACAAACGACTTAACGCAATATACATTAGCGGTTGATCGCGGAAACGGCGGGGTCAATCATTTATTCAATCCGGATGACCCTGCCGTGTTGCGGATGATTTGGCATACTGTTCATGTGGCGAACCGTAATTCAATTCCATTGTCGCTCTGTGGACAAATTGGATCGAATGCGTTCAATGTTGTCACGTTGATTGGACTGGGACTACGGACGATTAGTTGTGCCCCGAACAGCATTGCTCGTCTGAAGCAAATATGCCGGAGCGTCTCACTCGAAGATTGTCAAACAATCGCTCACGATGTGATACGAATGTCCGAAGCCAAAAACATTCAGGATTACGTGAAAAACTCTTTGCACAAAGTGGCTCCAACATTGTTTGAACCGGCATCATAAACCTTTCGGTGGAGCCCGGCAGTTGTGACGTAAGTTCGTCCAGACGTTCAATGTCGGAAAGTGAAAGCCCTGTTGTCAAGCGTATTGAAAAAGATCAAATCGCCGACGGTGGAGTTTATGGAGGGAGATTGATGTTTCCATTTCCTCATCGGATATCATACGTTTCGTCGCGTATGGTTGCCGCGATGACTTGACTTTGGGGTGATTAAATGTAAGATAGCGGAAGCAATTTCGGCAAAGTGTTTGTCGCAAACGTTTTTGAAACCATAATTTATGACGAACAATCCGAGTCGCATCAATTTCGTGTGAATGTCCATGCCGCTAGGATGACTGCTTTTTCAATTTTTGAGAAAAACAATTTTTTGAACATCTGTTATGCCTTATTCTCAAAATACCTGGATGTTTAATCGCGGGCTGATACTCATTGTGCTTTTTGGCTCCGGCATTCTTTGTATTTCAGTGTTGGGCGATGGGGTGGAGAATAGATACTCGTGTGAATTGACGAGGAACATCGATCCAGAATCGGCATCCAGCATAGAAGAGATCAATTTCGCCGGAAAAAAAAGAGTCCGGTTGACAACCAACCACTATGATATTATTGCTTCCCAGCCCGAAGTGGGAAATCTCGTTGGAGAACGGATGGAACATCTTTTCAACGTCTGGAAATTGCTCTCCGCCGAGGTGATGATGGAGGCAAACGACGAGGGGGAACAACACCAACATCAGGTCATCGTTTTTAGTGACAAAAAAGAATATACGTTCAATTTGTTGCATATTGATCCCTTCATTGATCAAACCAATGGATTCTATTTTGCCCCAAGAATGACGGCGTATTTTTTTTCGCCGGAATCAAAAGTTTTGTTTCACGAAGGAACACATCAAATTTTTGTTGAACGTTTTTTTCATGAAAAAAAACCCGCATTTCGCAATAATTTTTGGGTCGTCGAGGGAATCGCTCTTTTCATGGAAACATTGCAAGTCGAAGAGGAATGTTATAAAATCGGCAACATCCTTGACAATCGAC
>Ga0082212_10007110_pt1 | contig 14889 bp, 13 predicted proteins | sample TergutNt197P3_FD_71548 | JGI IMG/M metagenome (GOLD analysis project Ga0082212, IMG submission 71548) | Neocapritermes taracua P3 segment gut microbial communities from Petit-Saut dam, French Guiana - Nt197 P3 | ecosystem: Host-associated > Arthropoda: Insects > Digestive system > Gut ... | reverse complement strand
GGTTTTGACCTCGCAAGGGAGCGTCGAATGCCAGTCCGATGCCTGCCAAGACGATTTCGGAGTCGGCGGTCGTTTTGAATTCTCCTTCCATTTTGAGTTGACGTTTGCCGCTGGTCGTCAGTTTCGATTGAAACGTGAAGGGAACGTCGGTGCGTCCGATTTTTCCGTTGAAGTCGCAGACGGCGGCTTGACCATCGGCTCGGTAATTGCCGGAGATGCCTGTCCACGCCCAGTTGGAACCCCAGAGTCGGTAGCCGATTCGGAGGATGCTCTGTCCTTCCGACGTGGTTACGTTGAGAGTGTGTCCGTCGGCGTACACGATTAGCGATTCGGCAGCGACGGTGTTTTTGTTCGGTAACAGGAATGTACCGAGCAGGAGCAATGGGAGAGAAAGTAAAATCGTTCGCATGGTTGGGAGCGAAAACATGATTTTGAAGATGTTATACTGCTCAACGGCAATGCGGTACACTTTTTCCTCTGTGCCCTTTGTGGTTAAATCTTTACCACGGAGGACACAAAGTTCACAGAGAGAACGTACTGTCATGCCATTGAGCAGTATATTTTAGCGGTCTCTCTGTGACACCGCAAGCCAAACGGATTATTACTTCCAAGTCGGGCAATATCCAAACGATCGTGTCCGCTGTCTTTGTTGGCTCGATTCCCGTGTTGCAAAAAATGCTCTTCTCCATTAGACTGTGGGACAAGCATTTTCAATGATTCCAATCCTGCACCATGAGTGAACTCCACGAGGAGTGTGGTATCGTAGCCATTTACCATCTCCCAAGCGGTGAATCTTCCCCCCTTTGCCCCGTCCAAGGCAGAGAGTCCGTTTCCGTGCTGGTTCCCCGCATGCTGCTCGACCTGCAAAATCGAGGACAACGAGCGGCAGGCTTTACGACCTATTCTCCGTTCCGTCAACAGTTGATCGACACACACAAAGAGGTCGGGACCGTTGCCGAAGTGTTTCACACATCTAATCGTGAACGATTCACGGAACTCATGACGGAATATGCCGGTCGCGCTGCCATTGGGCACGTCCGATACGCCACCTGCGGACTTGATGACCGAAGCTATGCTCAACCCTTCGAGCGGCATCACATCAAGAAACATAAGTGGTTCAGTTTCGCCTTCAACGGTCAAATCACGAACTACGGCAATCTTCGGGAAACGCTGCTCAGTGACGGCAATACGTATCTTGCCAGAGAGACCGATGCCGAAATTATTATGCACTACATTTGTGCCGCTCTTTCTCCGCAAGAAGAGCCGGACCTGCTGGAAGTGTGCAAATCGCTGGCGGCACTGTTCGATGGAGCGTACAACCTCGTCTTTCTCAATGCGTTGGGAGAGATGTTCATTTCCCGCGACCCGCTGGGGTTCCGACCGCTTTGTTATGCAATAGAGGGTTCCCTGTTTGCCGCCGCCAGTGAAAGCGTCGCCCTGTTCAATCTGGGGTTTTCCGCCGAAAGCATTAAGAACGTCGAGCCGGGACAGATCATCATCGTCAACGAAAAAGGAATTCGGTTTGAACGGTTCGCTGAAAGAACGAATCATGCTCATTGTTTTTTCGAGTGGATTTACTTCGCCAACGTTGCCAGTGTGATCGATGGTCGCGGAGTTTATCTCGCACGAAAAAATCTGGGCGAAGAACTCGCTCGACAAGAACTGGCACTCGGCGATGTGGAAATTGACGCAAATACCGTTGTCGTTCCTGTGCCGGACACGAGCAAAGCCGCCGCTGACTCGATGGCGTACGCGCTCAAAATTCCCAGCGTGGAAGGACTGATTCGCAATCGGTACAGTGGTCGGACGTTCATCGAAGGGGGCGAACAACGTTGGAGAAGAGCGGAAACAAAATACACGCCGCTTCGGGATATTTTAGAAGGCAAAAAAGTTTTTCTCGTCGAGGATTCGATTGTCCGAAGTACGACGATGCGGGTTTTGCTCAAGCGGATTCGTGAATTGGGGCATGCCAAGGAGATTCACGTCCGGGCAGCGTGTCCGCCTATTGTTGCTCCATGTTTTTACGGAGTGGACATGTCCACGTATTCGGAATTGTTCGTCCCGCAATATATGGAACGTGTGCCGCCGGAAGAATGGAAAGTTACGCGCGAAATCGAAAACCGGATGGCGGCGGATTTGGGTGCCGATTCCGTGCGATATTTGCCGATTGATTCGGTGGCGAAGGCGATTGGTCTCGCCCCGGATCAACTTTGCCGGGCATGCATTACGGGAACGTATCCGACGATTTGGGGCAAACAACTTTCGCAGGAAGCCCTCAGCGATTACCAAAGTATGTTGAAGGACGAGACCGGTCAAACGTTCGGCAAACCGAAATTGACGAAACTGGGAGGAAGTTGATCTCCCAAAAAAATTGGGGTTGTTGCGGTGCGGTATAGATGCTATCATTGTCCGCGAGGGATAGCATCATCGTAGCCCGGAACCCCTGATTGCTCATGACGGCAGAAGAAACATGGACGATTCATCGACTGCTCCACTGGACAAGCGATTTTTTCCAGAAAAAAGGGATCGAAAAACCGAAATTGGAAGCGGAAATACTGCTGGCACACGCCATGAACATCAAGCGAATCGAACTGTACACCGCTTTCGAGACCGAACCGAATGAAACGCAGCGAACGATTTTTCGGGACTTTGTCAAAAGACGGGGAAGCGGTGAGCCGACCGCTTATTTGACCGCTTCCAAAGAATTTTACTCACTCAACTTTACCGTTGACCGCAACGTGTTGATTCCCCGACCGGAAACGGAAGACTTGGTGCTGCACACGTTGGATACCATCAAAACGTACACCGAGGGGAGCACGTTGGTCATTGCCGATGTGGGTACGGGCAGCGGGATCATTGCCGTTACATTGGCAAAACGTTTGCCGCAAGAGATTTCGGCAAAAATGATTGCCCTCGATATTTCATCAGAAGCGTTGAACGTTGCCCGATGTAATGCCGAAACACACGACGTTGCCGACCAAATTGAATGGCGGCAATCCGACCTTCTCGAACAAGTGTCGGAAACGCTCGACATTGTTGTCAGCAATCCGCCATACATCAGTCAATCGGAATACGATGCGTTGCCAGTGGACATCAAAAATTTTGAACCGAAGGAAGCACTCCTTGCCGGTGCAAAGGGAACCGAAGTGATTGAGCGGTTGATTCAGCAAGCATCAACCCGGCTCCGGTCAGGCGGACATCTCTTGATGGAAGTGAGTCCCATGATTGCCGAATCGGTTGACGAACTCCTGCGGGGCTGGCACAATGTACAGGTTTTACCAGACTCGGCTGGCAGGCAGCGGATTGTTTGCGGACAAACGCCTGCCCCGTGACATTTGCTGTCCCGGAAAAACTCTCATTGACGTTTCCGCCATTGTTCCTTGCGTGTGTTCCGTGGGAAAATACAGTTTTAAGATGAACAGGCACTATTCTCCCTCCTCCACGATCCGCTGAAAGTACCGCCCCACGGCTTGGCGATAACGCAACGGAATCACCCCTTCGCTGGTGCCGCTGACAGTGCCCTCGACAGAAACTTCATAACCGCTCTCGAAATCGGGTTCCATTCCATCGCCCCCACCGCCTTGTCCATAAGCCTGTCCGCCGCCTTGTCTGCTTCCCTGGTTTTCCGAAAACGAACTCATGCCGGGCAACATGCCGTAAAGACCGACATTCGGACCGCCGCGCTGTGCTCCCATACTGGAACCCGCCCCCATCATTCCGCTCCCGCCAGTTCCGCTGCCGAATCCCATATTGCGTAACAACTGGTCGAGCGTTTGACTCATACAGTTTCCCATGTTGGGGGAAAACTTAAGACACTGCCACGCACACTCTCCCATTTCCCCTTGGCACTGCGAAAGAAGTCCTTCGAGAATGTCCGCCGCTTCCGTTGCCTTGGCATGACCAACGGTGCCGGAGTATTCGGCAAGCGCACTCTGTGCTTCCCCCATCACTCTTTGCGCTCCGCTACTGCGTACCGCCTCGACGAATTTCAATGCCGTTTCTCGCAACTGTTCCAGTTCTTCCCGCTCCGGCAACATCTTGGCATGCTCCACGATGTCATCCATAAGCACGTTCAGGGCTTCCTGAAGTTGCCGCTGCTCTTCTTCCAATTCACGCATTCTCGCCTTGATGGCGGGATCATCCTCTTTGTCGCGTCCTTTGAGCGACGAGAGACGTTCCGCCAAGTCCCGCTGACGCAGCACGAGTTCCACGAACCGATTCTCGGCGGCTTTCAGCGGCAACACCGTACCGAGCAATTCCAAATGCGGCATTGTCGCTTGGTCAAACGATTGCTTACCGGCACCCAACTTTTTACCGATTTCACTCAACTGCTCTTTGACGGAGTCATTCCGTTGATTTTCGGCATTCAACATTTTTTCCACGTCTTTGGCGGCTTCTTCCGAAAGTTTTGCCGCCTTTTCCAACTCTTCGGAGAGTTCTTTATCCAACTCATACGGCAAAGGATGTTGAGCGAGTTTGCGAATCGCTTCCGTCTCTTTGTGTATTCGCTCTGCCAATTTTTTCAGTTCCTGCTTGATCTCATCCGAAGCTGAATCATCGGGATTGAGTTGCTCCAACTTCTGTTGCAGTCGCTCCACTTCTTCCTTTACTGCTTCCAATCGGCGGAGTGCTTCCCGATACCGGGAGAGCATCAATTCCATTCCGTTTCGGGCGAGCGTCATCTGCTCGAACTGTTCCTGCGAAATAATTTCGATGAGCACCACCGAACTCTCCGCTCCTTTGGGGTCGGCAGGATCGTTGTCCTGCACGCGGGCAAAAAGTTTGATGACATCCCCCGGCTGCAAGTCGTAATCCCGAAGCGGCAAATCGACCTGTCCGTGAAAGCGGCGCAGCGGCGTTTCGGGAAGCGGCAAACTCGACGGCATAAATCGGGAATCGTTCAAACTGCGATAGAATTGGATTTGCGAAATTCCGTAATCGTCTTCTGCATAAATCTGAACCGGCAGAACAACGGACGGCGTTGCCAACGACCGGGCTGGCGGCTTGACAATGCGAATCATCGGGCGTTCGTCTTTCAGCAGAGTGATTCCGCCGGAGAATTTGTCCCGCGAACCCTGCTCGTCAATATCGAAGAGCCGAAGTTCGAATTTGCCGTTGCCGGTAATCGTGAATTCGCCGCAAACTTCCGTATCGCCATGATTCGGCGGGAGCATCGTGATCGGTACAACGGGAGTGTTCGCTCCCATCGAGAGAGCAATTTCTCCCCGCGACAACGGACGATTGCTTGTTGCCCGAACTTCGACTTGCGTTCCGGGCAAACCGGAGAGTCCCTCTTTCGGGAGCGGTCCTTCGTAAACAGGACGATGCGTGTAAGACGGCGGCACCACACGAAAACGGACATTTTCAATGCGGGGAACCATGATGACTTCAATCGTGTGCCGGGTACTTCGGGTCTGCTCCGCTCGCACGAAATAGACGGCATCTTCGGTCATTTTGGCTAAACTTGCCCGCCACGACGAGTTCGCTTCGGGAAACATCGGCAGAGTTTCCACGTTGCCGGTGACGGTTTCCAAGACCAAGACAGCCGAGTCGATGGGATCGCCGTGAACGACGGCACGAATATCCAGCGGTTCGCCGTACACGACTTGCTTATCGGGGGCTTCGATTTCAATCGTCGTATTTGAAAATCGGGGAACGTCGGCGGAAGGAAAAGCGAACCGTTTCCATTGCGTTCCCATCATTTCCGGCATCGTCAGGACGAGGAGTCCGATGAAGCCGAGTAGGGAGAGCAACGAAATGCTCCATTGCCGGACTTGTTTTGCGGGCACGGCTCTTGCCGGTATGGTTGTTTCGGCAAGTTTTGCGGCATGTTCGACTGCCATCTGCGCCATCGTGGCGGTTCGACCGGTTTGGGAGCGAAACGTCTGTTCCAATTCGCAGCCGGTCAGTACGGCACCGCCGAATCCCATTGCCCGGTCAACTCGTTGTGCCAACGAAAAGAGTCGTCCGCTTTGTGCCATGCGAAAGAGCGAAACGAGAAAAAACAGACCGCCGAGCAACACGGCAACAGCGATAAAACCGATGCGTCCTTCGGGGGAGAGTTCCCAGACAAGGTCTAGCCAACCGCCCAAGAGGAGAAGCAGAATGGTAACGACGGTTGCACCGATCAACCCGGCAACGAGTCCCAAAAAGTACCAGCGTCGTTTGACGGAGCGTAATTGTGTGTGGAGTGATGTTTGCATGGTGTTCACATTGTACCGTAAAATTTGCCGTTCTGACATCGGAGCCGCATTGTTACGTCCCGTCGGATTGTGTAGATACTTTTGGCTTATGCGGGTTATGGATATTGCACCCTTGCAGGGCGACCAAGCCACGGGAAATTCATTGCGCTGTCGGACTAAAAACCTGCAACCAAATATTTACGCACCCCCTGTGAAGTTGCAGTAGTGGAATGAACGATATAAATCCCTAATTTTTCACTTGATTTTGTGCGAAAAACCTTTACAATGGGGGCATTCCATTTTTCACAATCACTTATAATAAATTCTCAATAAAATTATCTATGCAAAAAATTGCCTTTGACCGATCTTTGTGTGTTCGATGCGGACAATGTACTCTTGTCTGTCCGAGTCGTATCCTTCAACGCCAAACGAACAAAGACTATCCCACTTACGTAGAGGGTGCCGAAGAATCGTGTATTGCCTGTTACCACTGCGTTGCCGCTTGCCCCGGCGGTGGAGTCGCCATTAACGGAATCAATGTAAACGGTTGCTTGGAATATGATAAAACAGTCGGTATTCGGTTTGAACAAGTCGCTCATCTTGTCCGAAATCGCCGCTCCATTCGCCGTTATTCCGACAAGCCGCTCGATGACAGGGTCATTGAACAACTTCTTGATGTTGTCCGCTGGGCTCCGACCGCAAAAAACGGTTTGCCAATAAAGTGGGTGATTATCAACAACGCTACCAAAGTCCGGGAACTTGCCGGTGAGGTCATGAATTGGATCAAGAAGCAACCGAACTCCCAATCGATGGTCGATGTTTGGAATAAGGGAGGCGATCCGATTTTTCGCGGTGCCCCGTGTGTGATTGGAGCCTACACGAACGACACAACGGCACAGTGGTCGCCGATTGATACGGCAATTTCCGTCGAGACGCTCGACCTGTGTGCAGCGGCGATGCGACTCGGTACATGCTGGGCAGGAATTTTTGTTCGTGCCGCTCAGTCATCGGACAAACCGGCAATCAATAAGTGGCTCGGTTTGAGCGAATCGGAAACAATACATGGCAGTTTGATGATCGGACACATCGGCGAAGAAAGTTATCAGCGAATTCCGTTCCGACCCGAAGCACCAAAAATTTGGATACGGTAATCGCCGCAATCAAAATTCAAATGTGCAGTGTTGCGTCTCTCGTCCTTTGAGTCATGTCCCGATTTTTCATTCCTGCCGATCACGCCGATGAAAACGGACTTGTCCGCATCGGCGGAAAACTGACTCCCGACTGGCTACTCGACGCTTATTCACACGGCATCTTTCCGTGGCCCTTTTCGGATCAACAGGGACGTAGCATTCTCGCTTGGTTCTCGCTCGACCCACGATGCATCTTTGAATTCGACCAATTTCACGTCTCTCAACGATTGGAACGAACCTGCAAGAGTGGACGCTTTCGAATCACATCAGATGCCGATTTTTCCGGGGTAATTCGAGGTTGCGCTGAACGGCATCGACAAGACGGAACATGGATCACTCCAAACATGATTGATGCGTATGTCGAATTCAATCGACTCGGCTATGCTCACAGTGTCGAAGCGTGGAGCGGCAATGAACTTGCCGGCGGAGTCTATGGCGTTGCCATCGGGGGGTTATTCGCTGCCGAATCGATGTTTTTCCGCCATCGAGATGCCTCCAAGGTGGCGTTGGTTGCCCTAATGCGGCACCTGAAAGAGCGAAACTATCAACTTGTGGACATTCAAGTCGAAACCGAACATACCGCACAATTTGGAGCCATTGAAATTTCCCGTAAAAAGTATCTGCAACGTTTGCAGTCGGCACTCCAACAGGACATCGAGTTCGGATCCGTCGCCGTGAAAACCCACTTTTCATAATAGACCAATTTTGATAACATATATCTATGATTCATCCTCTTTCGATCATCAACGGTCGCATTGTTGATCCGAGTCAACAGATCGACCGGATTGCCAACTTACGTATTCACGATGGGAAAATCGTCGAAATCGATTCCCCGCCGGGAAACAACGACGAAGTATTCGATGCCGCCGGGAAAATCGTTTTGCCGGGTCTCATCGACATGCACGTTCATCTCCGTGAGCCGGGACACGAAGAAAACGAAACCATCGACACTGGCACAAAAGCCGCTCTGCACGGCGGATTTACGTCCATCGCCTGCTGTCCCAACACGATGCCGCCGCTCGATTCCCAAGCGTCCGTCGAATTTATTCAGCAGCAAGCCGCCAGAAGCAAACATTGCAATGTCTACGTGATTTGCTGTATCAGCAAGAACCGCGAAGGAAAAGAACTTGCCGAACTCGGACAACTCTTTGAAGCCGGTGCCGTTGCTTGTAGCGATGACGGTTCTCCCGTCGAAGATGCCGAACTGACCCGCCGTGCCTTTGAATACTGTCTGATGTTCGATAAGCCGCTGTTGAGTCATCCCGAAATCACGTCACTCACGAAAGGGGGTGTCATGCACGAAGGCATGGTCTCGCTTCTGCTCGGTTTACGAGGAATGCCCGTCGCCGCCGAAGATGTTGCCGTCGCCCAAGATATTACGCTTGCCGAAATTACCGGCGGACGACTTCATGTGATGCACGTTTCGTCCGAAGGAGCGGTTTCGGCAATTCGCCGGGCAAAGCAACGAGGAATTCATGTAACAGCGGAAGTTACGCCGCACCATTTGGCATTGACCGACGAGTCGCTTCGGTCGTTCGATTCCAATTTCAAAATGAATCCGCCGCTCCGCAGTCAGGAACACGTTGAAGCGTGCATTGAAGGACTGCGGGATGGAACGATTGACGTGATTGCATCGGACCACGCTCCGCATACGGTCGAAAAAAAGATGCGGGAACTCGATCAGGCACCGTTCGGGATCATCGGCTTGGAAACATCTTTGCCGGTGGTGATTACGAAGTTGGTACGTCCCGGCATTTTGGATTGGCAGGCGGTCGCTCAAAAGATGTCACTGAATCCTGCAAAGATTTTAGGGATTTCCAAGGGAACGTTGCAAATCGGTGCCGATGCCGATGTTACGGTCGTTGCCCCCGAAGTGCCGTGGACGGTTTCGGCAAACGATTTTCAATCCAAGAGCAAGAATTCTCCGTTTGTCGGCTGGGAATTGTTCGGCAGAGCGTTGGCAGTATTCGTCGGCGGGGAACGGCGGTTTTAGACCGTCACTATTGCTCTGGCGGGGAAATACCAGGGGACCACAATTGTTACTCCACCATCGCTCGTCAGATACTGGTTCAAACTCAGCCCCAACAGGACAGGTTGTTATTCGATAACAAGCATTTCATGGTCGATAATTTTGTCGATACTTATGCGGACTTTGCCGTTCTCGAACTTTATCGGAACCGTTCCGCCTTCAACAGTACGAAACGCTTGTTTCGGCGCAAGTCCCTGTGCGTCAATGGCTACAGTGAAGGGACCCACTGCAAGAAGCGAATCAAGATAACCACGTCTCTCCGTCCCGGTTACGTTCACCAAATGCACGATCAAACGATTGTCCTGCCGATAAATCTTACAATCAAGTTGTCCCTGCCCGTCAATTTCGAGAGGAATACTTCCATTTGCCGCCCAACGAACGACATTAGCAAGAAGCCGAGCCTGGTCAGGCAAACCGGTTCGAGCGGCACTGCGGTCAATAGTACCTGCCAAGTAAACAACACGACCACCGCTGGGCAACGTTCCTGCCAAAATCGGCGGTGCACTCGTATCAACTTCCCGAATCCAACTGAACTCCGGGGGATAAGCCGTAAAATCCAAAATCAACGCACCCAGCGGCGAGAGTGTACCGGTCGATTCGACCTTACGGACAGTCCCGCCAAAGGGCAAGATGTCGGTGTTCTCAAATCCGGCAAAAATATCGTGCCGCTCCCCTTCCGGCAAGCGGATGTAATTGTGTCCGTTCCAACCTCGCGTTTCCTGCGAGAGTTTCAAGCCGATTTTTTTCCACAATTTGTCGTTCCCTGAAGGTTCGCCATCGAAATTCAATGTTGCCGTTACACCGGAAACGACCAAGTTGCCGCCGTTATCCAGAAAAGCACATACGGCATCGATTTCCTCGTCCGAAAGAACGGCGATATTGATGGTCATTTGGTTCTTGTGTTGGTCGATAGCAAGGTACAGCATAGGGGTTCTCCGTGGGGTTAAAGGTTAGTTTTGCAAAATATAACTTTACCTTACGAGAACCTCTGTGTATTCTTACACTACGACAGGATTACTTTCTGAATATCTTACTCCTGACTCCTTTCTCCTTCCATTCCGCCAGTCCGTACTTCTTTGCGTAGTCATCGAGTTTACGTTGCATCCTTTTTTCGGAAAAACAGGGGCAAAGTTCGTCGTCCCAAAACCGACGCGAAGTCTCGAAGTCCAAGTTCGGATAAAACCGTTCTCGTGGATTAATCGGCAATTGCCCGATGAACCACAAGGTGGTGCCCCATCGCCGCACAAACAGCACTCGGTCCGGCATTTCGGGCAGTTGTAAAAGGTATTTCGTCATTGTGTTGTTAATGATTGCGGTGCAAGAAGGCAGAATACGAACTTCTGACTCCTTACTCCTTCCCGTTGCCACTCGATGTATTCCGCTCGTGGCATGTTATCTGCGTATGGCGCGACGGAAACAAAAGCCCTCGAGGTTCAAAATCATGTTTTGCCGCAAGGAGCACTTCCGCTTTCCACGTCTGCTTGTTTGTCGCAAGAGTCCAACGCCAACCCAAACCGGCATCAACGAAATCATCACGAAGGAGCCGTAACAGCGGTGTCCAGAGTTGATCTTTTTCCCGCTTTTTCTTTACTTTCTTTACTTTAGAATTTCTTTCTTGTACAGGTAAATGAGCAGAAACGGAAGGGACGGAGGCTACCGTTTGGCAGGGTGGGGCTACCGTTTGGTGGGGTGGGGCTACCGTATAGATGGGCTTCCCAAACTCTTCAATCGTTTCGATAATGCCTTTTGCGACAAGATTTTTTAGCAAAGTGATGCAATGGCTTTTATCAATGTCGAGTGCTTTGACGATTTCACACAATCGCATCGGTCGATAGAAGCCCGTCAATTTATCGACGTACGCTTTTCGACGTTGGTGGTAGGGACGGCGGGGTCGATCATAACGCACCCCCTTTCCCGGAAAGAAAAATCCCGGCGGAATGTAGAAATTCCGTCCGGGGGCGATGCGCGGGTTAACGCTGTTGATGTTGCCACAAGTTACAACATCAACCCCGTACACCGTGCATGGCATGCTTCGTTCGACGACCGGCAAAACCGGAGGGGATACGATGGGCAAGTTTGCGGAAAGCCGCTTCCATGCATTGGCGGCACAGGGACTCGAACCCCGGACACGCGGATTATGATTCCGCTGCTCTAACCAACTGAGCTACGCCGCCTCTACACAAACAGTATAGTCCTTCCAAACTTTTTGTAAATAGGGCCACGAGGATTGCAAAGTCAGCTTAATCCGAGAGTCTTGATGGCGTTCTTTGGATTCCATTGGATTTGCTCCGCTCTCGCCCGTAAGATTTTCTCCGTGCCTGCAATCCTCCTGCCCCCTTGCAGATATTCCTTCTCTGTGCGACCATGGCAATCCATGATGTTTTTTGCTCTCTTGCTCGGTCTGGCGAGTCTTCTATTGGGAATGGTTTTTTCCAGTATGGAGACGGCGTTTTACCGTGTATCGAAATTGCGACTCAAACTCGATGCTCTTGGCGGAGATGTTACTGCCAAGCAGTTTCTCTGGCTTGCAAACAATCCCGGCTTCTTTATCGCAACGCTTCTCATCGGAATCAATGTTACCACCTACGGTTCCTCGATGGCAATGGTCCTATTCGTCGGCTGTATTTTGGAACCAGGATTCTATGCCGAACTTCTGGCGACCTTGATTCTCACACCGGTCCTTTTTGTCTGGAGCGAAATGTTTCCCAAAGGTCTTGCCCTCAATATTCCTAATAAAGTATTGCGTTTTTGCTCGCCGGTCGTCCTGATTTCCTGTTGGCTTTTCCTGCCCCTTACCGCAATTTTGTGGGGGCTCAATAAAATCATCGTTGCCGCTTTACACAAGTCGGACGACGCAATCTCCATGTCGCTGGGACGCAGAGAACTCTCCGGTATGTTGGTCGAAGGAAAAGATACGGGCATTCTTTCCGATACGCAACGCCAACTCGCCGAAGGGATTTTTAACTGTTCGGATCGCCTCATCAAGGATTATCTTTTACCGCAACCGCCGTCGCCGACGATTACAATGGCGATGAACCCCGAACACGTCTTGGAAATTGCCCGAAAGTTCGATCTGCTGACTCTGCCCGTTTACGAGTCGGACGCTGTTCCTGAAAACCGGGATTTACCCGTCGGGCACGTTCGGACGATAGACTTGGAAATTGCCGTTCGGCATCAATTGGATGAACAATCCCGACAACTTTCCCAATTATTGCAGACGGAGTTGCCGATTCGCAGTACGGTGGAACTGTCGGCACACCACTCTTTGTTGACGGGACTGATTTTATTGCAAACGATGCAGAGTTCCTTTGGTTGTGTGGTGGACAAGCATCATCGGTGTCTCGGATTCGTAAGTGCCGACCAACTGTGCGATGTGCTACTGAGAAAGGGGTGAAAACGAAATGACGATCTATCACACCCCTTCGGTTTTATTGTATCGGTTCATGGCTTCGTCGATTCCTTTATTCAGCCAGCAGACAATTGCATCGGCGGATTGCTTAATGGTAACTTCCAAGTCGGGTCGTTCCTTTTCGGTGAAGTTCATCAGCACATAATCGGCAGCATCCATTTGACCGGGAGGACTTCCGATGCCGATTCGCAATCGGTGAACCTTTTCAGTGCCGAGAACCCGCAAAATATCCGCCAATCCTTTTTGTCCGCCGGCACCACCTTCACTACGAAACCGCAATTTGCAGAAGGGCAAGTTCAAATCGTCGCAAACGACTAAAACGTCATTCGGCGGTATTTTGTAAAAGTTGACCGCCTCTCCGACGCTCAAACCGCTTCGGTTCATATAGGTTGTTGGAGCAAGTAACAGAACAGGTTCCTCTCCCACGTCCCGAAGAGTAAGCAAATCTCCATGAAATTTGCTTTGCGGTCGGATGGGCTGACCGCCGGAGAATTTTTCGGCAAGTTCGGCAAGTACCATGTACCCGACGTTGTGCCGGTTCATTCGGTACTTGTTGCCGGGATTACCGAGTCCCACGACTAATTTCATTGTTTGTTACCGATTCCCTATTGCGTAACCGTTCACGGGTTTTCGGGAGCAATTTTTGTAACTTGTTTATTGTCAAGGACTTATAAAAATCGCTCGGTGGTGTTTTTGTGAAAATTTGCTGATTGATGGTCGACGTAAGTTGTTTAATACCAATAGGATGCGAAAATTCGCTCGAAAAACCCGTGAACGGCTACCAAAATACGAAAACGCAAATCCGCAAAGAGAAAAACTCTATCAAAGATGCCCTCTGGGGCAGAGTCGTCGAACAAGCCCGACAATTCGCACTCGCCTACGCCGCATCCGCCGATCACGAAAATCCCACCGTGGATAAAGACGCTGCACAATGGGCATGCGATCTGATTGTCTATCTAACCAAGCGAAAATACTATCTTGCCAAAAGGCACATCGCTGGCAGTGAGTTCGATAGAAACCAAAAGGAAGTCCTGCGTTTCATAGAAGAACACAAAAACGGAAAATGCACCCGAAGGGACATAAGCAGGCAATTCAGAAAGTTCAAGCAATGGGAACGAAATGAAATACTCGACAACTTACTCGAAACCGAGGCTATCAGAATCGAAGAAGAGAAAACAGATGGGGAACGGCAGAAAAAGGAGTTCCTCATCATCAATAAAAAGACCAACGTAGCAAAAAAACAAAAATGAGTTTGTCCCAAGTTATACCGAGTTTGTCCCACTTTGTCCCTCCTTGTCCAAAATATTTTCCCAATGACGCAAAAACCGCTTGGACAAACAGGGACAAACTCCCCCACTTTTGGGACAAACTCGGACAAACTCAAACCGGTTCCGAATTGCTCAAACCCTTATATTTATAATAAAAAACAATTTTTTTTAACATGTAAACATGAGATTTTCCAGTTTGTCCATACCACCCCCTACTGTACCCCGATTTAGAGTGAATTTATACGAATTTACGTATACATGGGGGGGTAGTTGGGACAAACTCGTTTTTTAACAAAATCAGAATAAAAAAATGACACCACTATCAGAGTTGACGGAAAGTCCATTTCGCACGTATAAACGGACAATATTTTTTTCCTGAAAAAGTTTGGCACACACGGAAGATAGGCACAAAAAACTGTGAAGGATTGCAATGAACGCAACGATTGACCTGATTACTAACAAGCAGAAAACTAAAATCAAAGACCTTGCTGAAAAGGGTCATTCGATTCACGAAGTCGGTACGGCTCTGGGATATACGGAGGGACAATTTGCGGCAATCCTTGAAAATGAGCATCACCCGTTCAATCAGACTTACTGGCAAGCGAAGGTGAAGTTTGCCGGACGGCTCCGAGACATTGCGATCAACATTGCCGAGACCAGCGAAGACGACGCAGTGAGGGTACGGATTGTAGAGTTCCTCACCAAAGAGAACAGCGAAGCCTTTGAGAATAAGCGGCAACACACTGGCTATACCAACATCAGGAAACTGCTTTCCCTAGTTCGGGGGCAATTTGAAACGAACCCAGATGGG
>Ga0082212_10007109_pt1 | contig 14891 bp, 11 predicted proteins | sample TergutNt197P3_FD_71548 | JGI IMG/M metagenome (GOLD analysis project Ga0082212, IMG submission 71548) | Neocapritermes taracua P3 segment gut microbial communities from Petit-Saut dam, French Guiana - Nt197 P3 | ecosystem: Host-associated > Arthropoda: Insects > Digestive system > Gut ... | reverse complement strand
AAACGCATAGATTATTGCAAGGAGCTGTTGCAGTGGAGCGGATCAGACGAACTGCTTGCCAACAACACGCGGATTGCGCTGGGGGAAGCCCATTATGATATGGGCGACGAAAAAGGCGGCGAACAGGTTTTTATAGAATGGATACGGGAAGACCCCGATTGCGGTTGGGCATATAGCGGATGGGCGAACTGTCTGCTCCTGCACGGCGACGGACAATACGAGAAAGCCGAAGAGGTGTTGCTGGCCGGGTATGCAAGAAGCGGGCTGCGAGACGAGGAATACGTTATTGAGGGGATAGAAAAACTGTACGACGAAATGGGAGAAAAAGACAAGGCGGAGAGGTTTCAAAAAGAGCTACAAAAAAAGCACGATGGACTGAAGCCCGCCAAGCCCGAACCGGCGCGGGTTGTAAAAGTGGGCCGAAACGAGCCTTGCCCATGCGGGAGCGGGAAAAAGTACAAGAAATGCTGTTTGCAATAAAGCCTATGTGAAAACGCACGCGAACGACTGCGTGTAGCTTGCGAAGCGGTTCCAGAACATGAGCGCATATATCTTGGCGATATGGATATGAAGGATCAGGATTATCGCAGAATATTGTTTGAGCCGGATAACAAACGGGAAGTATAGAAGGGCGCGGTTGGAGCCAAAAGACGGCAGGCTGCGTGGAAACAGCCCGGCGGCAAACGGGATTATAGATTGTACCCCTGTGTTTTGCGTATTTTTTGCGGTTGTGTTTGGTTTTTCTCGTGTTTCGTCCCTGAAACAGGCCGATTTTGCCACAATAAGGAAGAAACGCTAACTATATCTTTCATTATTGGGATAATAATGCATTTTCATCGTACACAAGTGGAAATTTTACGCAAAAGTTGCCGTGTAAATCTAGTAAAGCTGCCGATTGGTTGCAAGCTGACGTTGGAGTGCCGGGATTTACTACCTAACGCATCTTCTGCCGAACATGACCGATTGAATGGTGGCGCTATACTTACAGCTATGGGAAATACCCGAACGAGTTTTTCGATTTCGATGTGAAATGAAAAGGCGGACACAAAAAGAACCGTCCCCGCTGTGTTCAATAACGAACGGCTGGAGCCGGATAAACACCCGCATCGCAAAACAAAAGTTGCCGACGCGACCCAAACCCGGATTCGCCATATCGTGTCGACGCCTGGCGACAAATTGAATATGAACTATGACTTTGGCGACGTTTGGTGGGTAAAGATTACGCTTGAATGAACCAAGTTCGCATTTCATTGTAAATCAGAGAGATTGGCAAGAAATCAAGAATTGACTCAGTTACGGGGTCGATTGTACACAAAAATCCTCAATGTAGAATGCGGCCGCACAGCTCTACTCAGGATGAGCTACTAATTGGACAACATCATCGCGAACCCAACCTGCCAGAGGTTGATCCTTATAGTATTTTTGCTGTTCTGGAGTATCGCGATAGCTTTGCGGCATGACAACTTCAAACCACAATCGGCTTACCTCTTCGTCAAGTACAGTCCTTCCAGACCCAGCGAGAATAACAGGTTTGCCATCTGCCGGAATATATCCTATTTTGTTTCCATCGTTCATTTTGTCGGCCGTGCCGTCAATCCTTGGATAGCTATGGACAAACATGCCCCCTGAAACATTATCCCCAATCGCAAAGAACAACCCTTGCGGATCTGAGACAAGATTCCATTCCAAATCATAAGTGTTCCCAAAGCCTTCATCGGAGAGATACTTTTCCAAAAGCGCATCAAATTCATCTTCTGAAATCCTGCACTCCTCAAAAGGCCCTGCTCCTCTCCAAAAGGCATCTTCACCATGAGAAAGCGTCGGGAAAGCCGCCTTCCACTCTTTGGGCGAATAAATGCAGAGCTGGGATCCAAGACAGTCGATCTCCTGGATTGTCGTGCCATCTTGAACCTTGTAGACAATAATGTCCAATCTGCCTTCATCGCCACCGCTTACGATGATAGAGTTATCCTTCCCTAAACTAAGCATAGAGTATATCAGACGCGAATTGTATTCTTCACCATGTGCGAAAAATAGAGGAATTGCTTCTCCACTGCTATCTATAGTGTAGATATCCGCGCCAAATTTCGCGAGCGAGCCTGAAGCCTGCACAAATAATTCGGGCACAGAATTTTGGTCTACATCATAAAGACAATACCGGAAATAGTCTTTTGGCCTCGGAGAATTCGAAGAGACGCTATTTAAAAGCGTTAATTGGCTACCTTGATTCCCAAGTGAATCCCGATGGTCTCTGTATCTATCTCTTGATTCTTCCCATGGCAAGTATTCAACATATGCATCCCAATACATTCTAATGGTTGGCGCGTACAATGCCTCCCAGCCCATTTCTCCCGGCCCGGGATCCTGCCCTGCCATGCCAGGCTCCGTTGCTGGCCCGCTATCTTCCGTTGCGGCCGGCTGCGTGGCTTCGGGCTGCTGCCCCTCTGGCTCTTTTGGCTCGCAGCCAGCGATGCTAATAGCCGCGAATACGCCTGCGGCAATAAACGCCAAAAGCTTTGATAGCCTACAAGATTTCACTCCGGTTTCCCCTTTTCTGCAGTCATGATGTTCAGTCTCCATCATCGCCATAGATAGTAGTATAGCAAAAACAGATTCTGTTTTTCAAAAAAGCGCCGCCAGGGTTTTCGTGTTTGCCACCGGGCTGTTTTCACGCATTCTGCTGTCCCGGCGTGTTCAGTATGTTAAAATATCCCTATAAGGGGGAAGGAAGCATGGGGATTTTTTCGCGGAGTAGAAACGTAAGGTTCGGCTCGATGGTCGGGGTATATTTTGGCAAAAGGAGAACGAGCATCAGCCTTTTCGGGAAGACGATAGGCGGCATTAACCACGGATCCCGCAGTTCTTCACGAAAGACATCACAGAAGCAAGCGCGGGCACAAAAGAAGGCTCAAAAACAAAGGCAGAACGAGTACAAATCAGCTATAAAGCGAGTCGATCAGCTCAATTATTATACAAGCCAAATCCAATCCATTCACACACAATGTAGCGATTCCATTGACTGGAGCGGTATTTATTCCATAGAGGCACCGTACAATCCCCCAGGAATCGGACGGCGTCAGGCTGAAGCTGTTCAGGCGCGTGATTTTTACGCGTTCAAGAAGAGTGGGATTGAAGCCAGCGCGTTTGTATTACGAAAAATTCGCAAGCTGAACCATAAGGTAGAGAAGGCTGCGGCGGAGGACCAAGCAGAGTATGAAGAGTGGAAAGAAATACACGATTTCGCCGGGCGGATCCTGGCTAAAGACACAGCAGCCTATTCAGAGTTTATCTATGAGAATAGCCCATTTGATGAATTGTACGGTTATTGCAGCGATATCAAGTATAAGTTTTTCAACGGCTCAGTATGTGAGGTTGAGTTTCGGGTAATGATTGAGCAAATTGTGCCGAGCTATACTCTCTCGATGACCAAAACCGGCAAGCTGTCACAAAAGGATTTAAGCAAAACCGCGTATTACGATATTGCCCAGGACTATGTCTGCAGCTGCATGTTCAGGGCCGCGCGGGAAATGCTCGCCATCCTGCCGCTTCGTTATGTCGTCGTCAACGCCGTCGACAATTTGATCAACGGCGCGACAGGCTACTATGAAAAAGTCACAATACTTTCCGCAGTATTTGACCGCGTCACATTAAGCAGGCTCAACCCGCAAGGGATTGACCCTTCGGACGCGATGCAGAATTTCCCGCACAATATGAAATTCCTAAAAACCAGCGGCCTTAAACCAGTGGAGAGGATGCCGATGCCGCAGTAAAGGCATTGAGTTGCGGGCAAAATAAATGGCGTTAACTATGGGGAATAATACAAACGCGAAGAACCATTCGCAGGAATGTGCTTGTCGACTAAAAGCGTAAGGGGTCGTTGAACGAAAATAAAGAGAATAGCCCTACCCTTAAAACACTGTGCTCTTTGCTGGATGCATTGGAATATGGCATCGTTATTATCCTGCGGAAAAGTGCCGGATAGCAACAGGCCAATATTGGGATGAGTCGAGGGTTTGTATGTTTTTTTCGCGTAAGGTATCATGCTTGTATGGAACCAGGGAAAAAAACTATTGGTATCATTGCGGCGGTTATCATAATACCGCTGGCAGTCGTATTCGTTTTGCTTGTGACGCTTGGGGCATTGTTGGTTTCAGAAGGGGCGCAAGTAACGGAAGAAGCGGAAACTGAAGTAAGTGAACTCGATGTCGATGACAGCGCGCCGACGGGTGATTTGCTGCCCGCCGGGCCAAAAGAGATTGATTTTGCCCCTTCACCCCAACCAGCCGACATGGATTTTGATACATGGTACGCTATGTGGCCACAAGAGTTTGCCGAATTCAGGGAGTCGCTTTCTGATGAGGAATGGGCGATGTACAATGAAGATCACTGGCCTGAATCAATTTGGCCGCGCGAGGAAAACTTCGCGCCAGTTTCTCCTGAGTACGCAGATTGCATTGTATGGCATTCTGAGTCCAAGGCAGCATTGGGGCATGGATGGGGAGGCTTTGCTCTGAAAAGAGAAAGCGAGGAGCCTGTTTTCGCATATGATAAACCATCGTTTTCGGCGAAAGTCGTCGATGAAGTCGTGACCGCAGACCCTTATTACGAAAATTGCTGGCAGCAAGTGGATGAAAGGTATCAAACAGAGCTGGAAAAGTGTTTTGGCTGGTATAGTGTCCAAAATGATGGCTACACTTGGTCGTTGTTCGAGCTGTATGGCGACGAAATCGTGCGCGCCTGGATTGCGATTGAGCAGATAGATTTTCACGGGATTTAACCTCCTCCATTAGATTCGGCCGCAATTCAACAATTTGCGCTATGCCTGGAGACATAGTAAATGGCACCGGAAGGACGATGGGGACGGCTCTTTTGGGAGATGAACATAGCGGAACACAAAAAGAACCCACTGTGTATCAATCCTCATTGCAACATGGCGGCGACCTTTTCGAGCTGCGACCTTATGCCTTTGAAGTCTTGTGTCAAGTCAAGTGTTTTGACACTGATGCCATTGCCTCCGATGACGCTGTCGCTGTCCGGCGTTACGTCCTCGTCAGTCTTCGCGTATAGCAACATGCCTGCCACGCTGCCATCCTTTGCCTTGTCCGCGTTCTTGACATAGGTGAAAATCTGATAGAGGTTTTGGGAGTGATACGTCTTCTTCCCGAAATGCTCTGCCATCGTGCGTCGGTAAAACTTCGCGTCGATTATTAGCGTCCGGCCTCCAAACGTCAGATATACGTCGCTTTCCATCTTTGGCATTTGAGCTGGGACATCGGGCATATCCCAACCGATTTGCGCCTTCCGGGGGTTGAAATCGCTATGGTGCCGCCTGAAGTATTCAAGCAGAAAACGCTCATAAAGCGAGCTCATCGCTTCATCAGCAAGCCATTCCCTCATCTTGTAGCCGCCGCTTGTGTTCATTAGAAGCCCGTCAAGCAAGAATCCACAGACGTTTACGAGTATTGCGTACTCGGCGCCGCCCGTGCGTTGTTGCGATACTCTAATGTATTGCACGTCCGTAACGTTGCCCAGGCTTGCTCGCAGGAACTTCAAGTAGCGCTTGCGGTTGTCCGACACGTCGTCCTGTTTGAGCAGATAGGTGATAGCGCATTTTATGAGCCGGTTGCCCGGCGTGTCTTCCGTGAATTCATCAAACTCGCAAACCAAGCGGCGCCGCGCCATTGTCTGGCTGCGGACGGAAGTTTGAATATCTATCTTGCCGCGAAGATTGCTCAATTCCTCGCGCTGGCTTCTGTATTGACGGGGAAGGCCGCGTTTGAGCTGCTTTCGCATGCCAACAATGATTATCTCGGCGAAAAGTTCATGCAGGTTGTCAAAGTCTTCATTGCCTACATAGGAAATGCCGCCCGTGTTCAATGAGCGAAAGGCATAGGCGAGCATATAATATATATTCCCGACTTTTACCATCAAACCGCCCCCAACAATTTCACTGTCCAGTCCTGGACTTTATCGGTATCGTCTATCCAGTATTCCGACAATAGTGGCTTTATCTCGTATATTATTATGTCCCGGAGCAGCTTGCTGTCGATGGGGTCATCGGTGCAAAAATAGCTGTGGCCGATTTTGTACCCCGCTCCAAGCAACGGGTCTTTGGCAATTTCATCATTTAGCTTGGAGATCAACTCAATTACAGACCCAAACTTGTCGTTGTTTTTGCTTTCGACGTACTCTTGGAAGCTCTCGTTTTCAAAAGCGGGTTCGAGAGTAAAGAACGCGAAACGGCGACGCAGGGCATAGTCTATCAAGGCTATGCTTCGGTCAGCAGTGTTCATCATGCCGATGATATATACGTTATCCGGCACGAAAAAAGGCTTATTCGTACCTTGCAGTTCCACGGCGTAATCCTCGGCGCGTTTGTCGGTTTCGATAAGCATGAGCAGCTCACCGAAAATCTTGCTGATGTTTCCGCGGTTGATTTCGTCAATTATGAAGAACCAGTCATTGTCCGGGTCGGCAGCAGCCTTGTTACAGAAGGAGTAAAAAACGCCGTCCTCCAGCTTAAAGCCGGAATCGTCAGGCCGATAGCCCATCACAAAGTCCTCATATCCGTAGTTCTGATGGAATTGGACGAGACATATTCGCTCCGAATTCTTCTCGCCGATGAGCGAATAGGCAAGCCGCATAGCCGCGAAGGTCTTGCCTACCCCCGGCGCGCCCTGCAGTATAAGATTCTTCTTCCGGATAAGCTGGTTTATCAAGGAATCATAGTTGTCAGCGGTGAGGAAGACTTCTTCGAGGAATTTTTCGCGGCTGTACGCAACTTCTGGAAGGCCGGAAGCCGGAGTAGGGACAGCAGCGGTATTTAGCGGAGGCGTCTTTCGTTCCTCCAGGAACTCCTTGTATAGTTGCAACACCTTCGGATATGCGCCGTTCACCGTGATGTTGCCTTTTGCGATTATTCCCGTGATTGTGTCGAATTGCGGCGCATAGCTTTCAATGGTGTCATAGTAGAATAGATTGATTTCGCCGCTGTAAGGCGGCACGAGCTTCTGCGCTTCCCCTTCGACCTGGTTCAAGTATACCTTGACCGTCTTATAGTCATAGGGCTTGCCGTTCTTCCTTGTCGGCGCTTCAAGCCATTTCTTGAAGTCCTGCACGACAGCAGGTTTCGCGGCCAGCTTCCGGGCTTCCTCTTTTTCTTTCTGCAAGCGCAACGCATAGTATGCGATATCCATCGCAAGCATTCGGTTGTTGGCGTCTTGGTAACAGTCGTCGCCGAGGCGGGCATGGCTCATCGCGATCAATTCCTCATCGGCAACGGCTGCCTCGCGGATAGCGTCGCACATCAGCGTGTACGTCGTCAAACGGTCGGCTTCCTGCTCAATCCCAAAAGCCGGGGCAACGGCTTTCAGAATGCTGTATTTGTAAATGTAGTAATTTTCCGGGTGCCTGAATGTGAGATAGACGCTTACGGCGTGTTGATCCTGGAATGTGCTTTTCCAGCCCTCATCCTCTTGCTTCATCTTGTCAACGAAAATCCCTACGCCGTCAGTAAAGTTGCTGATTCTGCTCTCCAGTGCCTGCGATTCATCAAAAAGCGCCTTGTACAGGCTCCGGACTGTTTCCGGCTCTCTCCTTGCGAAGAAGACCATCAAGCCAAGGGGGCGCGCCACGCCGGAATCAAGCAGGTTGACGTGCTTTGCGAATGACCGCTCCAGCATATCGGCGAAGTCTGCCGCGGCTATGTCTACGTCCCAGTTGTCCTGGAAATGCTTGACGGCAATCCACTTGAACCGTTCCCCCCTGTCTATGTCTGTGAAGTCTGCTTTGTAGAGGTCGATAACCTCTTTAATCCTGGCGTTCGCGATAGCCATAATCAGTTCCTCCTGTGCCTAAATATTTGCATGGATAAAATGACTTTTTCAAATTCAACCAATACCTTTGTTCTTCCGCAGGCCAACCGATTTTCGGCCAACCGAAAACAGCGAAAAGCTTAAAGGATATGATGATAAACATAACCAAACCGATTCATTTAAATACAGTCTCCATCTTCACCATAGATCGTAGTATAGCAAAAACAGATTCTGTTTTTTGTGTTTTTTACAACCAACTCCAGCGGTTTTAACTGTCATAGTTGCCTGTAAATCCCATCAAGCGCGTCAATAAAGATCCTTAGGGCTTTCTTAAGCCCCGCGACATCGCCTTTCTCTGCGAGCTTCCCTGCCTCGGCATTGAAGCCCGCTGTAATGTTGCCGATGGACGCGTAAGGTGTAAGTGAACCGCCAGCAGTCGGCTCTGCCGGATCATAGGCGCCAGCAGAATCAACGGTGCCAGCGGAACTATTGGCCCCAGCGGGATCCCCGCCTTCTTTCTGTGCAGACGCCACCGCTTTCGGCTTTTCGTATGTGCCGGCCTCGATGCTCGCGGCCACCTTGGCGATGTCCTTCTTCGGCAGGGACGCCAGTTCCCCCAAGTCCTTCTTATTGATACTCACCTCCCCGGTGAGAATCATCTTCTTGGCCCCGGGCGACGCATCGCCTATAGCGTCAATACCCTCGGCGATTTTCGCGTCCCTATTGATCGTGGCACTCGATACATTGTATTTTTTCGCGAGGCGCACTGCCGTCGACGAGTGAAAAATATCATTTTGATACTTTTCACTTTCCCCGGCATACTGGTTGTTCGTGCCCTGTATCTTCTTGTCCGCCCGGTAATGAAGCCCGCGATAATGGCTCAGCTGCATGGGCGAAAGGTTCCGCCGCGACACCTGCGTTGAAATGATCCAGATCAGCGCGTCCTCCCTCGACGCAAACTCCATATTGACCGACTCAAACGGTATACCATGCTTCGTGCAGATCTCATACCGGTTGTGCCCGTCAATGAGCACGCCGTCCCAAAGCACAAGCGAATCCCGGCAGCCATTCTTAAGCAGGTTTTCTTCGAGCAGCCCGTACGTCTCCTTGTCGAGCGCAGGCAAAAGGGCCTTGAGCTCTTCGTCAATCGTTATCTTCTGCATCTTATTCTCCCCCAGCGATACAAGATGTTTTTTATATAGAATAATTATACATGATTTCCGCTCCCACTGTATTCAAAAGCTTACGTGATAGCGTGGAGTCTATAAGGCAGGCCGCAAGGTTGGCAGAGATTCCTTTTAGGGCCGTGCGGAAGATTGACAATGAGTATTGAGAAACACAACAAAAAGAACCGTCCCCGCTGTGGTGATAGCAAAAAAATGCGTTGGGCAATCCGACAAATGTGTGCTTAACTGGCGAGAGAACGCAAGCTCGATGTATAATTAGCCCATGTATTAGAGCAATTATTTATGAAAAGAGATTCTAGGGCATATTCGATATGAACAAAAAAGACAAGAAGAGATACAAAAACTTATTGCTTGATTCAACAGTGTCGTATGACAAAATCAATGAAGAAAAACGAAATTGGTTACCCAAATATATTTATCGTTATTATTCATTCAACAGTCATTGGGAGCAAAACCTTTTTGAAGGTATTGTTCACTGTGAAAGTCCATGTTGCTACAATGACCCTTTCGATGGCTGGTTTGCATTTACTATGCTGCCACAGATTCTCGACATTGAACTTACTGATGATATTAGGCAGGACATATTAATTGGTAATGCTGTAATACGAAAACAATTAAAAAATGCTTGTTTTAGTGAAAAAAATGATAGCATTTTGATGTGGAGCCACTATTCATCGAAACATGCTGGGTTCTGTATTGAATACGACACAACTCTCATCCCAGAGCTAATCTGGACTTTTCTTTTCCCTGTTGCATATACAAAAACACTGTATGATGCTTCTCTTTTACGTCTTGGTATTATGAAAGAGAAATTGCTTAAGGATTATAAAAACAGTCTTTCCCGTTCCCTAATAGCATATCTCGATTCTATTTCAGATGACTATTTTGTAAACATATGCCTTAATCCAACATTGTTTAAAAGCAAGGAATGGGAATATGAGGCCGAATGGCGATTATGTAGTAATGATAATATGGACCAGCAGATTTTTAGTCTTAATGCTGATCATAATATTGATATGCTATCATGTATTTCAGCTGTCTATTTAGGAGCGGAGTTTCATGATTCTAAGAGACTGGAAGGAATAAAAGACTGGGCCATTGTAAATCGTAAAAGGGTTTATCAGATGGAAAAATCTGCCTCATCATTTTCATTGAATGCGATGCTGCTATACGCGCCAGAGTTATGATGCAATTGTGGTGCAATTTTCAAATCGTAACATGCGGCTTGTAGGCAAGTGAGTTTAAGGAGATGTTCTCTGCAAGAAAACCTTACCATATTTGCCTTAAAAGCGCCCCCGCGCCCCTCGACTTCCTTCTCTTCTTACAATTGTGTTAGAATTGTGTTGCGTCCCGCAATATCATGGCGTTGAATATATTCAACACCATTGCATAAATTCTCTGGTGCCAGAATACTGCACTTTTCGATAAAGAAAAAGGCAGTTGGTTTTCTTAGAGTGGTCATGGCTTGATTAGTTGGGAGAGATATTCAATGAGTAGAAAACGAGGTGGAGGCGATGGATGTGTTTTATTTATGGTTGTCTTTACTTGCGTTATCGGCATTCCAATTATTTTTATCTCAGAACATCCAGGAATACTCATTGTTATTGGTATTATCGTTTTGATAATAATAATTTCAATAATTGCACATAATGCGGTCACAAAAAAAGCCATAGCCATGCAACAAGCACAACAACAGCAGGCTTGGGCCACAAAGCAAAAACAAATAAAAGAAAAACAAATGGCACATGAACAGGCACAGGCGAGAAAGCTTGCAAAGATGAAATCGGAGGCAAGGGAATTACAAATAAGATTAAGGTTAGACAGTACTGTTCAAAATTGTTATAGCGATGAGTATTTATCTCAAATAGATGCTTACGAGGCAGGGGAAGTAGATGTTGAAAGAAACTGGTGGCCAGAAAAAAAAGCGGATCTGAACTCTATAGAAAAAAAAGCCTTTATCGATTTGTGTATAAAAAATATCCATAATTATAAAAGAGCAAAACTACTTTGGAAAATGCAATCTAAACGACCGCCAACAAAAGTGCCAGCTTATTACAGACTCGCAATGTTTTTTGAGCGGGAAGAAGACTATCTAAAGGGTATTTTTGTCTGTCAGGATGCCTTGGAATGTGGGGCATACGAGGACATCAATGCTTCTGGAATTGCGGATAGACGAAATCAACTTACCATAAAGTATAAACAGCAGGTTGCTAAAATGGGGCTTGCAGGATCCGAATTTAACTAGGTGCAGAAAAAAAGCAGTCATGGATGGAAATCGGCTTGGCAGGAGCGGATGAAGCCTGACAGTCTTAGAATTAGAATTAGAATAGGTTTGCATAACCTAGATTCGCTCCAGCAATTCTGTCTTTTTCATTTCGAATTCTGTTTCAGTAATAATTCCTTTGTCCTTTAGCTTTGCCAGTTTTTCAAGCTCAGCATATATATCGTCTTGACGTCCGTTTTCTTCCTGCTCTTGTAGGGCATTGCTGGATATTATGCCTGTAATTGTAGCGTATATTTCGTGTGCTTTGGCACTTGCCTTTTTGTACTGCTCACCAAATCTCTCAATCTTGGCGGATAATACGTTTATCAAAAGAACAGGATTATCTATGTCACTTGTACCAATCCAAACCTGTAGTGAGTCAACAATATTAACACTTTTCTTTTGAGGAGCCGCAAGGGCTGAAATACCTAACCCTATTACGCCGGCACCTATAAAACTTCTAATAGCGTTACCTTTATCAAGCCCACCTTGCGTGACAAGCCCGCCGTTTTCGATTATCTCGCATTCAAGAATATTGTCAAAAGGGATTATTGACAAGGAGTCCTTTGGCTTAATACAAATTGCAATTTTCCGTCCGACAGTATCAATAAGCAATGTTTCTTTAGTGCCATACGAACCGTGAAATATCTTATCTGGCTTGAAGCCGAGCTCGGTCAATTCTTTGACGGCAGGGCTATTCCTGCCGATGTAAACGGCCTCACCCTTGAACAATTCTGTATATTTTGCAAACCATTTTGGCGTATCAGTAAGGTTTTGAAGATGTTCTTTTAGAATTGGGTTTTGTACATCATTTGACAGTTCGGCGAAATATGCAGCGGGGGCTTCAACCCTGTCTCCGGATAAAATGTAATTCCTGTTGCTTTTACACTTTTTGCAAAACCAATAGTATGCTTTCTCTGAACCAATGCCAATCGGGATATGTTCGCCACCTACGCTTATTTTGTTGCCACAAACCTCGCATACTTTCCCCATATTCTTCCCCCTTAACTTGTTCCGTATTTACTCTCTGAAAAAATCAACCGAAAAAATCTACGTCCAAAGAATAGCATATATATTTAATGTCGGCAATAAAACTCCTATGTGAGAATTGACTCTATTTAGCTATTTAATGGAGTCTGAGGAGAAACCCGCAATCCATTGAAAACACTGGATTCTTTTACGGTTTTATGCGATAATAATTTCGAAAAATGCCGGAAATAGGCAGATTTGGTTGTCAACACTAAGTTCGACAGATTTAATTGCCTGTATAATAAAATAATTGTTTTTTCGCCAATTAAAAAGTATTTTGAGGTGACATACATGATATTTCCTAAAAAGGATAATGGGCCATTTGATAGAATTTTCAAAGAGTATTTCAATGATTTTCAAAGATTCATTTTTAACAAACTAGATTTTATTGAAAGCAATCTTAACGGTATTCGATATCAAACCGTGATAAATAGAAGAAATATTCCCAAGCACTAGTTGTGATAATTTGTATAGTATGCTTTCTATAGCTAAGCCACCACTATATGGATTATATGGATAATGAAAACGTTATCTTCTGAATCTTATTCTCCCCCAGCGATACAAGATGTTTATTATATAGAATTATACATTACTTCCGGAGACCGGCGCTGCTGCCATTGAGAGGTGTTTTGTAAAATGGATTTCATAATTGTAATGTGAATACCCAATTGAGTCGGTATTCGATATCAAACCGTGATGAATCGTGATAAACACTCTGTAAGATTATTAGCCACGCTTGAAGTGACAATTGCTTTTGCGATAAACTACTGCCAAAAGCACTATATCGGAAAAGCCGAAAAAAGGGACGACAGACATCTTTCTATGGAAACATATCAGCGAAAATCGGGGGTATAAAAGTGAATACAAACTTAATCAACCAAATGAAAACACTTGACGACATTGATGTTGACAAGCACAGCGGCTCGTACGAACTTGTGAGAGAAGGCGTGTCATTGTTGGCGAATGTTTCCCCTGAAAGCATCGATGTCAGCGACCTTTTGATGCTTTTTGAATTTGGGAATTTAGGGCATGGCAAGAATGCGCGCGATGAAAAAATCAGGGCAAGCAACCTTCTTGATGAAAACAAGCAATCCATGCTCGACCTCAATGAGCGGATAAGCACAGAATCCTACACAAACCATGACTCGACGAGCAATGGCAACTGCGGCTTGTTCGCAAGAGGGTATAGGGTACTGCATATTAACAGCAACAAGGAGACAGTCCGTGAGTTTATTGGAATGTTGATTGCCATTTCTACAATTGGCAACACTGATGGCATATTGGCCATTACAGAAGAGTGCCTTTCAAAACCTCTGAAAGGCATGCAGGCTGGGGTAGCGTCGCAGATTCTGCACTTGCTCAAGCCAGATGTATTTCCTATTCTGAATGGCCCGGGCAGGCACGGTTATATAAGCATTATTGGACTGCCACTTGTCAAAGCAGACAATATCAGCCATTACATCGATAATGTGAAAAGAATCCACAGTTTTAGGGACACAGAGCTGCCCGGCAAAAATTTCAGGACCATTGATGTTTATTTTTGGGAACACCAGCCTACCGCCGACAAACCCATTTCATATTGGCTTGGCGGTGCGGTTTATGGCGCAACAGGCGATATGTCACAAGAATTCTTCAATCAATGCGTTTTTGCAATGGACTTTGAGAAATACGATATCTCTGATAAGTTTGCCAGCCAGGCGGCCTTAATGGACTGGATCGACAGTTTGCCTGATAATGCGGCGAAAAAAGCGTTCAGGTTGTTGATAAAAATGGAACCGGGCGACATTATCGCATTGAAATCATCGTTTGCGAAAAGGATGCATGAGGGGCAAAAATCCGAATCAACGCTCAGGATAAAAGCTATTGGGACTATTGCCGCAAGCTACAAGAAAGGGTATAAATTTGACGCTAGACTCGGGCATACAATACCAGTCGAATGGGAGGTTCTTGAACTACCTGCGGATTTCACTATCGGTTACTACAGGGACACCATACATCAAGTGACCAAAAAACAGGATATCGCGCAGATCTTTGGCGTAGATGCCGAAGAGGGTTCGGCTGGCAGCGGGAGCGGCCCTGCGGATTTATGGTGGCCGGACGAAGACGTATATCACCCTGGCATAGATACAGCTAAATGGATTGAGCTTCTCTATGATGAATCTGTATTCACCCCTAATGCCAAGGCTGCCATGGCTCGTATAAAGGCTTTTGAAAACGGCGCTACCTGTACGCAGCTTAGCAATAAATTCGGCGAAACGCCGAACTACTATAATTCTGTCTCTTCGCAACTAGCCCGAAGGGTTTGGAATGCTACAAAATGCAATACTATAGAAGGCAGTTTTGAAAACACAAGGTGGTGGCCGATACTCTATGTCGGAAAGCGCGCTAGCAAGGATGACGATGGCGTTTTCATCTGGAAACTGCGCTCGGAACTGAGGGACGCGCTGGATTCTGTCGGAATAGAGGCGTCGGCGCCATCAAAGGCGTTGACGGCAGAAGCAGTAGCGAATTACTGGTGGCTAAACGCCAACCCGAAGACATGGAGCTTTTCCAGCATACAGGTTGGCGAAGCGCAGGATTATTCATTGCTCAATGAAA
>Ga0082212_10001232_pt1 | contig 14891 bp, 12 predicted proteins | sample TergutNt197P3_FD_71548 | JGI IMG/M metagenome (GOLD analysis project Ga0082212, IMG submission 71548) | Neocapritermes taracua P3 segment gut microbial communities from Petit-Saut dam, French Guiana - Nt197 P3 | ecosystem: Host-associated > Arthropoda: Insects > Digestive system > Gut ... | reverse complement strand
GACAGAATCTTTCACCGACGTCAATCTTTTCTTCCCGGTATCTTCCTTATCGGTTTCTTCTGATGACTGTTCGTCGAACAATTTCAAATATTCGCCGGCGGTTTCCTTGTTGAGCTGCTGGTTAAGAAAACTCTCAACATAAGCGCGTTCGCCGCTTAAAACGCCTTCGTCCTGTTTTACAATCAATGCAAACAATTGCATCAACGCCCCCAAAATTTCTTCACTCATTCAATTATTCGTAGGATTATTGTTACTGCTTTTACGAAAAAAAAACTAAAATGTTTCCTAAAAATATGGTAGTTTTATGTTTATCAAAAAAATATTCCATGATTGTAACCTCGAAACCGGATTTTGCGTATAAGTAAAAACAATTCAAAAAAATATTTAGTCAAGAATTTAAAAAAAATTGTATTCAGTTGAAAAATGCCATATATTTGTGGCCAATTTAAAATCTTACTCTTCATAAAAGAGCGATATGGGCTTTGACGTCAATAGGTTACATGCCGAAATTTGTGGCAATGATGCTTTTTTTACCTTTACAGGGAACATTGCATCAGGCCAAATCAACTGTATCCTGGAAGATGTTGAGAAGAAACTTGTAGAAGTATCGACCGGTATGAAGGTGAAGAAGAAAATCCTCAACATCATAGTGGAAAGTCTTCAAAATCTTTTTCACCATTCGGACAATGTGCCCGGAGATTTAGTTAAAACACTGGGTAAAAGATATGAAATGGTTGTCATCACAAGAAAAGGGGATGATTTTCTTTTAACAGTCGGAAATTTTATTTCGTCGGACAAAGTGAAATTTCTTACTGAAAAGATAGAGAAAATCAATTCAATGTCGGAAGTTGAGCTGAAAGAAATGTACAAATATATCCTCAATTATCAGAAATTATCCTCAAAAGGAGGGGGAGGATTAGGATTGATTGATATGGCGCGAAAATCAGACAAAAAACTTGAGTACAGGTTTTATCCCTACAATGAAAAACATTATTTTTACAGGTTAGATATTTTTGTTTCAAATTTATAATTGCATAAAAAAAAAGGTTATGGATACAATGTCAATAGAAGGAACTCCGAAAACGCCTACTGTTCGGTTTGACGGATCAAAAGGAATCATTGAAATTAAAGGTCGCTCTATCCCCGAAAATTCGATCGAGTTTTACAAACCATTGGTTGATTGGCTCGAAGCTTATTCAAAGGAAGCTAAACCTCAAACGCAGGTCAATATCCAATTGGAGTATTTTAATACCAGTTCGTCAAAATGTATCCTGGATGTTTTCAAGAAATTGGAAGCCATCCAGAAGGTCAACCAGGGTGTTACCGTTAACTGGTTCTATGACGAAGATGATGAAGATATGCTGGAAGCAGGGCAGGATTACGAGTCCATCATCCGCATACCCTTCAAGATGATTGAAGTAGTGGGATAAGTTTCAGGTTTCAGGTTTGAAGTTTCAGGTTTAAAGATTAAAGTCAGAGCAAAAGTCACGATAACCTGATACTTTAAACCTTAAACTCTAAATTCCAGCGCCTTTCCCCGAAAGTTTTCGTTGAAGCGGCCATTGTCGTACACCAGGTTTCCATTTACCCAGGTGTGGGAAACTGCTGACCGGAATTTTTGTCCTTCAAATGGCGACCATCCGCATTTGTAAAGGATGTTTCCGGGTGTTACCGTCCATAGTTGGTTTGTATCTATCAACACCAGATCTGCCCGGTATCCGGGCCGTATAAATCCCCGCTCCTTAATCCCGAATATCAGTGCCGGATGATGACACATCTTCTCCGCTATCTGTTCTATCGTCATGCGGCGGTCGTGCACAAATTCAAGCATGGCCACTAATGAATGCTGTACTGTCGGGCAGCCCGACGGCGACTGGAAATAACCGGTCTGCTTTTCGGATAATGTATGCGGTGCATGGTCGGTGGCCACTACATCAATAGTTCCATCCAATAAGGCATCGAAAAGCCGCCCGCGATCGGCAGCCGTTTTGATGGCAGGGTTACACTTGATGCCGGCGCCATACCGTTCGTAATCAATATCGCTGAACCATAAATGATGCACACATACTTCGGCAGTGATCCGTTTTTGAGAGAGTGGCACATCGTTGCGAAACAGGTTCATTTCCTTTGCCGTTGAAAGATGCAGAACATGCAGCCGCGTGTTGTATTTTTGCGCCAGTTCCACTGCCAATTTACCCGACCGGTAACAAGCCTCATCGCTGCGAATGGCAGGATGACAGGCAAAAGGTACATCCCCGCTATAGACGGTACGGAACAGTTCGGTGTTCTTCCCGATGATTGCTCCGTCTTCGCAGTGTACCGCAATCAGTCCCTGCACCCGGGCAAAAATTTTTTCGAGCTGTTCGCGTTTGTCCACCAGCATATTGCCGGTAGACGAACCCATGAACAGTTTAACGCCACAGGTTTTCGAAAAATCCGTTTTCAACAGTTCTTCGATATTATCATTTGTTGCGCCGATATAAAATGAGTAATTGGCCAGGGATTTCTGTGCGGCTAAAGCGAATTTTCCGGCAAGTTGTTCCTGTGTGGTGGTTTGTGGCACGGTATTGGGCATTTCCATGTATGAAGTTACCCCGCCGGCCACAGCAGCCCGCGATTCGCTGTATATATCGCCCTTATGGGTCAATCCCGGTTCACGAAAATGTACATGACCGTCAATGACGCCCGGAAGCAGATACCTTCCGTGCGCGTCAATGATGACACAGTCTTCCGGCGTTTCCTCCGGCGTTTCGCCGGCATATACAGCGGCGATTCTTCCTTCGCGAATCAGAACGCTGCCCTTCTGTTGCCGCCCTTCGTTGACGATGACGGCGCTGGTGATCAACTGCGATTTCATAAAAAACCGAATATTGAAAAAAACGCCTTACCGGACAGGTAAAGCGCTTTTTGATTAACTATATTGGTAAATGATTAATAATCATCATAGATATAATCATCAATCAATGGGATAAATTCCCACAAGTCGTCATAATAGGTACCTCCTTGTCTTCCCAAGCCGACAAATGCTCTTCCTGAATTCGGAAATGAAAAAGAGATCATTCCTTCCCTGGATTGTTTGGTGATATTGTTGTAAAAACTGGTACGCTGTACCCACAAATCGCCATCTTCATTGGCAGGATTATGATCATATTCCCAATTCGATGAACCATTTGTATTACCGCCGACAATATGTCCTCTGAACTGTCCGCGTTCTTCTACCCATACTACATACGCTACGCCAAATGCCCGGCTGAGCGATCCGTAATCATCGTCGTAATCTTCGTCGGGATTTACATTGGCCATTTGCCTTCTTTTCTCCCATTCATTTTCGATGGCATTGGGATCGAAAACCCAAAAATCGTTGGTTTTTTGTGGATTTTCTCCGTTACAGATGTATGCCTTGTTGTCGATGACGAATACTGCTCCACCTGCTCTTTTTTCACATCTGTACCGTATGGGCGTCCATTTTCCGATCATACCATCAGTGACGTCATCAGGATCAAATCTCCAGAAATCTTTCAGATATTCTCTGTCGGGATCGCCTGTATAACCGCATCCCACATAACCATACTCTTTTCCGCCTTCGAAAAGTGAAAATGCAATGGCGCCACGTCTTGCCTCTGCATCTGCCGGAAGCGGGGCAACTTCTGTCCATGAATCAGTATCCGGATCATATTGCCAGAAATCTCTCATCACCTTGTCATCGTCGGTGTCTATGTATGCCCAGCCTGTGCCCATGTATCCCTTACCGTTAACCGAAAAACCGACTGCCTGGTAACGTGCAGGCACTTCCGTAGGTAAAGAATTCAATTGTGACCACTCTCCCATCTTATCAGTATGCTCGCCAACAGTGTGATCAAACGCGAACACTTCTCTGCGTAACACGTTGGTACCGTTGTGTCCGCTAATGACATAACCCTTGTTGCCAATCACAAAGGTAGCAGCAAAACCGCGTGGTCCACGGGGAAGCCCAGTCCGTTTCTGCCAGTCGCCTATCAACTCTTCTTCGCTCGTTCCCTTGCACGAGATCATTATACCTGATACGAATATCAGAAAAAACCACTTGTATGCTTTCATTCTAAATTAATTTCTAAAAAACGCTTCAAATGTATCGGGTAGTGGTCACATCACAAAATGTTTTCTACCAACAGTTAATTTATTCATTTGAATAGTTAATATTTATCTGCATAATTGAATATTCGCAGTTCTCAACTTTTAAATAAATGAATATTAATTTCATAGAAATATATCTGTTTTTTGTCTATTAATTTTCGTAATATTGGGAAAAGATGGTTTATTTGTATCATAGAAAAAAAATGAAAAATGATAAAAAAAGACGTAACCGGGAAAACCGGCAGATACTTTGTTTTTTTGTTTGTGGTTGCAGTGTTGTTTGCGATGCAGGGATGCAGGAAAGACGACCCCGAATCTGATCCCGGCCCCGATGATATGACTGTGTATGAATATATCCAATCGTTATATTATTATGTATATTACTGGAACAGGGAGGTGGAAAGCCACGTGACCAAACGCCCGCCCGCCTCCGGTCATCCTGAAGCATATTTCGAAAGTCTGAAGTATGATTCCGGTAAAGCGTCTGTGTCTGACCGCAATTCCATGCGATATGACCGCTGGGGATTCATGACTGCATATCCTGATTATGTCGGTGTACTGGTAGAAGGAAAATACAAAAGCTTTGGATATAATATACGCAGGGCAAGCGATCAATCCATTCGGGTAAATTTTGTCTATGAAGACTCTCCGATGTACCGTGCAGGAATTAAACGGGGATATGAATTGCGAAAGATTGGCGGACAAGACATTGAAACACTGATTGCCAACGGAAAAATTGACGGGGAACTGGATAAGGAAAGTAATCATTTTGTATTTGCCGACTATGAAGGCAACGAGTTGGAAAGAACTGTCAGCGCAACCGAAGTTAATATTGATCCCATTCTGCACAAATCCATATATCAGGCTGGCGGAAAGAAAGTGGGTTATATCATGTACAACACTTTCATTGTAGCGTCGAAAGCCGGAATAACGGCTGCATTGCAGGAAATGAAAGACGTCGATGAATTTATACTTGATCTTCGCTACAACGGCGGCGGTTCAACAGAAGTTGCCGAAGCCATATGCGAGCATTTATTGCCTTCGGCTTATAGCAAAGACAGCGTTGTATTTGCCAGATATGTTTTCAGCGATCTGACCAAAGAAAGGCTTAAATGGAAAGATGAGCAGGTAAAAATCAAACGGCAGGCGGCAGCAATGGATCTGTCAAGAATGTTTGTCATCACGACCAATGGAACGGCTTCGGCGAGCGAAGAGGTAATTAACGATATGAATTCTTTTTTAGATGTGATTACGGTAGGCGCCGCCACACACGGGAAGCCCGTGGGAATGGGCGTCTGGTTCTATCCGCCTTATAACAAAGAAGAGATAGATTCGGGCAAATTGCCTGAATGGGCGTTCGCTCCGATTACTTTCAGAAATGACAACAAAGATGGTAAAGGAGCGTATTATTCCGGAATTACGCCAACATATTCAATCATTGACGATTTGCATCACGATTTTGGTATTGATCCCGACACACTGGAAGGAGAAGGGTGTTTGCAGGCTGTAGTGAAATATATTCAGACAGGAAGTTTTCCGGTTTCAGTTACTGCAAAATCCGTTGAAGAAGAAATCCCCGTTCTCTTTCAACTCAAAGGATTGCAGATTCACGCAGGTTGCAGGTGATGTATCGGATTTCTGTTTTTTTTCAAAAAAATGCGATTTATCAATTGCGGTTCATATTTATTGTTACCTTTGCGCCGATTTTTTTTTGTCACATTATTAAATATGGAATATATGGATTGAAGTCAGAAGCAGTAAGGAATCAGTAGAAAATCGGTTATTTGCAGGAGAACAATGTAATAGCCGTTGAAAAGGTAAAACAAATTAAAAAAAACAAAAATCATTCTATGAAAAAATTTTCAGTAATTATTGTAATTTTTTGTTTGGGATTGAGTAACATACTTGCCCAGACGGTGCAGATTTCCGGCGTTGTAACCAGCGCCGATGATGGTGAATCGTTACCGGGGGTGACGATTTTTGTGAAAGAAACGACACGGGGCACAGTGACGGATGCGAATGGTAGATATACCATAGAAGCGCCCGCCGAGGCAACCCTGCAGTTTTCGTTTGTGGGGATGAATACACAGGATATTGCTGTGTCCGGCAGACGAATCATTGATGTGGTCATGTATCCGAGCGCTCAGCAATTAGAAGAGGTAGTGGTGACGGCTCTGGGGGTTTCCAGAGATAAGAAATCATTGGGTTATGCTACCGCTTCAGTTAAAGGCGAAGATATTGCAAACTCAAAGATGGTGAATCCCATGCAGGCGTTGCAGGGTAAAGTAGCCGGAGTGGATATATCATCTGCGCCGAACCCCGGTGGAACGCAAAATGTAAGCATACGTGGTTTCAACGTTTTGAACAGATCGAGCCAACCGTTGTATATTGTAGATGGCGTTCCTCTTACGAACGTCCAGAACCAGTCGGGAAATATCACCCAACCGAGTGCAAATACGCTGAACAGCCAGGCTGACTTTGGTTCAGGTATCAACGCACTGGATCCCAACAATATTGAAAGCATGACCGTACTGAAAGGCTCTGCAGCATCTGCATTATACGGTTCGCGCGCTGCCCAGGGGGTTATTATGATTACCACCAAATCCGGAAAGAATACCGATGGAAAACTTCGGGTGGAATATTCAGGTGGATTGAGCATCCAGCAAATTGGCCGTTTGCCTATGGAACAAACGATGTTCGGACAGGGTTGGAGCGGCGACCGTGCGTTGGATGAAAACGGAAACTGGGGAACCCTATTTGACGGAAAAAACAGAGTTTGGGGTAATATTGTAGATGGTGAACAGCAAATAAAACCTTATCTCTATCAGGAAAATCGTATCCGTGATTTCTATGATTTAGGAATCGGCTTTAACAATACCCTTTCGCTGTATGGAGGAACGGAGCAAACCAAATATCATGTTTCCGCTTCTCAAAATCATCTCGACGGTCCCATCCCAACAGACGCCGATTCGTACAAGCGCTATACCATAGCAACCAACGCCTCGCATAAAACCAACAGGGTAACGCTCAGTTCTTCGTTTAATTTCAGTATTGAAAAAAACAAAGTATCACCCACAGGGCAGGATAATTCCATTTACCGGTCGTTGAATGAAATTGCTACCGATCTGTCTATTGTGGACTTGAAAGACTACAACAACAAGTTCAACAATGTAGACAATTACTTTACACCCTACGGGATGAATCCTTATTACATGCTTCACATCAAGGACGCCCATCAGGATAAATACAAATTCTTCGGGAAAGCGCAAATTGATTACAAACCGATAGATAAACTGACGCTTACCTATCGTTTTGGCGGCGACTACGAAACATCCGTTTCAGAAATGAGCATGTTTCCCATTGAATTTTCGGACGAATCTCCAAACCACGGTTCATCCAATGAAGATCCGGGAAATTATTCGCAAGCCAGAAGGCAAAGAATCCAAACCAACCACGACGTTTATGCTGCATATAGCGACCGGTTTGACGACTTTTCTTTGAATGTGGTAGTTGGAGCCAATTTCAATGAAATGGCGAATAACTCAATAGAAGGGGAGATACAGTCAATTGATATTCCCGGTTACATACATTTTAGCAATACCCTGACGCCGGCATTAGGGTACCAAAGATCCGACCTTTACCGTATATTTGGGGTTTATGCCAATGTGGATTTTGGTTTCAGGGATTATTTATACCTGACGCTGACAGCGCGTAACGACCGTTCGTCAACTCTTCCCACAAACAACAATTCCTATTTCTATCCGGCTACCATGTTGAGTTTTATTGTTTCTGACTTCCTGAAACAAAAAGACGTCAATACGGGTTTCCTTGATTTTGCAAAACTAAGATTAGCATACGGAAGAACCGGTAAAGACGCTCAGGTATATGGCGTTTACAACCGGTATGCAGCCAGCGAGATCACAAATCCGGGATATCCCAATGTAAATAATTTGAGATTTCCTCTGGGTGGAATCAACGGCTGGACTATTTCCAACAGAGTCGGAAATCCGGATCTGAAACCGGAATTAACAAATGAATTCGAAATTGGATTTGATACGTACTTTTTCAACAATCGGGTAGGACTTGACTTTTCATATTATAATAAATTTACGAAAGACCTGATTGACTTATTAGATATTGACCCGTCAACCGGTTATACGTCGCAGGTTGCCAATTTGGGGGATGTACGCAACAAGGGTATTGAATTGACGCTGTCATTAGTTCCGGTAAGAACCACAGATTTTCGTTGGGACATTGCGTACAATTTCACCAGGAACAAAAACGAGGTGGAACGCTTGAGTGCTGAAGAAATCTATCTGGGAGGTTATGGCGGAGCGGGTATTTATGCCATAAAAGGAAAAGCGCTGGGACAGTTCAAAATGGCAAAAGCGCTGAAAGTACCGTTTAATGGCGTTGAGAGTACAGTAGTGGATGGCGCCGGAAATCCGCAGCCTACTCCAAATGAGGAATATCTGGATAAGGATATCAACGAAAAATACCGGATGGGTTTCACCAATACGTTTACCTATAAGGGTATTTCGTTGTCCGGAACCATTGATTTCCGCTATGGTGGTTATATTTACTGCTATACTAAAGATTACATGCATTGGGTAGGAAGTGGGCCCGAAACGGCATATAACGACCGTAACCCGTTTATCATACCCAATTCGGTAGTTGACAACGGTGACGGGACATACCGTGAAAATACAACTCCGGTGAATCCGACTGCTTTACACACGTTTTACAGCAATGGCGGCTTCAATTACACGGATCATGCAGTGATTGACCGTTCGTACCTGAAACTCCGCAATGTCAGTCTGGCATATCAGTTGCCTAAGAGCATCTGCGACAAACTCAAAATTTCAGCGCTGCGCGTATCCGCAACCGCTTCAAATCTCTTGTTGTGGACGCCGAAGGAAAACATGTATATCGACCCGGAAGTAACCACATGGGGTAACAATATTACCGCAAAATTTGGAGAGTTTGCAGCTACGCCTCCCTACAGATCGTATGTATTCGGGTTAAATATTTCATTTTAATCATTTGTAAAATATAGAAACATGAAAAATAAATTAATCATATTATTGTCTGCAACCGTCCTGTTTTTTACATGGAGTTGTAAAGATTATCTTGACGTGAACCACGACCCCGATACGATGGAAAGTATTCCGGACGCAAAAGTATTGTTGCCGGCTGCCCAATTAGGGATTGCCAATAACCTGATGGGGTGGGACTTCGGTTTTGGCGGCGGGTATTGGGTACAATACTGGACACAAGCCTACACTGCATCGCAATTCAAAGTATTGTGCGAATATCTGCCGCGCGATTTCAACACGGCATATATGTCATTAATGCGCGAACCGATGCCCGACCTGAAGCGGATCAAAACAATGACCGAAAATGACGAAAATCCGTCGTTATATTATATTGCCGAAGCGTTGTCCATTTTCACCTGGCAAATCATTACCGACGTATGGGGCAATATGCCTTATACGGAAGCCTTGCGCGGCGATGAAGGTCTTTATCATCCGAAACAGGATACACAAGAGAGTATTTATACTGATTTACTGAAACGTGTAGATGCTTTGCTGGAAATTGATCTGATGGATCCTTCTGTTGATGACTATTATACTGTTGACGAACGGTATGACTTTATTTTTGAAGGCGACATGCTGCTTTGGGATTGTTTTGTCCGCGCGTTGAAAATGAAGTTGTTATTGCGCTTGTCTGAAACACCCGGATTCGACATTAATGCAGTATATGAATATGTGTATGAAAGTGAATGGGCGTATGGCGCAAATTTTGGTTATCCGTATAATGAACTTGCACTTGTAATAGCTGCCGACGAAGGAGGAGCAAAAATATCAGGCAAAGTTTGGGACGACTCTATGGATGGAAAACGCCATCCGATGAGGGAATTTCAGGCAGGAGGCGCAAATTATTTTAGCACCAACGTTATCGGATGCAAATCATTCGTGGATTATCTGAGAGTAAATAAAGACCCCCGTTTGGCTACCTTATTCGACGGAACTAAGGGCGCATTTTTCGGAGATTTCGATTCTAAAGCCGATTCGGAAGGCGGAGGAACAACCGATGACAAACAGGACTGGTGTACCGTCAACTATGACAGCTTTAAGGATTTGTTTCTCATGTCGCCATGGGAAATCTATTTCAATATGGCAGAAGTAGCTGCCCGTGCAGACGATCCCTATGATGCTCAGGAATATTATGAAGAAGCCGTTATTGAATCGTTGCTTCAACATGGAATCAAAGATGATGATATTATTGATGATGGCGGATATGCCGAATGGCAAGACGGAACAGTTGAAGAATGTATTGAACAGATTGCCATGCAAAGATGGATAGCAAATTGTAATTATCAACACATTGAGGCTTTTCTGGAACGAAACCGCACGAAATATCCTGCGGTAGACGATATCGACATCAAAGCAGACAGACGTAAAGCATGGGATGAATTTCCCGTAGGTATGTTGACCATATCTGTAAATGGAAGAGCATTATTGAACGGTAATCTACCAGCATCTCCATTGTATCCCGACAACTATATCATGCGGAATAACAATGCGCCGTCGCAAAAAGCAAATGTTGGCGAAAAAGTATGGTGGAATCAGAAGGCTGGAAAATAAAATATCAATTTAAAAAATTATAAAAATGAAAATATTAAAATATTGTCTGATCATAGTTTTTTCCCTTTTCTTATACACCTGTAATAAGGAAACGGAAGGACTTTCCAAAGTAACTACACCGTGTCATGTGGAGTTGCTGGGAGGTGAAACGGTGCTTGTTGAAATAGGCACTCAATTTGTTGAACCCGGATATGAAGCATTTGAAGGTGAAAAGGATGTTACAAGCAATGTTGTTGTATCGGGCACATTAGATATAAATATGCCTGGACTGTACACAAAAAGATATATGATAGAGAACAGCGATGGCGCTGTTACTATAGCGAAACGCCTTGTTGTTGTGTATGATCCTGCGTCTGCAACCGGTCTTTATAAAGTTTCAAAAGAAAGTCACAGGAATACAAACCCTTCTTCTTCTCCCGAATATGCCAGCGAACCTGTTTTATTGATTTATCAGGAGAAATCAGGAGCGTATAATATTTCGGACCTTTTCGGAGGCTATTATTCTATAGGACGAGGATATGGACCATTCTATGAAACAAGTGGTTCTGTTAAAATCAATAAAGATGGATCGGTGTCGCTCGTAGCAAGCCGGACAACTCCTTGGGGGGATAAATTTTCTTCTGTAGAAGGAACATACGATGCAGCGAGTAAAACATTCGAACTGGCAATTGATTGGGAATCAGGATATACATTCTATTTAATATTGATATGTATATCATAAACAATAATATTAAAATTTTAAGCAAATGAAAAAAATAGTATTATATTTGAGCGTAGTTGCATGTATGGTTTCATGCTATGAAGAATTGGATAATTGGTATAGCGAAACCTTCAACTATGACGGACGGTTCGTTGTGTCGTCTGCCTGTCAGGAATTTCCTTCAAAAGGTGCCATTATTGAAGATGGAAATGAAATTTATATCTTCAATACGGCAGCAAACGTTCCCAACGATATTTGGTTGGACGATGTTTCGGGTAAGTTTCCTCTAAAAAGCAAACTTACATTGAACGGAACCCCTGATAACTTTAGTGGAACGGCAAAGGTGCAAAACGTCAGCAGTAAGTATTTCATATTTAATGAAGACGAAGGCGAGTATGTAGAGTTTTCACCCGGCAATAGCGCTGATTTTCCGGAAGCTACCGCAGCCGGTCAATTATGTGACGGATATCAGGAATATGCAGAAATGACGTTAGACGAAGGTAAAATCAAGCCTAAAGGAGCGACTTCTCCGGGTGGCAATGTGGTGGATGGCATAGAATTGAAGATCACTTTGCATACCGATAATGTAAAATTTACCAGCGTTTTAGTTCCTGAAGATGATTGGGAAGATCCTGCAGTACCGGAATATACATGGTCAGTTCAAACCGGATCCAATTCGCCTGATCCAACCAAAGTTGAACACTGGACGCTTGCCGGCTATCGTTATACCGGTTATCCCGAAGATCTTTAACAAATGATCTGATCAACCGTTAAAGGTTTATATCATTATAGAGAAGGTGTGTTCTATTTTTAGGCACACCTTTTTTGATACCTCGTGCATGAATCATCATCCGGCAGTGCAAATCCAAATTCTGTCAGGTCAAAAAAATGTAAAAAGAAAACAAACAGCCATGATGATATTTTCTATGATAAAACACTATCTTTGCAAATCAAAATCACCTGTTTTTAAAACATGGAACATAAGAGATTAAAATTGCCGGTAACATGAGCAAGTTAGCAGAATCATGGGTAGACCAATACCTCGTCCATTCATACGAAATGGATCAACAAAGCCGGTTATCCATAGTGTCGGCCATCAACTATTTTCAGGAGAGTGCGTGGCGTAACGCTGAGGCGCTGGGGCTTGGATACGAAGACCTGGCTGCAAGAGATCGCTATTGGGTATTGTCGCGCCTGTATATAGAGATGTACCGTTACCCGCTTTGGGGCGATACCCTGCAATTGGAAACCTGGCCCAAAGGCATGGATAGTTTGTTTGCCATGCGCGATTTCCGTATCAAATCGGCAGATGGGAAAGAACTGCTCGGAGCGGGCGTTACCGCATGGCTCATCATCGACGGAACCACGCACCGTCTGCAACGGGTAGAACAAATCTGCGACGACATGCCCTGTTATCCGCAAAACGCACTTGAACGCAAACCCGAAAAAATTACCCTTGCCGCAGCGATGACGCCGCAAACCCGTATCGTTGCAGGATATACGGATGTGGACGTCAACCGGCATGTCAATAATGTCTGTTATCTTCATTGGGCGGTGAATTATCTGCCATTGACGAACGACCAACTGACCGTTCGCTCGGCAGAAATCAATTTCCTTTCGGAAGCCCGTCTGCATAGCCCCGTTGAAATACTTTACGGCAGCGACAACGAACAAACATGGGTTTGCTCGCTTCGCAACCCTGAAACTAACAAAGAATATTGCCGGATTCGGTTAGTGATTGAAGATTGATCGATTTACGACCTTTTTCCTTCGGAGAGGGCAGCAAATTCATCCCATTGAGCGTTGAGGAATGAATTGGACGGCGTGCCGGTGTAGGCCACGATACGATAGGCTAAACGGAGTACGTCATTTTTCGGCATGATGAATTTCTCATCTGTGGCAAACGAATTGAATGGCATGGGTGAAAAATTTCCATAATCGCGTGTGAACCAGACACTCCTGTCAAATGGTGATCGTTTGTAGGGAGGCGACATAATGGCCAAACCTTCAACTAATCCGTCATTTCGACCATAGCGTTTGCCGTAGGCAGTCATCCAGCGGGCATATTTATCAAGCGTATTCTCCTGGGTTTGTTGTCCTTCGCTGTTGAGAAGCACCCCGCCGCCATCGACGGAAAGATCATGTTCGGTACGAACGCCGAAAAATCCGTGATTCGTTTTATCGCAGACGACGTCGGTCAGGGCAGTCATTTCAATATAACTGTCGAGCGTGTAAGTTTCATCATTGATCACCGTCACTACATAGCGGCGTTTATCGGCAATGACCGGTTCCTTTCCGAAAGGCGTCCAAAGACATTCATTCAATATCACCGCCGATTTTTCAGTACATTCACCCAGTCCGAGTTTCTTTGAAACAATGCGATCCCTGTCGGGATTATTCTGCCAGTAGTTTGCACCGTTGACACGGTCGAGCCCGAAGAAGACACTGCGATGATGCGGCCACGGTTGCCCGGTTTCCATCGTCAGCGACAAACCGGACTTTGGCGCACGAAGCGGGTAAAAATAAGGGTATTTCTGAAAGGCTTCGGCACGGTAACAGGTCAGAACCGAACTCTTCCAGCGAATCCAGACGGCTGAACTTTCCGAATCATAAATATAAGCGGTCAAATGATGATCTGCGGGATCGCCAGTTCTCGGCACTGGTTTGTCTGCAAAAAGGTGCTGATTACCAATACTTAATGCGCCTAAAGATAATAATGAAGTCCTAAAAAAGTTACGTCGTTTCATGATTATTATGTTTTTTAAAATTATAAAAATGTGTTTTACAAATCTATTTTCCTTAATTTTACTCTATCTGGGCAAATTTCAAATACACCGGCTGGTCTACGTCTGTGATTTGTTTTGACTTATCTTCATTTAGAAGTCCTGTTCTTTTGTCTATCTCGAAAACCTGTATCAGGTTACTGTCCATGTTAGCCACCAGAAGATATTTTCCATTAGGGGTAATGACAAAGTTACGCGGATGCAGGCCTGTCGGTTGATATCCTGCAAGCGTTAGTTTACCGTCGGTATCGTTAATACTGAAGATTGCAATATTATTGATGTTGTCACGGTTGGATGCATACAGGAATTTACCGTCAGGCGACACATGGATATCAGCGCTTCTCTTGCCGCCAACACCTTCTGACGTATCGGAAACGATGTATTGAACCGGATCGAGATTGCCTTCCGAATAGTGAAAAACCGTTACCTTTCCGGATAATTCATTCATTAGATATGCATATTTCCCATTGGGGTGAAATGTTAAATGACGCGGACCCGAACCCGGTTCTAATTTGTATGCTTCAGGACTGCCGGGTGTAAGGAAAGGTGATGTGACGCTTGTTGTAAACTTATATAGCAGATCGGATCCCAGGTCGGCGGCAAATAAATAACGCCGGTCGGGTGAAAAAACAGTACAATGCAGATGTG
>Ga0082212_10007108_pt1 | contig 14892 bp, 19 predicted proteins | sample TergutNt197P3_FD_71548 | JGI IMG/M metagenome (GOLD analysis project Ga0082212, IMG submission 71548) | Neocapritermes taracua P3 segment gut microbial communities from Petit-Saut dam, French Guiana - Nt197 P3 | ecosystem: Host-associated > Arthropoda: Insects > Digestive system > Gut ... | reverse complement strand
AAAACTAAACTTGTGCTTAATGCTTGCATTTATTAACTCCCTTTCTATCGTTTTTATATATTTTCTGTAAGCGTATTTGCACTTTTACGCTGTTCACTGACGGGATTGCGACTTTGACCCAATAGCAGTCCTGTCAATCCGAAACGGAATTAACAGGACTGCACGTTTCGCAACGCTCAACTATTGGGCAAGAGTTGCACCCTTAACCGCTAAAATAATCTGTGCTGTTTCTCCGAAAACACGCTTTTTCTGAAAACAGAAAAACGTACAGATTATTTTTATTTGCTCCGCAAAGTGAGGAAAACCCCACACCCCTTTTTACGATTTTACGGATTACTTCGTTTTACTTTTTTTATATTCCGCAAAATAATTTCTGTTTGGGCTTTGATGTATTCCGATATACTTGTTATACATTTTCATAATTCTGACAACTTCAACTTCAAACAAATATATCAAAAACAGACTGTCTTTCTCGTTTTTCTTCTCAATAAAATTTCCGTATTGTGCAAACTGGCTCATGAATTTTTCGGCGTTTATGCTGTAGAATGTTTCACCCGCCTGTGCTTCACTTTTAACGTAAAATGCGAATATTTCAAATAATGTGTTGAAGGAATCGAATGTCAGCAGTAATTTTATTTTGGGTTTATTGCTATTACTCATTTTACGTTTTCCTCCTTGTGAAGAAATGCTTTTTATCGGTTTCGGCATTTTTAACACTGAAGGTTTTAATCAAATCGGGGTACTCATTTTTCTTTGATAATAGTTCGTTCCAATCTTTCAATCCCGCTTTTTCGAGAATATCAGAACCACGCTTAAAGCCGTGAACACTTTCAAACTTTCTGCCCATATCATCATTATCAACGAAAGATAAAACCTCAATCCCTTGTTTTTGTAATTGCAGTGGAATTGTTGGTTTCAACCCTGCCATTGATATAAAAGTCACGCCTTGCAGTTTATCCTTATTACATAACGCATAAAAACTCATTAAGTCAATCGCACTTTCAAACAAATAAGCGGTTTTAGTTTTTCCGTCTTTGGCAGGGTTAGGAGTGAACGAAAACACAGAATCGTCAGTACCCGAAACAACACCTTTATACCGTCTGTAAGAGTTCACCCCCTGTACTTCCCCGCCTACAGCGTTGCCGTTTTCGTCTTTATGAACGAACACGGCATTAGAATTTCTGACATTTTTGGTAACGCCGTCTTTGGTTGTTTTGAAATTCTCGATTGACTGATAAAGCAGTTTAGCGTGTGCAAATTCTTCTATAATGGCGGCAGGGATTTTCCGTTCTTTGCACAAATACGCAAACACCCGCCGCATTGTTTCGTCACGTTCGGGGAGCTTAAACTCCGCTTTTTTAGAGTTTTCGATGTTAGCGGTTTTGGGCGGTGATGTGAATTGAGGTTGAACCTTTTTCGGAAAACGCTTTGAGGGATTATTGCTGATGTCCTGTCCCGTAAGTTCATAAACCGCTTGCTTGAAATCGTGACCGCATACGTTTACAAGACAATCAACGGCGTTATTCCCGCCGATTTTCTCATAATGATAATACCATTGATTTTTCTCTTTGTTGATACAGAGGCTCGGAAATTCCTTGACATAGATTTCCGCTCCAAAGCGTTCTGTGGTATACCCGGATTGCATAAAGTAATCGGCAAGGTTTGTGTCCCTTGCCGATTGTGTGAGCATATTAAAATCATGTTTAGTCATTATTGTTTTCGTCCCCCTCTGTTTTGCTGAGGTTCATGAGCTTTTAGAGGAACCGTTTTGTCGTTCTCTGGCAGAGCCTGTTTTTCATCTTTGATTGCACTGTTATTCTGCTCATGCTCGATTTCATTTTCTGCGTTTTCGATGAGTTCCTTATCTTCGGGGTCTGCGAAAACGTCTTCTTGATTTTCAATCCCGGATAACTTGTCATTAAGTTCCTCAAAGCGTTTTTCTAATTTCGTCATTTCGTCCTCATGCTCAAACGGCACATCTATTTGGCTTTGTGCTTGTTTGATGTTTTCGGACAGATGATTGACTTCATTTGTAACGGATTCCTCACGTTTGGGAATGGTGTTCAAGAATACATTCTTAATCCTAACCACATTATTATCGTTTTCACCGCGTCCCGGTTCAAAGGAGTATGCCGACTCGCCTTTAACTGTGATTCTCACATCAATTCCGGTATGATTTTTGTCGAGCAAACCACCTATACCAATTTCCTTTGCTTTAACAGAAACCTCAAACCCCGCAACGGTTCCGAGCATAATGGGTTCAGAATTACCATTCTTTGAATTAGCGACAGCACGTTTTATATCAGTGTGGATTCTCTCATTATTGAACGGTAATTCCTCCATACCTGCTATGGCTTTTGCGTTTTCCTTGTCAATCTTAACCTTAGTCAGCATTTCGTTTGACTGTTCAAGCCGTGCGGGATAGGTTGCCAAACATTCACGCATACGAGCCTTTTCCTCACCCCATTCACGTTTTAGCATATTTAATTCTGCAATTTTATTTTCCGTTTCAATACGCTCCTTAATATCGGGGTTGCCCGAAGCGATTGCTTGTGTTTTAGCTTGTCAAGTGGTTTTCCGAGATTTCTGAAAATTTGTGCAATATGCACATAGGAAATACTATTACCGCCGCCATTTAGTCTGAGGAGCGGCGGTAATTTTTACAAATCCAAGCGTTTTATTTCGCCTTGCATTGTTCGTAATAAAAGCTAATCTTCGGAGTAGCTTTTTACCATTTTCTCGCTAATGAAGAACCCCGACCCAAGGGTCGGGGTATCGAACTAAACTTTCAGTCAATCACTTCGCCGCGATGTATCAGCGTGTAATCTTTGCCTTGATTTCTCACATAATTTCCAATCATCTGCTCATTACCATGTTTACCAACTGTGCTAACAAAATATCCGCTTGTCCACAAATTTCCACCCCATAACTGCTTTTTAACTTCAGGACACAGCTTAAATATTTCTCGTGCTGTTATGCTTTTCAAAATCTGTATGATTCTTGTCGGTGCCATTGTTGGAACTGATTGTATGAGAAAATGAACATGGTCGGTATCACAACCAATTTCTACAAAGTTTATTTCGTAACGCTCTGATATTTCAAAGCATACATCTCGCAACGCTTTATCGACTGTTTCTGTAAATATTTTTCTTCTATATTTTGCAGGACATACATAGTGATACCATACGCACTAACATTAGTTTGACAAATTAAAAACAAAATGTTATACTATATCTATTATGGAAAATAAAACAAAAATGATAGAACAACTCCCCGAGGGATTCGAGAAAGCGGCAAATGAAACCGGCGCACTCACACGAAAACGTGAAATCAAGACCGCCGCAGATTTGTTGTTGCTTGTATTTCTCTATGTTGTGCATGGTTTGTCGCTCTTAGAAGTGAGCGTGATTTCTAAAATGAAAGGCATTGCTCAAATAAGCGATGTCGGCTTTATGAAACGCTTTGCAAAGTGCGGAGATTACATTGAGTGGTTGCTTGATAATCTTAAACCGCAAGCAACAGCACACTACACCAAACCCGAAAAATTCGAGAAATACAACATCAAGGCTTTAGATGGCAGCGTTGTCACGAGCGGCGGGAAGGTTCGTATAACGCATCGGTTTCATTATGCAATCGACATATTTAATTTAAAGAGCGACCAATACAAAATAACGTCACAAAAGACGGGCGAAAGTTTGACTAATTTTGAAATCACTTCGGACGATTTGTACTTAGGTGACAGAGCTTACGGCACGAAAACGAGTATGGAACATTGTCTTGCGGGCGGTGGCGATTTCGTCTTCCGAATCAGATAAAATGCCTTTGATATTTTTAACAAAAACGGTGCAAAAATAGACTTAATCGACAAACTAAAAAAGCTAAAAAGCAACCGCACATTGAACCTAAATTGTTACTTCATAAGCACAATCGGCGAACTTATACCTATCCGTATTTGTGCGATGGTTAAGCCGAAAAACACGCATGAAACTCCCGATAATTATACTGAATTTATGAATAATTTCATAGTTGTTGTCACATCAATTTTTGCTCAAAACATTACCGCAAAAGACATCTTGGATTTGTACAGATTGCGTTGGCAAGTTGAATTATATTTCAAGCGTTTGAAGTCGTTATTGGGGTTCGGGGATATTCCGAATAAGACCGTGGAAAATATCAAAATTTGGTTAAATGCGAAACTCGTCTGTGCGATATTGCTTGAAATTACGACCGCCGAGGTTGATTTTTCCCCTATTGGGAAATGACGAAAACAGGCGAAGTATATGGCGTGAAGCTAAGTTTTTAATGCTTATGTTGCTCACAAATATTGTTCCTTTTGACGAGACAATTGATAACTTCGTTCAAATATCGCAGTTGCTTTTTGTAGAAAAACGCTTGAAACCCGAACGGAAATTGCAATTATGTGGTTATGGTTAAGTTAGTGCGTATGATAGTGATACAGCAAAACAGAAACATTGTGGCTTTTATGTATGTACTCACTCATCGCTTTTTCCTTTACGTGTGTTGGTACAAGCTATTGTACCACACACTAAAGGAAAAAATCAAGCATTTTGTTAATTTTACTCCCCTGCCCTTTTTCTATGTTATCTTGATTTTATAGTGTACCAAGTCTTTAACGCGCCCCAAGGGGCGGGGAATCAAACCCAAAGGGATTGAATCTACCTTTAATCGTTTTTAATGATAATATTTATGTTTTATCACTTCCATTTTCCTCAAACCACTCATCAAGTTCTTTATCAGCAGCTTTTACCTCAACCGATTCAATCGGAGCATTAACAATACTTACAGGCTGTTTCCTCTGTAATAAAAGACCCGCCGCCGCCAATAATAAAGCAAACACGGCATATTGACCGCAGTTACCCATATAAAAACTGGCAATGTCGTATTCCGCACCGCTTTCGGGTAACTGTCCTGCGGCTCTTGCTTGTGAAATAACGTCCGCACAATTAGTATACGCCCATACCGCGTAAATCGCAAGCAATAAAGCAAAAATGTATAGAATAATACTCGGTATAAGCTCCGTTATCCTCTTAGTCATCGTGAATTACTCCTTTTTTTATTGTTATTATTTCGTCCGCGACAGACGTTACATTTTCAGAATGTGTAACGATAATCACGCATTTGTTATCCTCATGTGCCAAGCGTGAAAATATTTCTAACACGGCATTTTCGGTTTTTTCGTCAAGATTTCCCGTTGGTTCATCAGCGATAATTACATCGGGATTGTGAGATAAAGCCCTCGCGATTCCCACACGCTGTTGTTCACCGCCGGATAGTTTTAATACTTTTCGGTCAGCGGTTTCCCTGTCTATACCTACTTTTTCCAAAAGCGTATACGCGTAAGACTTCTTATCTTTTTCGTTAATCCCGCTTATCTTCATGGAAAGGGTAATATTGTAGACCGCTGTTGAATTTAAGAGCAGATTATAACTTTGAAAAACCACACCTATATTTTTTGAGCGGTATTCGTCACGGTCAAGTTCACGAAGATTTTTCCCGTTGTAGAAAACATCGCCATTTTTACAAGTATCAAGCCCCGAAATTAACGCTAATAACGTAGACTTTCCCGCACCCGATTCCCCGATAATTGTGTAAACTTTACCGCTTTCAAAAGCGGCGTTTATATTTTTCAACACTTTTTCGTTACTGCCGTCATAACGATAAGAAACATCTTTTAATTCCAAACACGTCATGTTAATTTCTCTCCATAAGTATTTTAATCGGTTCGCTTTTTGTAATGTTGCTGATTGATATAATTCCCGCAATCGAGGCTAACATTAAGGATATTCCGAGTATTTGCAATGCGGTAGTGCCGTTTACGGCTATGTCGATTTTTTCTGATTGATTGTTTTCGTTCGTTTCTCCGCCGTTTAATCTATCAGCTAATGACGTTGAGCCGGTTGTTGATGTTTCCATCTGTCCTGCCATGATTGTGTCAGAAATCGGCTGTGAAAGGATTGTCCCCGCCGACATTCCGAATATAAAACAAACGCAGGTAATCGCGATTATTTCCGTCCATAAACAGAACGCGACTTTTTTCTTTTTCATACCCATAGCGCGAAGCACACCGATTTCATATTTACGCTCACGAACGGAAATAATCGACAATAAAACCATAATTACCGAACCCAACGCTAATACAATCAACAGAAAAGTCAACGAAAGGCTGTTCAGACTTTCTACCGGAGCGGCTACACTTTCAAACGCTGATTCATCAGTTCGCACTAAATAATCGTCCGGCAATCCTTTTCCGCGCAATTCTGCTTCAAAATCGCTTAACATACTGGGATTTTTTAGATAATACACAGCTTCGACGCCATCTGTGTTTCTGTTGTTTTCGGTAATATTCGCACCGTCAAGGTATTCCGATTCGGCGAACGACCGATACTGCTCATATGAAACTGCCGCTTTCTGCTCACCGCTTGTTACGGCACGTTTTTGCGGCGAAACCCGTACTGCCGATTGGAGTGCGGCTTTTGTTTCCTCAATAACAATACCCGAAGTGTTGAAAATCGCCAAAGCCACGACAGTAGCGGTAATAATCGCGAAAATAATCACGCCTAACAAAATATTACGACCTTTGTTCTTTACAAGGTTATGCAAAGCGTGTTCAATCACATACATCTCGCTTTCCCCCTTTGGTTTTCATAAGACTGAACGCCCCTTTATCTAACTTCCACACTTCATCAGCAATATCGGCTACTTTTTTGGAGTGGGTTACGATGATTACGCACTTATTTTCGTCATGCGCGAGGGATTCAAAGATTTTTAAGATTTTCGCTTCGGTGTTTTTGTCTAAATTTCCCGTAGGTTCGTCCGCAACGATTAAATCGGGATTGTGCGATAACGCTCGCGCAATTCCGATTCGTTGCTGTTCACCGCCGGAAAGTTCAAGAATTTTCCGTTTTGCTTTTTCCGGTGAAATCCCGACTTTTTTGAGCAATTCAAGTGCGTGTGCTTTTTTGTCAACGCCCGTCACATCGCTGATGTTCATTGATAAAACAATGTTGTCAATAGCCGTGGCATTAGTCAATAAGTTAAGGCTTTGGAATATAATTCCCGCTTTTCTTGCTCTGTAACGGTTACGGTTAATTTCAGCGAGATTTTCACCGCTCCATTCGATTTTACCGTCCGTTGCAACGTCCAACCCCGACAACAGCGATAATAACGTGGTTTTCCCCGCACCGGATTTACCCACAATGGTATAGACTTTCCCTGATTCAAATTGCAAATTCACGTCTTTGAAAATTACTTTATTTGTCCCCTCATACTTGTAAGAAACATTTTGTAAAGCAAGTGTACTCATATTAATTCCTCTCTCTCAATATTTTCAACGGTTCGTATTTTGTGATGATTGCAATTCCGATTAAACCCGATAATGCCGCCAAAGACAAAGCGATTATAATAATCTGAATCATAACCGAGCTATTCAATGCTACTTGTATTTCGCTTTCGGGAGCATAACCCGCCGCCGCGTCATTCGTCTGCATTTGACCGCCGCTGAACAGCACTTTATTTCCGTCACCGCCGCCGGAATCGGTTTCGACTTCGGCAACTCGGCTTTCCAATATACCGTCCGCAATCGGTTGTGCCATAGCGTTTCCGATTCCAAGCCCGATTGCAAGGCATACCGCAGAAATGACAAGCGTTTCGGCGAGAATACCAAAAGCGACTTTACTGCGTTCCATTCCCATAGCTCTAAGTACACCGACTTCATATTTGCGTTCACGGACTGCCATAAAGCTGATTAAAGCAAGCACAACCGCGCCGAGAATAAGAATTACAATCATGAACGTCACAACTGCACTTTTCATACCGGATAGGGGTGCGGTTACTTTATCGTAAGCCGCTTGATTGATAGACACGTTGTAGGTTATGGGAAGTCCTTTCCCTCTGACTTCGGCTTCAAAATCCGTGAGATTGTCGGGGTTTTTGAGAAAATACACAGTGTTCATGCTCAAACCGTGGTTGCTTTCCCATTCTGCTGTCATAAGTGTATCGAAATTAGTGACAATTTCGTTGCGGCGGTTCTCGGCGGGAAAACTGCCGAACATTGTCATCCATTCGTTTACATAAGCGTTAGTGTTGTCGGAATAAATACCGACAACGGTTAATTCATAATTTTTGCCACTTGCGTACACGCCGCTTATTTCAATCATATCGCCGATTGAAACGCCGTTATATCGCGCCAAATCCTCGCTTATAATACACTCGTTAATCCCCCCGAACATTCTGCCGCTCGTAATCTCGCGTAAATCTCCGAAATCGGGTAACGCCTGTGTTTCGGATATGCTGACTAATTTGAGCGTTTCGGTAAAATATTCAACGCCGTCGGTTTCTCTGATACGAGTGGCTGTGCCGCGAGTTTCATCGTCCAGAGCGAACAGTGTGTCGCTCCAAGCGTACATATCCGCACCAAAGACCGTTTCACGGATATACTCCGATTCGGCGTAAGAATAGAAATTATCAATGCTGATAAAAGTTGAATCGGTTCTGCCGTCTAATCCCGCCGCCCGCATTTCCATTAAATCTTGGTTGATTTCGACCCGCGAACCTAAATCAAGCCTTATTTCGTCAATGACTTTGGCGGCGGCATTGTTGATTATCAATGTTACAACAGCCGATATGATAATCGCTAACGTAACAATGGCAATAAGCAGATTCCGTCCTTTGTTCCTGATTAGATTTTTCATTGCGTTGGTAATCACATACATAAAAATATTCTCCCTCTAACACTTAATAAGTTTGGAAGTTTACGACCCCGAGCAGTTGTTTGTCAATCCGGATAGATAATGTCGGGGAAATCAAACTTGTTTATTAAAATATAGAATACCATATCAATCTAACTCTAATCTAACTTTTTGAAAATTTTATTTCAAATAAAACTCCGTTGTCATAATTATCAATCTCAAAGTCAATTTTCATCAAGTCGAGCGATTTTTTAACAATCGTCAATCCAAGTCCGCTATGCCCATTTCCCGATGTACGGGCTTCATCTTCACGATAAAACGGCTCAAACAGCTTTGGGAGTAGATTATCAGGAATTTGAGTATCGGAGTTCCAAACGCACAAACTTATAAAATCATCATCTTCTTCGGCACTCACGCGAATTTCCGCCGCTTGGGAGGTCGGCGAATTTTGTACAGCGTTCAACAGAATATTTGACAAAGCCTTCGTAAACAGTCCGTTATTCAATTCACAGATTATATCATTGTCAATATCCACATTTAACTGTTGATTTTTTATTTCAATAAGCGGGGTAAGCGGTTCTATAACACTGTTTACACATTCTCGCAGATTGATTTTCTGCTTTTCTAAATCAAGAATATCACCGCTTAATTTAACAATTTCCAATATTTCGGAAACTAACTTATTCTGTTCGCCTACCAACTTCATTCCGTCTTTGAAATATAAAGGATATTCTTCCGGCGCGATTACGTTTTCTAACAATCCCTCGAAAATCGCACCCATTGCCGTAATAGGGGTTTTGAGTTCGTGGGAAGCGGCAGAAAAGAAATATCGTTGTTGCTCAATGGTGGATTTTAGTCTGCTGTACATGGTATAAACGTCTTTTTCAAGCTGACCGATTTCGTCAAGTCGCTTTTTTTCTTTCGGAGGGTCAACAGGCGTTAAAAGCGACATAGCGTGAGTGTTCGCCGATAGCTTTTGAATCGGTTTTGCGATTAACCGTGCAAAGACGAAAGCCGCGAATAAGCTGACTAACAATACAAAACCGAAAACCCAAACCGCTTTTTCTAAAATCTCCGAATAAATTGAATCGCCTGCAAAAGAACTTGCCACTAATAATTGTAATCCGTTTTCGTTCCCGGTGCGGAACAGTACCCGCTCCGGTTTTGAAAAATCATGTTCGTTAAACGAAGCGGAAAAACTGCCGTCATTCGGAACAATTCCGGCAATTTTGATATTCGGAATATTCTCAGAATCCGCAAAATCATTTGTTTGGAACAGCACTTCACCGTTTTCATCAACGAATCGGAAATTAAATGAAGTGTTCTTTTCATGAAAATTCTTAACCAAAGCGATTATTTCTTCTTCGGCGAGATTCCCCTCCCGCAACTGTTCAAGAAGTGGCTGGAACACGTCCGTTGTTTGACGTTGTTGTGTAACCGCGACAGCAGATTTTATTTGATTTGAAAAGAACAGGAACATACTGCCGATTACAAGTAGCAGAATCAGCATGGTATATAGGAATACTTTACTGAATATTCCGAAGAAATTAGTCTTGTTTTTCATTTTCCACCTCTAAACAGTAACCTACACCCTTAACCGTTCTAATAATATTACATGGCAGTTTATCCCGCAGTTTCTTAATATTCGCATGAATAATCCCCTCGTTTCCCTCAAAATCATAGCCCCAAATCCTTGTAAGCAGGCTTTCGTGGGCAATCACATTACCCGCATTACGCATAAACAACTCTAAAATTTCAAATTCTTTCGGGGTCAGCGTTATTTTTTCACCGTCATACTCCGTGCCGTGGGTTTCGGGGAATAACGCAAGTTTTCCGACGCGGATTTCTTTTTTTAATACACCGCTTCGCCGCAGTAAAGCCTCGGCACGTTTAACAAGAATCTGCATTGAAAATGGTTTTGTTACATAATCGTCGGCGTGGTTATTGAACGCCCGTAACTGATTTTCGTTATCGGAAAGCGCAGTTATCATCAATACAGGCGTTTCACGGATTTTTCGCAACTCTTTCAAAAGTTCCTGTCCGTTTATTCCCGGAAGCATGATGTCAAGTATGATAAGGTGGTATTGCTTATCATAAAATAATTCCAATGCTTTATCACCGTTGGCACAGAAATCGACAGTCCATCCTTCTTTACGGAAGAATTTGCAAATCATATCCCCGATACGAATATCGTCCTCGACAACGAGAATTTGTATGTTCATAAATAATCACCCCATCAAAATAGTATAGTTTGTCAATCTAACTTTTGTCTAACTTTTTATTTTTGATATTCACTTATAAATTATATACAATTTTTCAGAAAAAGTCAATCATTCACGGTATAGAAGTCGATTTTATCTAACATTTCTGTTATAGTCATATATTAGACAATAGTCAAGTAGCGGATTATAGTTTATAATATAGTAGGGTGATGAAATGATTGTATATACGCCGTTATGGCAAACGATGAAGAAAAAGGGTGTGTCAACCTATGCTTTAATAAAAAAGCACGGGGTCAGCAGTAGCACGATTAACCGATTACGGCATAATCAAGGCGTTACATTGCAGACGATTGACGATTTATGCTTGATTATCGGCTGTAAAATAGAGGAAATTGTCGTGCATATACCTAACGAATAATAAATCAGTACAAAAAGTTAAAATTAATGATAAGGCGGCTGTATATGCTTATAAATGATAATAACTACATTTCTGTCGTGAACGACATTAAGGCACAAATTAAAAAAGCGCAGTACAAAGCCGTTCTTGCGGCAAACAGCGAATTAATCACGTTATACTGGAATATCGGGGTTATCATCAATGCTAACAGTGTTTGGGGCAATAAATTTATTGATAACCTTGCTCGTGATATAAAACTTGACTTTCCAAACGCTACCGGATATTCTGTGCGAAATCTGAAATATATGGCGAAATTCGCCAAAACTTTTCCCGATTTTGAAATTGTGCAAGCGACCCTTGCACAATTAACTTGGTATCACAATATGGCGTTGATGGATAAGGTCAAAGACGTTAAAGCCCAATTGTGGTATGCAAAACAGACAGTTGAGAATGGTTGGACACGCGACTGGCTCGTTGAAGAAATCTCTGATAATCTTTACGAGCGGCAAGTCTTAGCAGATAAAGTCAGCAATTTTGAACAACGGCTTGATTCCCCGCAAAGTAAACTTGCAGAACAAACGATGAAAGACCCATATATTTTCGACTTTGTACTGTATCGCAAAGGTATGGCTGAACGTGAAATCGAAGATGAACTTGTAAAAAATGTCACAAAATTGTTGCTTGAACTTGGAACGGGTTTTGCATTTTTAGGAAATCAATATCGCATTGAAGTAGAGGACGAGGACTTCTACATGGATATGCTGTTCTACAATCTCAAATTACGTTGTTATGTGGTGATTGAATTGAAGAAAGACAACTTCAAACCTGAGTATGCAGGGAAATTGAATTTTTATATTTCCGCAGTTGATGATTTACTCAAAACCGAGTTAGACAACCCAACAATAGGTTTGTTGCTATGCCAAAATAAACGCGGTGCAATTGCCGAATATGCACTCCGTGACATTGAAAAACCTATTGGAGTCGGCGAGTATCAGTTACTTAAAAATCTGCCGAAAGAATACGAGAATATTCTGCCATCTGCGGAGGATATAGAAAAGCGTATTGGGTTAATCACCGATGACGAAGATTGAAATAAAAAGAGCCGTGTCCGGTTAAACCCGAACATGGCATAACCTCTCAAAAGTCGGCGGAATTTCCGCCTGCGGGCGGGGGTTGCAAGGCTGAAAGAAAAAAGACGGCAATAACTTCCAACCCTGCCAACCCCGAAAACAAAGCTAACTTTTTCGGTCATGTCATAAATACGTTGAAATATCTAAAACACGTCCGAAGAAATGTATGTTAATAAACGAGCCAACAATTGCGATATGAATAGCTTTACTTTTTGAGAAACAAATAGATTTTCTGCAAAGTCTTTTTATGCGGGTTCGTAATGTCAAATGATGCCTTTCAATCTGTTGCGTATTTCGTTTTCCAGTTTCAAGTTTATCGGCGGAAATTTTGTCGTGATAGGCATAATTATTGTCAGAATATACCGTTCCGATATTGAACGGTTTTAACAATTCAAGAAGCTCATCTAAATATTTATGCTCGCGCGTTCCGAAGCAATATGCAAGCGGCGTGTTGGTTTCGTGGTCGACCGCCCACCACAACCAAATTTGGTGTTTTTTGTCGTGATAAAAACTCCACATCTCGTCCATCTCAACGGCTAAATCGGTGTCTATATCTACTAAATCTCCGTTTTCGTCAATGAAAGCGTTTTTAATAACTATGTCAATTTGTCCACGAGAATTAAGTTGTTTAAGGAAGTTTGTATTGACTTGTTCGGGGAATTTTTCTGTTTTTTTAACACAGCTGTTACGGTATCTTTTGACACACCGAGAACACGTCCGGTGTCCCTTGTACCCGAAGCATTCATCGCCATATCTACAATCGTTTGCTTGACACCCGGTTTGCAAGCGTTGTACGAATATTCGAGCTGAAATGTCTTTCGAGAACACTCTTTATTGCGACACAAAACACGGTCATGTTTCAATATAGTTGACATACATTAAAATCTGTGATATAATAAAATCATCTTAAAAAATGAGGTGATAATATATGGCGACTATAACATTAAAGTGTGCGATTTGCGATAGCGAAGATGTAGTCAAAAACGGCAGACAGGCAAACGGAAAACAACGCTATAAGTGCAGAGATTGCGGCAAAACTTTTCAAAATGAATATAAAAACAACGGTTCAAAAATTGAAACAAAATTTTTGATTATAAAAATGGCAATGAACGGCAGCGGCATTCGCGACACTGCCCGCGTTTTAGAAATAAGCCCTAATACTGTTCTTGATGTTTTAAAAAAACTAAAAATTTTCTTGTCAATGTCAACCCGAGATATGCAAATCTTAAATCCGGAGAAAAAGTGAAAATTCGACTTGAAATTGACGAACAATGGGGTCGCGTTTATTGCAAAAAGACCCCGTGTTGGCTTTGGCACGCAATAGACCACGAAACCGGCGATGTGATTGCGTTTGTTATCGGCTCTCGTGAAAAAGAGGTTTGTCAAAAATTGTGGGATTTAATTACTGCGCTCAAGGGCATTGAAATCGAAGCGGTTTATTCAGACGACAACTGGGCTTATCACGATATTATCCCCGCCAAACTTTTGAAAACTGGAAAAAGAAATACACAAAAAATCGAACGAAAACATCTTACTTTTCGTACTCGCTTAAAACGGTTGGCGCGAAAAACTATATGCTATTCTAAAATCGTAGAAATGCACGTTATTATGGTTTCTCTTTTGATAAATATATTGGAATTTGGCAGTCAACTATATTGATACATGACCCAAATGGAGACACTTCGGTGTATGTTCCAAAAAAAATGGATACTGACGTATGCAAGTTGAAAAAGTCATAGATTTTGTGCGGGGAATAGGCGGTCTGACTGCTGTGTATCGCCGCGAGTGGAACGGTTACTCCGTGTATGAACCTATCTATGACCCAAGAGAATCAGATTTCGAAGAAAGTTCATCTGTCGTTTTGGTTTCGGGCGATGGAGAGATTCGTTTCGCGACACCCGATGAAAATACTGAGTTTCTTGACCGGATTGAGAGCGATTATAGATCCTGAATATCGGCGGCGGTGATGTCGTTTTCGAGATTATCGCGGGCGAGGTCGGTGTCGTAAGCCTTGTGTGCGGTTGAAATTGGATTGTCTATATTGCCGTTTATAATTTGCTCCTGAGTTGTTTTTGCAGTTCTGATAGCGGGATTATCATAGACAGGAATGGGGGTATTGACCGTTTCTGTGCTAAGACGGATACCCTTGTACCGTTTGGATTGTTTTTCATATTTATGGCGTCATTTCGTGTAATTTTTTATATTATTCGCGGTTGACAGGGAATTATACGACCTTCAGCTCCGCAAGCTCGGGGTTGTTGAGGTTGTTTTTGTTGTTGGTGTATCTGTTTAGGGGCTTGAGTTTTCGGGGATTTGTTTTATGGTAGGGGGTTCGGTTGCTTATCGGTTGCTTGTGAGTTGAGCAAAGACGGGATATCGGCTATATTTTTTGAAAACGGGCAGATTTTCTATTGCAATTCTATTTATTCTGTGTT
>Ga0082212_10007107_pt1 | contig 14893 bp, 9 predicted proteins | sample TergutNt197P3_FD_71548 | JGI IMG/M metagenome (GOLD analysis project Ga0082212, IMG submission 71548) | Neocapritermes taracua P3 segment gut microbial communities from Petit-Saut dam, French Guiana - Nt197 P3 | ecosystem: Host-associated > Arthropoda: Insects > Digestive system > Gut ... | reverse complement strand
GACCGACCCGGAGCCGGGGCCTCCCTGGCGCCGGGATTTGGAACTCTGGGGCCGGAACCTGACCTGCTCCTTAGGGGAATTGAAGGACCTGATCCTGGACCTGGCCCATCGCCAGAGCCTGGCTGAAAAATGGCGCGACCAGCCCGACCTGGTGAACCTCTACCGCCGGCTGGTAGAGACCGGCCTGGCCCCGGAACACGCCCGCGGCCTGGTGGAACTGGCCGCCGAAAGCGCCCGGGCCTGGGGCGGAGATGTTTTCGGGCATCTTAGACGGGCCCTGGAATCCAAGCTGCGCCTGGCCGACCTGTCCCTGTCGCCCCCGAAGTTCCTGGCCCTCCTAGGGCCCTCCGGGGCGGGCAAGACCACCGCCCTGGTCAACCTGGCCGCCTTCTACCGCCAGCGGGGCCGCCGGACGGCGGCCATAACCCTGGACACTGTCCGGTTGGGGGCGGCCGAACAACTGACCCGCTACGCCCGCATAATGGGCCTGGGCGTGGCCGTCTGCCAGAGCCGGGAGGAATTCGCCTCGGCCCTGGAACTTTTTGAAAGCAACGATGTCGTACTCATCGACACCCCGGGCCGGGGCTTTCAGAAACCGGAAGGCCGGCGGGATATGGCCGCCTTCCTGGACCAGGCCGGGGCCTCCGCCCTGTTGGTTCTGCCGGCCACCATGAAGGAGACCGACCTGGCCGCGGCCCTGGACAGGGCCCGGGGCTTCAATGACCTGAGCCTCGTTCTCACCAAGTTCGACGAAACCGAATCCTTAGGCGGGCTGATGAGCTTCATCATCTCCGGGGCGCCCCGCCTGGCCTTTTTCAGCCTGGGGCCCAAGACCCCGGAAGACTTCGCCCTGGCCACGGCCGACAAATTCCTGGGCCTGTGGCTGGAAGGCCTGGAAAAAAATGCGGACGGCATTGAAACAGACGGTCCGGTAGGTTAAAATAAAAATTCCGGACCTGCCGGAAAACGAAAGGTGGACCAACATGGCAGCGGCTGATCGGGGGCCGACCCCCAAGAGACCGGTCCGGGTCATCACCGTCACCAGCGGCAAGGGCGGGGTGGGCAAAAGCAACCTCACCCTGGCCCTGGCCCTGGCTCTGACCAGCCTGGGCCGCCGGGTGCTGCTCTGGGACGCCGACCTGGGCCTGGCCAACATCGACGTGCTGTTGGGCCTTAAGACCACGGCCACCATCCACGACCTCTTGAGCGGGTCCAAGACCCTGCCGGAAATCATCGTCCAGGGCCCGGGAGGCCTGAAAATAATGCCGGCGGCCAGCGGCATCCTGGAACTGGGGGAATTGTCCGAAGGCCAGAAAGAGCGTCTGCTTTCGGAATTCGACGACTGGGACGAGGATCTGGATTTTCTGCTCATCGACACCTCCGCGGGCCTGGGCTCCAATGTCGTCTATTTCAACCTGGCCGCCCAGGAACGCATCGTGGTCGTGACCGGCGAGCCCACCTCCATCACCGACGCCTACGCCCTCATCAAGGTTCTCTCCACCCGCTACCAGCAGAACAGTTTTCAAATCCTGCCCAACCTGGTCGCGGGTGAAAAAGAGGCCAAGAACGTCTTCGGCCTCTTAAGCACCGTGGCCGATCGCCACCTGTCCGTGTCCCTGAGCCTGATAGGTTTCGTGCCCCGCGACCCGGCGGTGCCGGCCGCGGTCCGGGCCCAGACGCCCTTCTTCCTGGCCGCGCCCGAGGCCGAGGCTTCCCGCCGGGTGCTGGACATAGCCAAAACCATCGCGGTCAATCCCCCCGACCCCATGATGACCGGGGGCGGGCTGGTCTTCTTCCTCAAACGGCTGGCCAGCTTCGGCGGCACGGTGGACTAGCATGTCCGGCCTCTATGACGAAAGCGGGCGGGTGGCTTGGGCCGGCCTGAGCATGGAGGAAAAAAACAGGTATGTGGAGCAGTACGCCCCTCTCATAAAATACCTGGCCGACCGCCTGGCCGCCCGTCTGCCCGACCACATCAACAAGGACGACCTGGTCTCCTCCGGCGTCCTGGGCCTCATTGACGCCGTGGACAAGTTCGATCCCGGCCGGGCCATCCTGTTCAAGACTTATGCCGAATTCCGCATCAAGGGGGCCATGCTGGACGAACTCCGGAGCATGGACTGGGTGCCCCGCTCCATCCGCAAGAAGACCAACCAGATGGAAAAACTCTGGCAGCGCCTGGAGGGGGAATTGGGCCGACCGCCCTCGGACGAGGAGGCGGCTGCGGCCCTGAACATGTCCGTGCCCGACTACCTCAAACTCCTCGACGAGATACGCACCATCAACATCCTGGACCTCGACGCCTTCCGGGCCGTGGACAAGAGCGGAGCCCGGGAGACCCGGGACATATATGACATCCTGGCCGATGAAAGCGCCCTGGACGCCCTCACCGTCCTCACCCAGGACGAAACGCGGGATGTCCTGGCCAGGGCCATTGAGGAACTGGGAGAAAAGGAACGCCTGGTCATCACCCTCTACTACCACGAGGAACTGACCATGAAGGAAATAGGGCAGGTGATGGGTTATACCGAATCCCGCATCAGCCAGCTCCATACCAAGAGTTTACTCAGGCTGCGGGCCAAGCTGCGCCGCTATTTCGAGGAAAGGGCCGGGGGTTAAACAAGGGCCATGGCCGAAGAGCGTAAAACCGGACCGGCTCCGGACGATTGGGACAGCCTGCCCCTGGACCCCGCGGCCGATGATTGGGACGCGCCGCCGGCCAAGCCCGAGAAACAGGCCCCCGAGAAAGCCGAAGAAGCTCCGTTCCCTCCGGTATCTGATGACGATTTCGACGACGAGGCCCCCGGCCCGGAATCCCCCCCGGTATCCGATGACGATTTCGACGACGAGGCCCCCGGTCCCCTGGACTCCGTACTGGACGGACTGGGAGACGAAGACGACGATTTTGACACCCCCTCACCCGCAGCCGCCGAATTCCCTGAGCCCGAGCCGCCTGAGTTGGAAGCCCCTAAGCCGGAAGCCCCTGAAGTTCCCGAGCCTCCGCCCGCGGCTCCCAAACCCCCTCCCAAGCTGCCGCCCCCTCCGCCCCCCGGCGCCTTTGACGCCTTTCTGGGCGATAACGCCGGAAAAGAGGAAGTGGCCGCCGCCCCGGCGAAAAAACCCGCGCCGCCCCCGGAGCCCGACCTGGAGGATAAGACCGCATCGCCGCCGCCCGACCCGGAAGATGAGTCTTCGGAAGGCGAATCCCCGGAAAGTGAACCCCCTGAAGACGAGTCCCCGGACTCCGAACCGGACGCTACACCCCATCCAATCCCCCCAAAGGTGGAGCTGGATATTGAAGGCATCTTTCTTGACGAACTGATCTCTCACCCCCCCCAGGACGCCGAAGCCGCCGCCGAAGAGCCTGCGCCGGCGGCGAAAAAAACGCCCGCTCCACCGGCGCCCGCGGCGGCGGAAAAGCCCGCGTCACCGGCGCCCGCCCCGGCCGAAGAGCCGCCGGAGGCCGCGCCCCATCACAAAGTCCCCTTCCTCAAACTCCTGACCCTGGTGGTGCCGGCTATCTTGATCCTGATCGGCCTGGGCTGGGCCGTCCACCGGCTTTTCATCCACACGCCGCCGCCGCCGCCGCAGGTCCTGGTCATCGACCCTTCCCTGCCCCCCCATGAGCCGGAGCCGGGGGAAGTGCCCCTTAAACCCTTCTACATCAACTTCGCCGGCGAACCTGAAGTCATAGTTGAAATGTCGGCGGTGTTGTATTACAACGACATTTCAGACCGGGAACTCATCGTGGAAAACCTGCCGTCGGTCCGGGAAGTCATTTTCCGCATCACCCGGAGCAAGGGCAGCGAGGTGGTCACCAACGGCGGGATTCAGCGCGCCCTGCGCCAGGAACTGCTTCAGGCGGCCAACGAGGTTCTGGGCGCCAAAGCCATATCTTACGTCCAGCTGACCCAATTCCGCATATTGCACTAGGGCTTTGCCAACCGGCGAAGCCGGTTCACTGGCCAGAGCCAAGCGATTTAAAAGATCCGGCTCTGCCGGTCTTTTAAATCGCTTGAGGCTCTATATGCGCATTATTGTCGCGCCCGATTCCTACAAGGGCAGCCTCTCGGCCCTGGAAACGGCCCGGGCCATGGCCGCGGGCTTAGGCCGGGTCTTTCCCGAAGCTGAAATCATCACCCTGCCCCTGGCCGACGGGGGCGAAGGCACGGTGGAAGCCCTGGTCGGAGCCACCAACGGGGAGATCCGCCGGGTCCTGGTCCAGGGCCCCTTGGGCGACCCGGTGGAGGCGGCCTGGGGCCTTTTGGGCGACGGCCGGACCGCGGTCGTGGAAATGGCCCAGGCTTCCGGCCTGACCTTACTGGAACCGGAGCAGCGTGACCCCCGGCGGACTTCCACCTGCGGCACGGGCCAACTTTTGAAAGAAGCGCTTAAAGCCGGGTTCAGGCGGGTCATTATGGGCCTGGGCGGCAGCGCCACCAACGACGGCGGGGCCGGCTGCGCCGCGGCCCTGGGAGTCCGCTTCCTGGATGCGGCCGGCCGCGAGCTGGCTCCCGGAGGCGCGGCCCTGGCCGATCTTGAGACCATCGACCTAAGCGGCCTGGACCCCCGCCTGTCCGGCCTGGAACTCCTGGTGGCCTGCGATGTGGACAACCCCCTCTGCGGCCCGCGGGGGGCCTCGGCGGTTTTTGGTCCTCAAAAGGGAGCCGGCCCGGCCCAGGTGGAGGAGCTGGACCAGGCCCTCCGGCACTACGGCCATATAGCCGCCCAAGTCACCGGGCGGGCCGTCCAGGAGACCCCGGGGGCCGGCGCGGCCGGGGGCCTGGGGGCCGGCCTTTTGTTCTTCACCTCGGCCCGGTTGCGGCCCGGCATAGAAATAGTTCTGGAAGCCCTGGATTTTGACCGCCAGGTCCAAAACGCCGACCTGGTCGTGACCGGCGAGGGCCGGGCCGATTTTCAGACCGCCCACGGCAAGGCCCCGGTGGGGGTGGCCCGGGCCGCAAAAAAATACGGGGTGCCGGTAATCTGCCTGGCCGGGGGCCTGGGCCAGGGGCACCGGACCCTCACGGGCCACGGCCTGGACGCCCTGGCGGCCTGTCCGCCAGGCCCCCTGACCCTGGCGGAATGTCTGGCCGCCGGACCCGACCTGGTGGCCGATGCGGCCGAGCGGGCTGGCCGCCTCCTGGCCGTGGGCCAGCGATTGGGGCCGTAGGCCCCAAACCCCATAATCCGGTTCAGGTGGCACGGACAAAAATAGCCGTGGCTGGAAGGATTTTGTCAACTAACTCCAAAAGAATCAGCTGACCACGCGCAACAGGGCGGCCCGGGCTTCATCGAGGACCACCGGCTCGTCAAAGGGCTGTCTGAGGAAGTTCATCAGGTGGGGGTAGCGCTCCATGGCCTGGTCGATCTCCGGGTTGGCCCCTTTCTGATAAGCCCCCAGGTTGATCATGTCCTCGTTGCGCTGGTAAGTGGCCAGGGCGTCCTTGAAGCGGCCGGCGGCCGCCAACTGGTCGCGGTCGGCCAGATCAACCATCAGTCGGCTGATGCTGGAGAGCACGTCGATGGCCGGGTAATGGTTTTTGGCCGCCAGTTCCCGCCTGAGGACTATGTGCCCGTCCAGTATGGAACGCATAGCGTCGGCCACCGGCTCGTTCATGTCGTCGCCGTCCACCAGGACGGAGTAGAGGCCGGTGATGCTGCCGTGGGGCCAGTTGCCGGCCCGCTCCAAAAGCCCCGGCAACTGGGCGAAGACCGAAGGTGTATAGCCCCGGGTGGTGGCGGGTTCGCCGATGGACAGGCCCACCTCCCGGGCGGCGAAGGCGTAGCGGGTGGCCGAATCCATCATCAGGATCACGTGCCGGCCCTGGTCGCGGAAGTATTCGGCAATGGTCGTGGCCACGTAGGCCCCCCGCATGCGCACCAGGGCCGGCTGCTCGGAAGTGGCCGCCACCACCACGCTGCGGGCCAGGCCTTCCGGCCCCAGGTCCTTTTCTATGAACTCCATGACTTCCCGGCCGCGTTCGCCGATCAGGGCGATGACGTTGACATCGGCCTTCATGTGCCGGGCGATCATGCCCAGAAGGGTACTCTTGCCCACCCCGGAACCGGCGAAAATGCCCACCCTCTGACCCCGGCCGATGGTCAAAAGGGAGTTGATGGCCCGGACGCCCACGTCTATGGCCTCGGTGATGCGGCCCCGGTCCAGGGGGTTGCCGGGGCGGCTGTGGACCGGGTAGTGTTTAGCTATGTTTATTGGCCCCAGGCCGTCAATAAGGCGGCCCAGGCCGTCCACCACCCGGCCCAGAAGTTCCGGGCCCACCGGGGCCAGGGCCGGGCGGCCGGTGGAGAGAATACGGCTGCCCGGAGTCAGGCCGGCCATCTCCCCCACCGGCATGAGTTGAATGACCCCCTCGCGGAAACCCACCACCTCGGCCTCAATGGGCGGCCGGCCGTCAACAGGGTGGATGCGGCAGACCTCGCCCACCGAGGCGGCCGGGCCGTCGCCCTCAATGACCAGCCCCACCACCTTGGTGACCCGGCCCTCCAGGGCCAGGGGCCGGAGACCCTTTACCAAGCCGAGGTAGGGGGAAAAATCCTGGGCCCTCATTCCGGTCCGGCTTCGCCGGTCTCCTGTCCGGCGGCCTGGTCATCAGGTCCGGCTTCGCCGGTCTCTTGGTCGGCGGTCTGGTCCCCCGTGAAAACCTGTTCCGTTGCCAGGTCGGCCCAGCCGGCTTCGCCGCCGACTTCGTCGGTTTCCAGTCCGGCTTCGCCGGCTTCCTGGCTGGATGGTTCGGCCGGGCTTGGTTCGTCCATAGCAGGCCGAGGGCCGAGGGCTTGGGTGCTTTCAAAAGCCTGACGAAGCACATCCATGACCTGGACGGCCCGGTGCTTGATCGTGGCGTCCAGGCGGCCGACATCCGATTCCATGATCAGGTCGCCCGGGCCCAGGCTCTCGTCAGGCTGGAAAGTGACCTTGACCAGGGCGCCCAGACGCTGGCGCTGCTCGGCCTTGGCCTCCTCCAGGAGAGGGATGTCCTGGGGCCGGGCCTGGAAGACCACCCGGTTGGCCTGGCCCAGAAAGTCGATACAGGCCTCGAAGGACCGGACCGCCAGATCCTCGGCCGACTTGAGTTCCTTGTTGAGAATACCCTCGGCCGCCTCGATGGCCAGTTGGATCATCAGGGGCCCGTTGGCCCGCCACAGATCCTGGTAGAGATTTTCCAGGCGCTCCAAAAGTTCGGCCAGACGCGCCGTCTTCTCCTGCCAGGGGGCCCGCCCTTCGGCCTGGCCGGCCGCCAGGCCCTCGGCCGACCCCTGGTCATAGCCTTCCCGCTGCCCGGCCGCCCGGGCCTCGGCCAGCACCTCTTCACGCTTGGCGGCCAGTTCAGCGCAGAGGCCCTGGTATTCGGCCTCCAGTTCCCGGCGCCGGCTCTCAATGGCCTTCTCCATCTCCTGCCGCTCCAGATCCAGGCCGGCTATGCGATCCTTAACCGCGGCCAGTTCGGCCGCGGCCTCGGCCCGGTCCTGTTCCGCGGTGGCTTTAATATTCTCAGCCTCCCCCCGGCGGCTTTCCGCCTCGGCTCGGGCGGCCTCGGCCTCGGCCCGGTCCTGTTCCGCGGCGGCTTTAATGTTCTCAGACTCCCCCCGCTGGCTTTCCGCCTCGGCCTGGGCGGCCTCGGCCGCGACCTCGGCTTCCCGCCTCAGGCTATCGGCGTAAACCTCAGCTTCAGCCGAGGCCCGAGCCTTGGCCTCGGCCACCAGCCCCTGGGCCTCGGTACGGGCGGCCTCGGTGAGGGCAAAACCTTCGGCCTGGGCCGCCCGGATCATTTCCCGGCTCCTGGCTTCGGCCTGGGCCATGGTGCGGACCACGTTCTGGTCGCGGGTATCGAGGTCTTCATAATCAAAGATGTGGGGCGTCGTAAAATCGGCCAGGTCCTCGAACCCGGCCATGGGCCGCTCCGAGGTCAGGTCAAAGGGCTTGAACAGGCCATCCAAGGAGGGAGTCAGGAGTTCGGAAATATTCCGCCGATCGACCTGGAATTCTTCGAAGGGGTCCGGCAGAGGCAACTCGGACAGGACGACCAGCGGGGTCAGGTCCACGGTGGGGTCTGGCAAAGGCTCGAGGTCGTCCGCCCGGGGAAAGGAATCCAGTTTGAATTCGTCAACTTCCAGGCCGGACACAAAAGCCGGCGGCGCGTAGCGCGGGTCGAAAGCGAGAGAGTCAGACAAGCTGATCCCCTCCTTCGCCCCGGCCCAAGGCTATCTTGCCCTCGGCCTCCAGCTTCTTGGCCGCCCGGAGAATGCTCTGCTGGGCCTTTTCCACGTCCGACAGCTTGGTGGGGCCCATGGCTTCGAGATCGTCCTTGATCATGTCGGCCGCACGGGAGGAAAGGTTGGAGAAGACCTTGACCTTCAGATCCTCGCTGGCGGACTTGAGCGCCAGGGTCAGTTCGTCGTTGTTGACCTCCTTGAGGATGGTGCGGAAGGAGCGGTCATCCACGGCCATGAGATCCTCGAAGACGAACATGAGCTTGCGCACTTCGTTGGACAGGTCCGGACGGTCTTCCTCCAGCTTGGTCATGATGGTGTTTTCCGTGGTCTGGTCCACCTGGTTCAGGATCTCGGCCACGGTGCTGGAGCCGCCGGCCGGCCGGCTGCCCACCGGGCCCTGGGACTTGATCTCCTGGCGCAGCACGTCCTCCACCTCGTCCAAGATGGAGATGGGCACGGTGTCCAGATCGGCGATGCGCAGGATAACGTCCTGCTGCAGGGGTTCGGGGAACTCGGCTATTATCTGGGCGCTCTTGCCCGGATCTATATGGGCCAGGACCAGGGCTATGGTCTGGGGGTGCTCGTTGCGGATGAAATTGCCCAGGGCCTTGGGGTCGATGTTCTTGATATTGGAAAAGGGCACGGGGGAGTGGACATCCAATATCAGGCCCTCGGCCCGATCCCCGCTCAAGGCCAGGCCCAGGGAGTGCTTGAAGAAGTCGCCGCCTTTGAAGCGCAGGTCGGCCGGCAGGTTCAGGGCGTCCACGAATTCCCACAACACGTCCTGCACCTGGTCCGTGGTGACGTTCTGGATCCGGCTCATGGCCTTGCCGAGTTCCTTGATCTCTATGTCTTCCAGCTCCTTGAACACCTCGGTGGTGAACTCCTCTCCCAGGGTCAGGAGAAAAATGGCGGCTTTTTCAGGTCCGGCCAGTTCGGCGTGCTTAGCTTCTTCTTTTTTGGCCATGGTTCACCTTGGGATCCGCGATTTACTTACTTGTTGTCGGGGGACGCCTGCTTCTGTTCTATCCAGTCCCGGAGCAGACCCACGGTGCGGTCAAGATTTTCCCGGGCCAGGGGCAGGACGTTGTCCCGGCTGAGGTTGCCGTAAGCCAGGCCCGGAATCCCCTCTTCCTCGGCCGCCGCCGCCTCTTCGTCCTCGTAGTCGGGGACTTCGGACTCTTCCTCCTGCTCCTCGGCATAGTCGGGTTCGACCAGGGCGGTTTCCGCCTCCTCCTCGACAGCGGCCAGAGTGGCCAGGTCCGTCGTGCCGGAGGCCACGACCAGGCCTCCCTCCTCTTCGGCCACGGGCGGGAGGTCTTGCTGGACGGCCGGCGGCTGGGGCGGGAGCGGGAGCGGCAGCCCGTCACCATAACCGGACCCGCCGGGATATTCGGGCAGCACGGCCGGCTGAGCTCCGGTACCGGCCGGTTCCACTTCATGCTTCAGCCAGTTCAATATGGGCCGGACCACCAGGAAGAAGAACAGGATGATGAGGATGAGGTTCAGGAAAGGCCGGTAGAATTCCCTCAACAACTCCAAGGCGAAGACGGCCCAGGGGGATATCTCCTCCGGCCGGGCGAACTGCACGCTGCTTATGGACACCAGATCCCCCCTTTTCGAGTCAAAACCAACCACGCCCTTGATCGCGGCTTCCAACTGGGCCACAAGTTCCGCTGACAGGGGGGCGAACACCCGGTCGCCGGCCTCATTTTTCACATAAACACCGTCCAGAAGCACCGACACGCTGACCCGCTTGAGGTCCCCGGCCTTGGAGATGGTCTGGCGCTTGATGTTGGTGATTTCGTAGTTGTTGGTCTCCTCGGTGCGGCTGTATTGTTCCTGGTTGCCGGCGTTGCCGGAATTTTGACGGTTGGCCGTGCCCAGTTCGTAGGTGGCGTTGGGAATGCCGGCCATGGCCCGGGCCGGGCCTATGCTCCGCTCCTGGATCTTCTGCTCGCTGCGGATAGCCGCGCGGTCGGGGTCATAAATGTCCTCCTTGGTCACGATCTCCTTCAAATCCAGTTCGGCCTGGACCGAGGTGATGGCCTTGTCCGGCCCCACCACCCGTTCCATCATGGCCTGGATGCGGCGCTTCAAGCCGTCCTCGTAAAGGGCCTTCTGCTTCATCTGGTCGTCGTTCAAAAAGCCCGGCTTGTTGGACTCCTTGGACCATATCAGCCCGCCTTCCGTATCTATGACCGAGACGTTGTCGGGAATAAGGCCGCTGACCGCGGAAACCACCAGGTTGACTATGCCCAGAAGTTGGGGCTTGGTTATGCTGGCCCCCCGGACGGCCTTGATGACCACCGAGGCCGTGGGTTCCTTCTTGTCCTCTATGAACAGGGTTTCCGAGGGTATGGCCACATGGACCCGGGCCATTTCTATTTCCGGCAAACTCATGATGGAGCGTTCCAGCTCGCCGGTCACGGCCCGCATGAGGTTGGTCTTCTGGACCAGGTCGGTGACTCCCAGTTTCTGCTCGTCGAAGATCTCAAAACCCACATTGCCCTTGGAGGGCAGGCCCTTGACGGCCAGATCGATGCGGAGGGCCGAGGCCCGGCCGGCCTCCACCTCTATGGCCGTGCCGTCGGCGACCAGCTTATAGGGCACGCGCTGGTTTTTCAGTTCGGCCGTGATGGCCCCGGCATCTTCCGGGCTCAAGCGGGAATAGAGGACCTCGTAGGGGGTCTCGCCCTTGTAAAAAAGGGCCACCAGGAGGACGGCCGTGGCTGCCGCCAAAATTATGCCGCCAATGGCCAATTTGGACGGGCCGGCCCCGGCCAGGATCTCGCGCCCTCTCTCCAGGCGTTCGGCAAAATTAAAAGCCATGTTTTTTCGCCCCTTTATCCAGGAAGATGGCCCGCGGCGGCCACGGACTGCCCAATATATAGGCAAGATCCGGGCCAAAAATCCAGGGGGACCATTTTTCGGTCGCCTTAATTATATATAATATATCATTAATTATAATTAATATCAAGTTCTGAAAAAGCCCCTGGGGGACGATTTCCCACAGGGACTTTTTCAATTAAAATAATTCTTGATAAACAATCAGCTAACCGGCGAAGCCGGTTCACCCGCCAGAGCCAAGCGATTTAAAAGGTCCGGCTCCGCCGGCCTTTTAAATCGCGTAAGGCTCTATCTTTTCCCGCCAGCGCACGAGGCAGGCCGCCAGTTCCTTGGCGTTCAGGGGCTTGGTCAGGTAATCGTCCATGCCGGCCTCAAGGGCCTCCTCCCGGTCCCCGGTCATGGCCCTGGCGGTCATGGCCACAATGGGCATGTCTTTGAGGGCCGGACGTTCCTCCCGGATGAGGCGGGTGGCGGTCAGGCCGTCCATTTCCGGCATCTGGACATCCATCAGGACCAGGTCGAAGGTCTCCCGCTCCAGGATCTCCAAGGCCAGGCGGCCATTTTCCACTATGCTGGCCTCAAGGCCGAACTTATGGAGAAGCTCTCGGATCAGGAGCTGGTTGAGGTCGTTGTCTTCAGCCACCAGGATCCTCATGCCGGCGACGCGCTCGGTCACGGCGGCCCGGGTGAGGCCGCCGCCGCCGGCGGCCGCGGCCGCGGCCTTGGGCTTGTCCGTGTCCAGCTTCAGAAGGCAGGTGAACTTGAATTCCGAACCCTGGCCCAGTTCGCTCTCGCACCAGATGCGGCCGCCCATGAGCTGCACCAGTTCCCGGGACAGGGCCAGGCCCAGGCCCGTGCCGCCGAAACGGCGGGTGATGGAACTGTCGGCCTGGGCAAAGGGCTGAAAGAGCCGGGCCAGGTTTTCCGGGGACAGACCGATGCCGGTGTCGGCCACGGAGAAGAGCAGGGCCCCTTCCTCGGGCCCGGGCTCGCCCCGGGGGTCCCGGGCCGCGTTTACGGTGACGCTGCCCTGGCTGGTGAACTTGATGGCGTTGTTGGAGAGATTGATGAGTATCTGGCCCAGCCTCAAGGGGTCCCCCAGGTAGTCCAGCTTCAGGTCGGGGTCGAGGTTCAGCTTGAACTCCAGCCCCTTCTGGGCGGCCCGGTCGGCCAGCATGTCGGCCACTCCGTCCAGCACTTCCCTAAGGGAGAAGGGCACGCTTTCGATCTCCATCTTGCCGGCCTCGATCTTGGAAAAATCGAGAATATCGTTGATTATGCGCAACAGGGTCTTGGAGGCGAAGTCGGCCTTTTCCAGAAATTCGCGCTGGGTGGGTTCAAGTTCGGTATCCAGGACCAGGTTGATCATGCCCAAAATGGCGTTCATGGGCGTGCGGATCTCATGGCTCATGTTGGCCAGGAATTCGCCCTTGGCCCGGCTGGCCTTGGCGGCCTGATCGGCCATTTCATTGGCCCGGCTGACAGCCTGCCCCAGTTGGAGATTGAGCTTTTCCAGGTTGTCCTGGGCCTCGCCCAGGGCGTCGGTTATGCCCCGGTTCTGGATGGCCGTGCCCACCAGGGCGGCCGTGGCCCGGATGACGCCCGCTTCGGCCGTTGACCAGAGCCGCTCCCGGTGGCAGTCGTCATAGGAGATGAAGCCCCAAAGGGTCCCGTGGAGGACAATGGGCGCGGCCAGGAGGGAAAGCACCCCCCGGCGGCTCAGGAGAAGTTGTTCCCGTCCCTTAAGGTCCTTGACGAGTACATTGACCACCTGGCCGGCCCGGAAGCGGCCCAGGAAACTGGCCAGGTCCTGTTCCGCCACCAGGTTTTCCAGGTGGGCCTGGCTTTCCTCCTGGATCCGGTTCCAGCTGAAGGCCTGGGAATAGCGGAGGCGGTTGTCTCCCTCGGCCGGACCGGGGTTGAACTGCCAGATCTGCACCCGGTCCACCTTGTTGGCATTACCCAGAAAGTCCAGGGCCCGGTCCATGGCCGCCCTGAAATTGTAATCGTCGGCCACCAGGAGCTGGACCTTCTTGAGGGCTGAGGCGGCCATTTCCTCTTCGGCCGTGATCTGGCGGACGGTGTCGGCGCATTCGTCTTCCGGTTCTTCCAGGAAATCCTGGCAACTGAAGTAGAGGCCGCTGATGGCGTTGCGCACCCAGACCACGTTGAAAGTGACTTCCAGGTGGCAGCGTTTGCCGTCCTCCACTAAATCGATTTTTTCAGTCTGGTCCAGGCCCAGGGTCATGACCCGGTTGCGGATCTCCTCCAGCCTCAGGCCCAGGGCCCCGGGGAAGATATCCGTAAAAGTCCGCCCGGCCAGACTGTCCGGGGCCGAACCCAGAAGAGCGGCCAGTTCCGCGCTCACGTCCTGAAAGTGGCCGTGTTCGTCCACGAAGGCGCCGGCGGCGGTCAGGTCGTCCAGGAGGCCGTCAACCTGCCATTCGTCAGCCTCGGCCTCGTCGGGAAGCGAGTCTTCCCTGATCATGACCACTGCGGCCTGTTGGGAGGCGAGGTCCAATTGCACCAGGTCCAGCCGCAGGAACAAGGGCTCGCCGTCCGGCCCCGACTCCGAGGCCTTACCGCGCCAAGGCGGGGAATTGTGGATGTCCTCCAATTTCATGTCGGCCATGACCGACCGCTCTTCCAGCCAGGCCTGGGCTCCGGGGCAGAAATCCGCGAGCAGCCGGCGAGGGGCCGGGCCGTCCGGCCACAGGTCAACCAGGGACTGACTCCAAGCTACCAGGGCGCCCTCCGGCAGACGAACCAGCATCACCGGATCGGTGAACCGGTTCAAAATGGAAATCATAACAGATTCGGCCACCTGCCATTTCATGGCACTCTCCAAAAAAATGAAGCGTTTCGGGCGGCTGGGATTATATAATTCATCATAAATATTTTTTCAGTATAGCACTTTCAGGCTCCAAAAGGAAGGGCGGCCTTCCGGGCGGATAGGGCCTTAAAAACCCCCGGCCTTCATCCGGGGACTTCATTAAAATCACCTTTTATGGTAAAATACCTGGAAAGCCCGAAATTGGAGTAGCGGAGCAGCCGGGGGAGGAGACCGCTTATGAAACATAAACCACATAAGCAGTATCGCCAGATCATCCACGATCATTTTCCGGACCGATTGACCCTCACCCTGGGCGAGACCACCCTCGTCTATCATAAACAGCACTACAAAGTCAAACCTGAAACGGGGTCGGACACCCTGGGCGGTCTGCGCTACGGGGACAACCCCGGCCAGGAAGCGGCCCTCTACCGCCTGGTCAACGGGAACCTGACCCTGGCCGGCCTTGGGTATGTCGGTCCGGAAGACGCCCTGGTCTCGGCCTTGGGCGAGAATGACCCGGCCGTCAACATGATGTTCGGCTGCGGCAAGCACCCTTCCAAGACCAACATGACCGACGTGGACTCCGGGCTGGGCATTCTGCGCTATCTCAGCGATCAGCCCGCCGCGGTCATAATCAAGCACAACAACCCCTCCGGGGCCGCCCGGGCCCGAAGCGTCAAGGCGGCCTTCGCGGCGGCCTGGAATGCCGACCAGGTGGCCGCCTTCGGCGGGGCCGCAGTGGTCAACCGCCCGGTGGACAAGGCCTGCGCCAAGCTGATGGCCGCGCGCTATCTCGAGGTGGTGGCCGCACCGGACTTTGAGGAGGGAGCCCTGGACATCCTTCTTAAGCGTCCGGACCTGCGCATATTCAAGATCAAGCGCATCGACCGGCTGAAGGATTTCACCACCCGGCGCTACCTGGACCTGAAAAGCCTCCTGGACGGCGGGCTCATCCTGCAGCAGTCGGCCCATAAC
>Ga0082212_10007106_pt1 | contig 14894 bp, 9 predicted proteins | sample TergutNt197P3_FD_71548 | JGI IMG/M metagenome (GOLD analysis project Ga0082212, IMG submission 71548) | Neocapritermes taracua P3 segment gut microbial communities from Petit-Saut dam, French Guiana - Nt197 P3 | ecosystem: Host-associated > Arthropoda: Insects > Digestive system > Gut ... | reverse complement strand
ACGCCGTGGTGGGATATTCAGACAGGGGAGGCTTCAACGCTGCCGATATGCCGCCGCAATTGCGGGCAATGATGGATTTCTACGAGGATTCGTTGCTGGTTACGCCTGCATTGTCGCGACAATCCACTGAAATGACGGAGAGCGGAGCAGGAATACGGCGAAACGGAGCGGGCGATACTCCGCTGTTAGACCAGAAAGGCATTGCGCTTAATCAGTTCAACCACGAGGAGGTGGACGGCGCATGGACAGGCTGTGTGGCAACGGCTGTAGAGCAAATTATGGCATATTACAAATTTCCCAATCAGGGTATTGGCTCGTATTGCTACACCCTTCAACCTTACGGCGAAATTTGCGCCGATTTCGGAAATGCCACTTACAACTGGGACAATCCTACCGATGAAGATTACAAAAAACTCGGTTTCCATATTGGCGTGGCTTTGGATATGAGATATGGCGGACCGAACGGCAGTATAACTAATCTGTACGATGACAGGATACGCGAACATTTCGGTTACAGTGTGGACAAAATCCCTGAATATCTGTATCGTGACAACGATGATATTTTAATGGCAATCATTGATGATGGAATGCCGCTATACGCAACAATCGGGGGAAAACCCGTGGGACACGCCGTTGTGCTTGACGGTTACGACAGCCGGGGATGGATGCATTATAATTTTGGCTGGGGCGGCGATTACAACGGATATTACATTTGCGGGCAACTTATATATACTGCTTCCGGCGCTTATTTTTTTGGTATTGAAAACATCACATTGATGACGCCTCCGTCGTTGCAATCCGTTTCTACGGAAGATTCGCAGGCTTTGAAAGATTTGTACAACAGTTTTAACGGCGCTCTGGATTGGAATTTGTCGCAACCGGAAGCGTCGTGGAACGGCGTTCTCGCTTGGGGCGGGCGGGTGCAAGTCCTCAATATTTCTACCGACTTTGGAAATCCTCCGCGTTTAGAGGGCTGTTGCACTGTGGTGGCTGATACGCTTGAGTTTGCTATCCCTGAATCGTTCGGCAATCTCACGGCGCTAAAATATGCAAGAATTGAGGTTGATGAAAGGGCAAGCGGCAATAACCATATTTATCTGCCGCAAAGCATAGGACAGTGCGCCGATTTAGTATATTTGTTCGTAACAAACTGTACCGGACAAATTCCCGCTTCTATAGGACAATGCACCAACCTGACGGATCTTTACTTGAGAACCAGCAAACTTACCGGTGAAATTCCCGCCTCTATCGGCAATCTTATCAATCTCAAAAATCTGGGTTTGAGTTACAATCAACTTTCGGGCGCTATTCCCGCCACGCTTGCCAATCTTACAAATCTGGTATCTTTGGGATTACATCATAATCAGTTTTCAGGCGCTATTCCGGATTTTGTTGTTACCAAAACGCAGGATTTGAGTTACAATCAGTTTACCGGCACAATTCCCCTTGCGCTTTTTGAAAACGATAATACAGGTTTTATCAATTTAAGTAACAACAGGCTTTCGGGCGCAGTTCCCGAAGAAATCGGCAATCTTGCGAATTTGCAATCTCTTGATTTGAACAATAATCAATTTACATCGTTGCCCGAATCAATGAGCGGACTTGAAAATTTGAGTTTTGTAAACCTGCATCATAATTTATTTACTTCGTTGCCCCCAATGGTGTTGCATCCAATGTTTTCGGATTCGCGCGTCTCGTTTGATGCTTCATACAATTTAATAGCAAGTTTGCCGGATTTTTATTTCAATGAATGGGAGGCGCTTGAAGCAGTTGATTTATCTCATAACCGTCTGACTGAAATTCCGAAAGGATTGTTAGTTATTGACGATTTGAGTATCAATTTATCGCATAACCGTATCAAAAAATTTCCCGATAACATTGCCGCTATTTCGCCAGACATGAAGGGATTGTGGCTCAACGAGAATGAAATTCAAAACGATATTCCCGTTTCGCTGTTAAAGCATATAAAAATTGCAGAGAATGAAGGTCATCAATCAATGGCAGGAGGTTTGCGGCTCGAAAACAACTTTTTCACTTTCGAGAATATTCCGCAGGTAGATATTGTTTACCTCCGCGTGAATTTTCAAAATCCTATTCCGTTGAAAAAAACGGTTTTCAAAGTGCAGATGGGCGATACTCTGCGGATTGACGTCAGGGATATTGCGCCGTTCAGCCATCCCAACAACATTTTTCACTGGGGCGTTTGGCACGACATGGCGTATTCGGTCGAATATTTTGCGAAATACGTTAGCGGTATCGGCTGGCGTCCCTTTCCCGAACCTACCGACCCCGTTTTTACCATTGTGGTAAACGAGGAAACCCTGCAAAACCGCTATTTCTGTTATGTTACCAATCCCGATTTGCCGTTACGTGAGTATCTCGAAACCGGTGCTACCGATGACGGCAGTTGGCTTTTTGAAGGCGGAGAACAAAATTACGCCTACAAACCGTTTCTTTTTACTGAAACCATTGAGTTTGAACTTGCATCGGAAGCGGAGGCATTTGCCGACCAAAACCCCGACGCGCACACATTATTGTCGAAAAACATCGGCAGCGGCGGTATGAGCGACCACACCGTTACGCTTGTTACGCCGGCAGGGGTGCGCGGAGCGATGCAGTGGGAGGCTTCGGCAGACGGACAAACGTGGATGGATGTTTCCGCCGCAATGAGCAACGCCGAAATCAAGGCAAACGTGCAGAGCGTTACCCCGCGTGAACTGAAACTTTTCCCGCAGACAACGGCTTTCTACCGCTGCCGGATTACCGACGAGGGCTGCGACCCGATTTACAGCGACGAGATTAAGGTAAACGCCTACGGAAAAATCATTTTCGACCAGACGGTAAGCGTAGCCAACGACACGCCAACGACCATTGACGCTGAAGATGTTTCGGTAACCGTTCCCGCCGGTTTCCACGAAAGCGATTTTCGTCTTACGATTATAAAGTTGGATAACCCGCCATTGGCGAAAGAACAGCCTGCAGGCGAAATCGGCGCGGTGTATGACATTTCGGCGGACTTCGGTACGCAATTCGAGGCGCCGCTGTATATCCGCCTGAAAAACATCAACACGGACAATTTTTCGCCCGAAAAGATTGATAATTACCGTGCTGTTTATTTCGACGATGCGCAAGGAAAATGGATGGAATTTGACGATATGCGTTTCTCGTTAGCCGACCACTCGCTCTGTTTTGCCACACATCACTTGACCAAAGTCAGTTGGTACGATGTCATGGGAATCGGTTACGACAGTTATTACGAACAGGACGGTATTACGGTTTATTTCAACGAACTCGACTTTTTCAACAGCGATAAGCCTTATGAGCAAACTCCGCAAAGTTGGCATAATTCCATTGACGCACCCAAATTGGTTATGGATGCGGCGCACTATTTGAAAGAGGTTATGAACAAAATTAATGCGGAGAGCCACATTGACAGCCGCGACAAATTTACCATTTATGTGAAACCGATGGGCGAAGCCGAAGGAGAAGTAAGTTTAATGGGAACTTTCGGCGATTATATGGTTATCAACAGCCGGTTGAAAAATCCAGAACAGTTGTGCAAAACCATTGCCCATGAGTATATGCACTATATTCAGGACGATTTTATGCTCTACATTATCAACGACTTCTGGATGGAAGCCCACGCCACGCTTGCCGACCGCGTCGTGTGGGACGACGCCTTCATTGCGCAGGCAGAGTCGGAACAGTGGCTGCAAACAGGGCTGAACGGTCAGATATTCGACAATCTGGCTTTGCCGTGGGATTATTTCGATGGAAATAAACCGTCGGACTATGGCGGCAGACCGTCTTATTATCTTGCCGGTTGCTTTATGTCGTATATGCAGCAGTACCGCGCCGGAACAAAACTTGAGCCGCTAAAACTGCTTTCGCAGACTTTCACACAGTGGCGGCGGCATCTGAACGATTACATTGTGACCAACCTCAATTCTACTATCGGCGACGAATACGAAAACTTTGTCAAATACCTGTTGAGCGGCGAAAATGCGAAATTTAAGGCGCTCACGCCCAGCAACTCGCTGCAATATGTGATGGCTGCCAAAGTAAACAGCAGCGTGAAAGCGAACGGCGAAAAACTCGGTTTTGCTACAGTGAAAAATTACAACATGACACTCGAAGACAAGACGGTTGAGGAAACTGTGTCGTTGAGCATTCCGTATCTGTCGTCGCGGGCGGTGGTGTTCAACAACAAGTCGAAGGACGCGCTTACGGTCGTTCAACTCGAACGCCTGCACGAGCCTGACCCGAACTACAAAGTCTATTTTGCACAGTTTGACGAAACGAGCAAAACATTCAAATACACCGACATATCCGATTCCGAAAAATACAGTTTTGTACTCGATGTGGTAAAACAGGGCGAAGGTTTGAAGCAAAAATATATCAGTTTCCTGCTTTTAATCAACAAGGACGCCGACCGTCCAATTTTTGACTTTGCCGCTTCGTATGAAGTTACCGCCACGCCGGTAATGAATGCCAACTATTTTGCCACCGTTGCGCTGTCGGGTACAACGCTGACCTGGGCGGGAGGCGAAGAATTTGCGACGGGCTCTGCTATTGATAACCTCTCAATCACAAAACAGTTGAAGGATGAGTCCACTCTGCTCGTCAATGCCGGTTATACGTATGTATTTTCGGCAGGCGATATTGTTTTCAATGGAATGGTTGTCAGAAGAACGGTTGAAATCGCGCAACAATTGGAATACAATTACGTGCAGAGCGAATTTAAAATTTCGCAAACACGCACTGACAGCGACATTGAGGATTACTATAATCTCATAACGGATGACGACGGACACTATCAGCCTGTTTTTTCGCATACGGTAGTCAAATCCGCCGTAACAACAGAGGGGACGATACATCTGAAAGGCGTCACGGAGTTTGAGCCGATGCAATCAGACGGGTTTGGCGGTATAAATCCGAATTATGTTGTATATATCTCGCCGTCGGCAGCCGTAGCGCGTGAAAATATAGTATCCGCCACAGACAACGGCGTAGCGGTAGATGTTTCAGGAGTTACGCAGTTGGTTTTGGTTTTGAAAATAAAGAATTAGGAATTAAGATTTAAGAATTGAAAATTGAAAATAGTATGAGACAGATAATATTAGTATCGGGATTTATTTTGAGTGGCTTTTTTACGGCATTACAAGCACAAAGTTTAGTAAAAATGAGCGTACCGAAGCAGTCGGACAAGCCTTTGCAGGTAGTTGCGCTCTTCGACGAGGAAATACCTGAAGATATGCCGGTAGTTCTTGGCGTGATGGGCTACGAGGTCATCGGCGGCGTGGAGCCATACAGTTTTGAGTGGCTGCAAAACGGCGACGTAGTAGGCACGAGCGATATTGTAACGGTCAATCCCAAGAAAGGCGACCAGATTGATTTGCGCGTAAGCGACGCTACCCGCTGTTTCTCGTCCACTTCGTTTAAACTTCGCACAGTGGCAACGCTAACCGGCAGCGAAGAAGGAAAAGGAACCGGCGGCATCCGCGTTTACCCTACGCTTGTGAACGACGGCATCATTCACGTCGCGCTGCCCGAATCAGACGACCACGCACAAACCATTATCCGTATTTTCGATATGAACGGCGCATTGCGCTACCACCAAACAGCAGCAGGCAGTCTTGAAATTCGGGCTAATTTGCAACAGGGAATGTATCTGGTGGCAGTAACGACAAAGGGAATACATGTGGTGGAAAAAGTGGTGGTGGAGTGAGGTGGAAGAATTACCTTTGTTCACATCAAAGCCTGCTACTTTCAAAATGTCAAAAAGGCAGTTTTGTTATTTCAAATTGCCGCATGAAAGAAAGATTGACTTCGTCGAGCTCTGCGAGGTTCCTCACTGCGTTCGGAATGAGAAATCTCTCCGGCGCCACAAAATTACTTTCATCCGTACCGTCACCTTTTAACTGATTTTGTATTGTCTCTATATCCATAAATACTTCACCATTTTTTACTTTTTTTTTGCCGGTGCAGAAATTATCCGTTATTTTGGTGTTTTTTAATTCAATAAAATTTATTTCGTGAAAAAATCATTTATTATCCTTTTGATTTCAGTGCTGACCTTTGGTTCGTTGCGTGCGGACGAGGGCATGTGGTTGTTGCCTCTTTTGGAAAAACTGAACATCAGCACCATGCAGAAAATGGGGTGCCGGCTTACTGCCGAAGATATTTACAGCATCAACCGTTCGGGTATAAAAGACGCCATCGTTATTTTCGGCGGCGGTTGCACCGGCGAAATGGTTTCGGGCGAGGGTCTGCTGCTGACCAATCACCACTGCGGCTACGACGCCATACAGCAGCACAGTTCGCTCGAACATGACTATCTTTCGGATGGCTTTTGGGCGAAATCAAAAAGCGAAGAAATACACACTCCCGGTTTAAAGGTCACATTTCTGGTTCGTATCGGGGATGTTACCGATCGTGTCAATGCCTGCCTGAATGACAACATGACCGAAGCTGAACGCGATCACGCCATCAATCAGATTTGCGAAGAAATAACCGGTGAAGCCACTGCGGATACGCACTACACAGCCAGTGTGGAAAGCTTTTTCGGTGGAAACAATTTTTACCTGATGGTATATGAAACCTTTAATGATGTACGCATGGTAGGCACTCCGCCTTCGTCTGTCGGTAAGTATGGCGACGAAACAGACAATTGGGTCTGGCCGCGTCATACGGGTGATTTCAGCATTTTTCGCGTATACGCTGGCACGGATGGTAAGCCGGCAGAGTATTCACCGGAAAATGTACCGTTCAAACCGCGTCATTTTTTGCCCATTTCGCTCAAAGGTGTCGAAAAAGAGGATTTTACAATGATATTGGGCTATCCCGGAGGTACCGACCGTTACATGACTTCGCACGGAGTTGATGAATTACTCGGAATAGACTTGCCGACGCGGGTGAAGATACGCGGCGAAAAACAGGAAATTATGAGACGCCACATGTATGCCGATCCGGCCGTGAACATCAAATATGCCACCAAATATGCCCGTTCGAGCAATTATTGGAAATATTCCATTGGACAGATAGCGGGTATCAAACGATTGGATGTTTATAACCGCAAGTTGGAACAGGAAAGACGTTTTACGCAATGGGTCAATGCCGATGTCGAAAGAAAAGCCAGATACGGCGACGCGCTGCAACTGATCCACAATGGGACTGAAGCCAACCGAAACCCAGGTCTTTCAGTTAACTATCTGATGGAGTGTTTGTTGCAAGGCGCTGAATTACCGCTTTTTGCTATACGCTTTATGGGGCTGCACACCGAATTATCGAAAAATAAACCCGACCCTGACGTCATAAAATCTATCACCGAAAGGGCGTCAACTGTAGCAGAAGATTTTTATAAAGACTACGACCGTGCATTAGACCGCGAAGTAACCGAAGCCATGTTGAAACGTTATTTTGCAGATATTTCCCCGTCAGATTATCCCGGCTTCTATAAAACCATCACTCATAAATACAAGGGCGACATTGGTAAGTATGTACAGGCATGGTTCGACAAATCCATCTTTTCCGACCCTGCCCGTATGTATGCTTTCCTGAAAAAACCTTCGGCAAAAGTACTGCAAAATGACCTTATATTTCAGGCAGGTCAATCCGTATATCAAAAGCTAAATTCGATGCGCAACGATTTAACAGCCAACACTGAAATGATTGACAAAGGTTACCGGAAATACATTGCGGGAATCCTCGAAATGGATAAAGATAAGGTGTGGTATCCCGACGCCAATTTCACCATGCGCCTCACCTACGGCAAGGTACTTGACTATTTTCCGCGCGACGCCGTCTATTATAATTACTACACCACATTGAAGGGCGTCATGGAAAAGGAAGACCCTTCCGATCCCGAGTTTGTGGTACCAACCCGCCTGAAAGAACTGTATGAAAAGAAAGATTTCGGACGATATGCCGACAGAAACGGCGAAATGCCCGTATGTTTCATTTCCAACAACGATATTACCGGCGGCAATTCAGGGAGTCCGGTCATTAACGGTAAAGGCGAATTGGTTGGCATTGCATTCGACGGCAACTGGGAAGCGATGAGCGGCGACATCGTATTCGAACCCGAAATACAGCGAACCATCAGTGTCGACATACGTTATGTGTTGTTCATTATTGACAAATATGCCGGAGCAACGCATTTATCAGATGAAATGAAAATAGTTGAATAGAATCCGGTTTACGCAGAAGCAAAAGCCAATGTAGCAACGCTGGCTTTTGTTCCGGGCGCTGACAGGACTGCATGAATACACGCTTCGAGCGTTGCCCCGGTGGTAAGCACATCGTCGATGAGCAATACATGTCGTCCTGCAAAAGTATCAGGATTCGTCAGTCCGAAACCGGAATCGACATTTTCCCAACGGTCGAAACGTTTTTTGCGGGTTTGCGAGGCAGTGAAGAAACGACGCACTAAAGTCCCTGTATCTAACGGTTTATTCAGGGTTTCGGCCACACCACGTGCAATCCACTCAGATTGATTATAGCCCCGTTTGCGAAGTTTCTGCGGATGAAGCGGAACAGGAGTTATGAGATCGACGTCATCAAAATAGCTGTTACACAGATGTTTTCCCATTTCGCGACCCAGCACGGTTCCCATTTCCTTTTGCCCTCTGTATTTTACAGAGTGAACTAATTTTTGTACTCTGTTGCCTTTGCGAAAGAAATAGCCGGCGGTAGCATGTTCCACAGTTGCCCGTCCCCAAAAAACCTGTGCCACAGGATTATCATGTTCTCTGTGAAAATTGGTTACCGGTAGTTCGTACATACAATGGCTGCAAATGTATTCCTCGCCACGCATTAAGCCCACAGAGCAGCAGGCGCATACATTCGGCCAGAATAATCCGGTAAATCCTTCAAGTATTTCGGGAACAACTGACAATTTTTGATGGATGATGGATGACTTCAGAATTTTTCAGAGCACATAAATAACAATTGCCGCAAAGGTATAGTTTTTCATCATTAATTATCCGCACAAAATGATGAAAATTTTTCATTCATTCGTTTTGTTTTTTTACGCAAACGTTTGCATAAAATTAAAAAATTATTTTTATTTTTGCCATTCTAAAAATTAAATCAAATTGTTATGACAGATGTACAATGGAACAGGCTCGTATCAACGATCAATGGTGAAACACAACCTGATTTACCGGTAGGTTTTATTGTTGATAGCCCGTGGTTGCCTAACTGGTACGGAATCACGCTCCTGGATTATTTTTCAAATGATGAATTATGGCTCAAAGCCAACCTTGCCGCTATTGAGGCTTTTCCGCAAGTGATGTTTCTTCCCGGTTTCTGGAGCGAGTATGGGATGTGCACTGAACCATCGGCTTTCGGAGCTAAATGTATTTTTTGGAAAAACGAATTTCCTTTTGCCGACAAACTCATCAAACAACCCGAAGATATTGACAGCCTGACGGTACCGAATCCTGAAACCGACGGGTTGCTGCCTTTCATGCTCAATCGTTTGGTGAAAGCGCAGCCGGCAATTGAATCTGCCGGACACCGGATACGCTTTTCCGTATCACGCGGTCCCTTAAATATCGCATCGTTCCTGATGGGCGCCACCGAACTGATGATGGCCATTGTGATGGAACCCGACAGGATTCACCGTCTGATGCGTATCATTACCGATTTTCTGAAACGCTGGCATAAACTGCAACGGCAAACATTTCCCGACATCGACGGGATACTGATGCTCGACGATATTGTCGGATTTGTGGGCGAAGACGATTTTCTGACGTTTGGCTTTCCATACATCAGGGAAATTTACGATGAATCAGTATCAAAAGTAAAGTTTTTCCATAATGACGCAGATTTCAGGGTTTCGGTGAAGCATTATCCCGATATGGGCGTGAATCTGTATAACCCCGGCATCCAGATGAATATCAATGAGATAAAAGAGGCTACCGGTAACAGACTCACCGTTTTGGGAAGTATTCCTCCGCGCGATGTACTGGCTGCAGGCACTCCCGATCAGGTAAAACAGGCAACTTTATCACTGCTCAGGGAATTGAAAGACCACTCCCGTCTGATCCTTTCGTGCGCAGGCGGAATGCCTCCGGGCGTTTCAACGGAAAACATCCGCGCGTTTATTGAATCATTGAATTTTTAAATCATTGAATCCTAAAAAACAAAACGGTCAGGTAACCATCATGGACATTGCCGAGGCGTTGGGTATCACATCGTCAACGGTTTCGCGGGCGTTACACAACCACCCCAATATCAGCGATGATACCAAACAGGCGGTAAATGATTGCGCCAAACGTATGCGGTACCGGCGAAATGTTGCGGCAAGCAGTTTGAGAACCGGAAAATCGAATACCATTGGAGTGATTGTGCCCCGTATCAACAGCCATTTCATCAGTTCGGCCATTGGGGGAATCGAAACAGCGGCCAAAAAAGCCGGCTACAACATCATTATTTGTCAATCGAACGAAAGTCTGGAAGCAGAGGAGAGTGCCGTACGCACGCTTCTTTCGAAAAGAATTGACGGTATGCTGGCCTCAGTATCCATGGAGACCATCACTTCCAAGCACTTTCGCGAGGTAATCAACATGAAGATGCCTTTGGTTTTTTTCGATCGCGTCTGCTCCGACCTTGATGTGAGCAGCGTCACCGTCGATGATTTTAAAGGCGCTTACAAAGCTACCGAACACCTTATAGAACAGGGGTGCCGACGAATTGCGCATTTCGGCGGGAACGTAGATCAGGCCATGTACAGGCATCGGATCGACGGTTATAAGCAGGCGTTGAACGATCACCATATTCCCATAGAAGAGGACATGATTTTTACAACCAAACAAATGACTGATGTTGTGGGCAGTACGTTGATCGAAAATTTATTCGGAACTAATAATCTGCCCGATGGTATTTGCTCATCCAACGACAATATGGCAGCCGGGGCAATGAAATTCCTGATGGAGCATCGCGTTAAAATACCTGAACAGGTTGCTGTCATTGGTTTCTCTAATGCGTTGTTTACTCAATGGATGACGCCGCCATTGTCCACCGTCAACGAACACAGCGAATTAATGGGAAATCATGCGGTAAGCCTGTTGCTCGAAGAAATCGGTCAAACAGATGCAGCCCGGGTACCCCGAAGCATTATTCTTAATCCCGAAGTGGTGATCAGGGGTTCATCGTTACGGAGTAAAAAAGAAGAAAAATAGAAAAAATATTGCAAACGTTTGCATGTTAAATTTTGAATATATATTTTTGCATCCTGTAAAATGTTTTATTGAATCATTTTATGACTGATCTTTTTTTGTAACGTTTTAACTTAATATTAATATTGTATGGATACAAATCATTCTCGACGCAGTTTTATCAAAAAAGCCGGCGTCGGCGCTGTAGGGGTTACCGTTGGCGGAGTTCTTCCCGGTTTCAGCGCATCCGGTTACAACCGGATTTTGGGCGCCAATGACCGCATCAATGTGGTGTCAATAGGCGTAAACAGTCGTGGCAATCAACTTGCAAGCGCTTTTGCGCGGCTTGACGCCTGTGAGGTAGCAGCCGTTTGTGACCCTGATAAACGTGCTATCGAAAAGTGCATTGAAAATGTAAAAAAAGTGCAGACACGGACGCCGAAAAACGAAAAAGACTTCCGCAAGGCGCTCGAAGACAAACAGGTAGATGCTGCCGTGATTGCTACGCCCGACCATTGGCATGTGCCTGCCGCCCTGTTCGCTTTGAAGGCAGGTAAGCATGTATATTTGGAAAAACCTGTCGGGCACAATCCACGCGAAGGCGAAATGCTGGTTGAAGCTACTGCCAAATATGGCAAGGTAGTACAAATCGGAACGCAACGCCGGTCGTTTCCAAGAATTATTGAGGCCGTTCAAAGGGTACAAAACGGCGACATCGGGAAAGTGCATTTTGGAAAAGTATGGGTTACCGGTAACCGGCCGAGCATAGGTACAGGAAAAGTCGTTGCCGTGCCCGACTGGTTGGATTGGAATCTGTGGCAGGGGCCTGCGCCGCGCACTGTCTACAAAGACAACGTTGTGCACTACAACTGGCACTGGTTTTGGCACTGGGGTACCGGTGAAACGCTCAATAACGGTACGCACATGGTCGATCTTTTCTGCTGGGGCATGAACCTGAAATACCCCACCAGAGTAAATTCTACGGGTAATCGTTATTACTACAAGGATGACTGGGAAACACCTGACACACAAATGGTCAATATTGAATTTGGCAGTGATGTTTCCGCATTGTGCGAAATATATTGCGTCAATTCAAAAGGAATCGAAAACAGTTCTGTCGGCGTTCTTTTCTTTGGTGATAAAGGAAGTTTGTTGCTCGGAAGCGACAGTTACAAAATTTTTGATATGGACAACAAAGAAACTGAAAACGTTTCAGGCAGAGTACAGGTCAATTCACAGGACAGAACCAACCCTTCACCGGGTGGAGACGCCATCCATATCCTCAACTTTTTTGACGGTATTCAGAAAGGCACGCCGGTAAACGCACCGCCGGAAACCGGACACAGAGCAACTTTGTTGATGCAGTTGGCCAACATTTCTGTGCGCGTCGGCCGTTCAATCAATATTAATCCTGCCGATGGACGAATTGTAAACGACAGCGAAGCGCAACGCTTCTGGGGCCGCAGTTATGAACCCGGATGGGAACCAAGGGTGTAATGAACAATTAATAATTAATTATTAAAGAATTGATATGGAAAGACGTACATTTATCAAATCAGGTACATTGGCCGGAGCAGGAATCATGGCTTCCGGTTTATCATTCGGGAATATGAGCAGACTTCCTGCTCAGGCAGGAAAACGGGTAGGAATCATCGGACTGGACACATCCCATGTAACCGCTTTCACAAAAGCGCTCAATGAAGATAATGCCTCACCTGACTTTGGCGGATATAAAATAGTAGCCGCCTATCCGCAGGGAAGTAAAGATATTGAAGCGATGATCAAGCGTGTACCCGGTTTTACCGAGGAAGTAAAGAAATATGGCGTTGAAATTGTCAATACCATACCCGAACTGCTCAAAAAAGTAGATGTGGTACTGCTCGAAACCGTCGATGGCCGGCCGCACCTCGAACAGGCCATACCGGTATTAAAAGCAGGAAAAACCATGTTTATCGATAAACCGGTAGCAGGTACATTAACGGATGCTTTTGCAATTTTTCAGGCTGCAAGGGATTACAAAGTTCCTGTTTTTTCCTCGTCATCGCTTCGTTTTATGACCAACGTCGAAAATATAATTAAAAACGAAAGCACAAACAAAACTTTGGGCGCTGAATCGTATGGTCCGTGCACATTAGAACAGGCGCATACCCATCCCGACTTTTACTGGTATGGCATACATGCCGTTGAACCGCTGTATGCAGTCATGGGTACGGGATGCCATACGGTATCGCGCGTTCATACACCTTTTAACGATATAGTAACAGGGATTTGGGATGGCGACAGAGTGGGTACTGTAAGGGGATTGCGAAGAGGCAGGCAAACTTATGGCGGTAATGCTTTCGGCGAAAAAAGTATTCAACCGTTCGGTGATTTTTTAGGATACAATCCTTTGCTGAAGGAAATCATTAAATTTTTCCAAACAGGTGTTCCACCTGTTACTTCTGAAGAAACGCTTGAATTATTCACTTTTATGGAAGCTGCCGACGAAAGCAGGCGACGGGGCGGATTAGCAGTGAGTATGGCCGAAACCCGGCAAAAGGCAATCGCACAGGTGAAGAAAATCTGGTAAATTGATCCAAAATATTTTTTAGAATGTTGAATTTTTCTCAAAAATTTTTCTCTTTTGAAGCCTTGAAAACAAGGTTTGGCATGACTTTTGCAGAGAGAGAGAGAGAGAGAGAGAGAGAGAGAGACTCACCGCCGGTACATAAATCATATATTACAGATGTATCGCGCTTTTGCGTGTGTACATTCTACGAAAAAACCGGAATTTTAATGAAGCCACAGTATTGTTTTATACTATGCTGTGGCTTCTTTTTTATTGTATTAAACCATTAAAATCAAGAGCCTATGTAGAATGAACAAAGAATAGAGAAACTTAAAAAAAAACCAAACCTTGAGTAATTAATCAATCAGACGGTGCTGTTTCAGACAGCGCTATAAATTAAATAAACAAATAATAAAATTAAAAATTGAATTTATGAGTAATTTTTTAAGTAAAATGATGGCGGCGTGTCTATTGTTCCTTTTTACAGGAATGATGCAACTGTCGGCCAGTAATGAAAATTCTGCCGTGCTGCAGGGTATCCCCGTTACCGGTACGGTTACAGAGAACGGGGATCCGATGCCGGGAGTAAATGTGGTAGTGAAAGGTACGCTCACCGGTATGGTCACCGACGTCAACGGGCGCTATACCATAACAGTGCCTAACGCCAATGCGGTACTTGTCTTCTCATTTATCGGGTATGTTACTTCTGAAATGACAGTAGGCGAACGTCGTATTATCGATGTTGAATTGAGGGAAGAAAGCAGCCAGATTGAAGAAGTAGTAGTGATCGGCTACGGAACAGCAAGAAAACGAGATTTGACCGGCTCCGTAGTTCAGGTGAATGCAGCCCAGATGGAGAATGAAAGACCGCAACAGGTGCAGGATCTTCTTCGCGGTAGAGTTCCGGGATTGAATATCGGTAATTCTACAGACGCTAAAGGAGGTGGTAACATCATGGTGAGGGGAGTTAAGTCACTTCGTGAATCAGGTGATGCTCAAAACTCTGCCAACTATCCGTTGATTGTGCTCAACGGGGTGATCTATCAAGGTTCTTTGGAAGACATTAATCCAAATGACATCGAAACGATCGACCTGCTGAAAGACGCTTCTTCTGCAGCAGTCTTCGGCGCCAAGGCAGCGTCGGGCGTATTAGCCATCACCACCAAAAAAGGAAAAGCCGGCAA
>Ga0082212_10007105_pt1 | contig 14895 bp, 12 predicted proteins | sample TergutNt197P3_FD_71548 | JGI IMG/M metagenome (GOLD analysis project Ga0082212, IMG submission 71548) | Neocapritermes taracua P3 segment gut microbial communities from Petit-Saut dam, French Guiana - Nt197 P3 | ecosystem: Host-associated > Arthropoda: Insects > Digestive system > Gut ... | reverse complement strand
GATCGGCGGATCTTTTTTCGTCATCGTCGTCCTCTTCATCGTCGTCCGGCTCGTCGGTCGGCTCCTCGTCTTCCTCCGGTTCGTCGGCTCTGTAAATGAACTCAACGATATCCCACATCGGGTCGTTAAGTATCGTGATCGACTTTTCCGAATCGCTGATAAGGGTGTACCCCTCGATTTCGGGCGCGATTACGCTGATCTCCCTTCCCACTATCGCGTATTCATTTTCCTCCAGGAGAATCTCGCCTTCGGTATCCATACATCTGACGATATAGTCGGCGCGCTCCACGCCCGGAATCTGCGGCAAAACAAGATTGTCGGGTATATTGAACGACCCCGGCTCAAGACCCTCGTGCACCTGCGACATGACCATTTTCCATATCTGCGCCGCCGGGTTGCCGCTTGAACTCATGACGGCGGGCGTGTCGAAACCCGTCCAGACTCCCGCGATGTAATATGGCGTGAACCCCACGAACCAGCGATCCTTGCTGTCCGTCGTCGTGCCGGTCTTGCCGGCCGTCGGCATCGGGTAGAGGTTCGCCGAACCGCCCGTCCCGCTCGTGACGACGTCTACCAGCAGGGAAGTCATATAATATGCGACGGTGTCGCTTATCGCCCTTGTATACTTGGGCGGATTGTCGAGAAACAGCGCATTGGTCGAATCGTAGATTTTTGTATATGTGCGCAGCTCCACGCGCTGCCCCGAATTGGGGAACATCGTGAAACCCGACGTCATCTCGCGCACCGTGGCTCCGTACGTGAGCTGGCCGACCGAAAGAGGGGCGTAGTTCTCGTCGGCGGGATTCAGCCCGAACCCGAGCGTGTCTTTCATAAAACGGTAGGACACCGTCGGGCTTATCAGGTCCAGCACCTGCGCCGCCACCGTATTGAGCGAAACGCGGACGGCGCTCCTCACGTCGACGATCCCCCTATAGGACCGGTCGGCGTTTTTCGGCATCCATGACGTTCCGTTCAACGCCACATATTCGCTGTCGTCGAATAGCGTCTGCGGCGTTATTTTTTCATACTCCATCGCGGGTGCGTAGACGGACAGTGGTTTGATCGCGGAACCGGGCGGCCTGCGCGTCATAGTGGCGCGGTTCAGGAGCATGTTCTTCGTTTTGTTTCCGACGCCGCCCGACAGCGCCCTTATCTCCCCTGTGTATGGGTCCGCTATCACGATACCCGATTGCAGCTGATGCGAGGAGCCGGTCACTTTCGGCAGCGTCTCCGGGTTCTCGTACACGCTATCGACGATGGCCTGCATTCCGGGGTCGAACGTCGATATGATTTTCAGCCCGTGTGTGAAAAGCACCCTTCTCGCGTATGACTCCGAGTAGCCCTTTTCCCTTACGAGATCCGCGACGACGTCCCTTATGACGGTCTCCTCGAACCAGGTGTAAACGACTTCCTCGTATTCGCTGTGTTCGCCGCGCTTGAAGTTCAACGTCGCCCGTTTTGCGCGTGCGCACTCCGTATCCGATATGTATTCCAACGCGCACAGCCTGTCGAGAATGATTTCCTGCCGTTCCTTGTTCGCGGTCCTGTTGGTGTAGGGACTGAATTTTGACGGGTTGTTTGTTATCCCGATTATCGCCGCCGACTCCGCAAGGGTGAGATTGGACACCTCCTTGCCAAAGTAGTAGTCCGCCGCGGCCGCAATGCCGTATCTGCCGTGCCCGAAGTAGACAAGGTTGAAGTACAGCTCAAGTATATCCTCTTTTGTGTATTGTTTTTCGTATTCGAGCGCCCTGAAGATTTCAAGCATCTTCCGCTGCACCGTTGTTTCGTCTTCGTTTGTAAGGTTTTTAATGAGCTGCTGCGTTATCGTCGAGCCGCCGAATGTGTCGCGCATGCTCAGGAACATGTTCATGAACGCGCCCGATGTGCGGTACCAGTCCACGCCGTTGTGCTTGAAGAATCTATGGTCCTCTATCGCCACCAGCGCCTGTATCGTGTGCTCCGGGATGTCCGCGACGTCCACCCATACGCGGAACTCCGTGCTTTGGAGGGTGACAAGCTCCTTGATGGCGCCGGTCTCGGGATCCATATAGTAGATGTCGCTCGACAGGTTCATCGCGAAGTCGGCGGGATTGATGTCAAGACCCGTGTACAGGTTCGTCTTGACGTATATCAGGAAAATGCACATGAAGATGACGCCGGTGGTCAAAACGACGAGCAGGACGGAGCCGACCGCCTTCAGGAGAAGAAAGACGACGTCGCTCACCGCCCAGACCCCTGTCTTGGCAACGCTCTTCGCTATACGTCTGGCTTTATAATGGGGCACGGCGTTTACCTCATCTGATTCCGTGTTGGTAACTGCTTTTTCAGATAGTATAACACAATTGCGTATTTTTTGCATCATTTGTAAGACAGGGGACGGTTCTCCGTCTTACTCTGTTGCAGGGCAGAGTAAGACGGAGAACCGTCCCCTGTCTTACTGGTTTTTCGCAAGCCTCGCGTTGTGGCGTTTGTCGGAGGCGAGTAGGAGATACATTGCCAGCGCCAGCACGATGAATACCGCTCCCACCCAGAATATGTACCTGAAATCGAGTGCGTCGGCAAAAGCCCCGAGCAGCGGCGCGCCGATCGCGAACCCGGTGTCGATCCCCACAAAATAGGCGCTGGACGCGCTGCCCCTGCGCGCGGGAGAGCAGCGCCGGAACAGCATTGAGTTGAAGGTGGGCATCACCGCGCCCTGCGCAATGCCAAGCGGGAGCGCAAAAACGGCAAGTCCGATCACGGATTTGACGGCGGGGAACAGGGCGACGCAGACGGCCATCACCGCCATTCCCGGGATTATTATGATATCCGAACCTCTTTTGTCGGCGATTTTCCCGACTGCGAGCCGTGAGAGAAAAATGCCAACCGCATTGACGGCGAAGTATATCCCCGGGTTTGAAATTTCCCTCCATTTGGCAAAGGGCGTCAGGAAACACATAACGCCGCCCCCGATACCCACATACATCAGTATCATTACGGCGACGGGGGCGAAAACGGCGTACTCGAACCCGAAAATGGCTTTGGGCAGGGCGGAGACGTCCGTATTGCCCGGAGCCGTTTTTTCGCCCCGGGCTTTTTCCATACCCTGGGTTTTTTCTGCGCCTATGGCTTCTTTACCGCCAATGGCTTCTTTTTCACTTAGCGGCGGGGCTTCACCAGGAATTGCTTCGGTTTCGACTTCGGTTTCGGTTGCGGCTTCGGTTTCGGCCTCTGCTATGGCTCCAGTCTCGGCCTCGACTCTGACTTCGATTTCGGCTTCGGCTTTGGCTTCGGCTGCTGCGGAATACGCGGACTGCTTCTTCCTTCGCTCGTAGGAGATGAAGCACCCGCACACCGCCACCCCTGCGCAAATTCCCGCCGACAGGATAAACAGAGTCCTGTATTCTCCTATGGCGTCGCCCGGGATAAGCGCCAGCGCAATGCCGGGAGCCACGGCCTGCGCAAGTGTCGAAGCCATCCCGGAATAGCCGATGCCTTCCGCCAAACGCTTTTTTGGAACGACGTCCGCGACCGAAGCGCCCGCGCATGTGGACATTGCCCCAAAACCGATTCCGTTTGCGGCGCGTATCAGTATTAGCAGTGGGATCATGCCGGTAAAGCCGTACAATGCGCAGGTGACGGCGCAGATGACCGCGCCCGCGACCATCTGCTTCACGCGACCCGATCTGTCGGCCAGAATGCCGGACACGGGGCGTATCGCGACCGCGGCCAGGACGTATGCCGTCGTAATAACCCCGGCCTGCGTCGTCGATCCTCCAAGCCTCGCTATATACAGCGGGTTGGCGGCTACAAAAAAGCTGTTCATGAACGACTGCCCCAGCAGTATTGCCATCAACAACACAAAGTCTTTTGACAGCAGCCTGTCGTCGCATTCCGCGCCGTTATCGGCTTTCCCGCCAAACATCCCCATACAGCAACCCTTCTCGTATCATCGTGATGATCCTCCAGGTTCAAACATTGCTCATTATGGAACTTGGGTATCACCATGAATTTTCTGCAACTCTATTAGTAATAATGGAAGAGCTTCTGTAATCATTTCCATAACAATCGAAAAATCAATTGTACCATAATCGTGAAACAACCTGTTCCTGAATCCACGCCAGTCAGGCCATTCAATATTGGGGAATAACTTAGGAATATCACTTCCTATATTTATGGCAATTTCTCCTATTTGCCCTAACGGGTACAATAGACTATACTGATATGCTTTGTCTGCGGTCAGACGTTCTAGGGTTACTCCTTCAGCTATGGAAGAAGCATCTTTGGCAAACGTATACATTTTCTTTAATCGTTCATTGTCTTGTACTGTCATAAAGTATCACTCCCTCCTTCTGTATGTTGTCGTACATAGCCGATGGTTTTTTTATTTCCAATATGTCGTATACATCCACCCTAACCGGCAATACACCAAGTAATTCACCGCCAAATGCCAGTATTTTTCTGTTGCGCAGACGCCCTTGACTATCAACTATCAAGTCAATATCGCTCGCATCAGAAGCATCCCCGCGAGCATATGAACCGTAAAGTATTATTTTCGTTATTGGGTACTTCTCAACAATTGGAATTATATATGATTTTATTTCTTCTATTGATAGCATTGGCATATTCCTCTCAATCATTGATTTCTAGTATAGCATTAACAGCGCCAAGCCTCAATCTTTAATAAAAGTGTTTCTGCGGAGGTGCAACAGGAGTAAGGCGCAGCTTTACGCTCAATGCCGCTAAGCCCAACAATGGGCTTAGTACGTTAAATAGCCTGATGATTGACCGAAAAGCAAAGGTAATGCCGGGGTTACCCGGCATTACCAGCTCTCCTTGTCGGAGTCTTGATCACTAGGGTCGTGACCGTGATCGTGGTCGAGACCGTGATCGTGATCGAGGTCGTGACCGTGAATGTGGCCGTGGCCGTACTCATGGATGTGGTCGTGCCCGTGGTCATGGTGGTGTTCGTGGGGATGGCTGTGCCCGTGGTTGAAATCGTCGGATTCCGGTGAGTCTTCGCCGTCTTCACCGTCCTCGCCGACGCCGTTGCCGTTGCCGCCCATGCGCATTCCCCACCATCCGCGGAAGTCGCGCCCGCGGTCCTCGATGAACTCGCCCAAGTCGCCGAGCCTCTCGCGCAGATCCTCCATTTTCTCATGGATCAGTTCTTTGTCCACATCGGCGTTCGCGTCAAGCGCGTCGATGACCTTGTCGAGATATTCGCCCAGCGTCTTCTGCTCATCATCAGACAGTACATTGAAAATATCGCCGTACTCGGTGGGGCCGGACTGCGGTTCGTTTCTGCCTTGCTCCGTAAGCTTGACCAGCATTACGCGCTTGTCATGTTCGGATGGCTCGCGGGTCACAAAGCCATTTTTTTCGAGCTTTGCGAGCATTTCGTTGAGCGACGATATGCGCATGCCCAGCAGATATGACAGGTCTTTCGTGCTTATGCCGTCCCGCAGCTTCAGGACCGCGAGTATGCGCCCCTGACCGCGCGACGTGTCCGCCAGCGGACCGCGGGCCGCCCAGCCCCTTATCTGCTGTTTGTGCAGCAGCCATTGGATATGCGCCATTTTCTCATATAGATGGTGTTTCATTGGAAACCTCCGGTTCCGGCCGCTTGCCGGCGGCCTTAAAAAATTTATTAACGGTACCGTTGGAATAAAAATAACAGGTACCGTTAACATTGTCAAGCACTTTAATGAAATTTTAATTATTTTGTTTTCGGAGCGTTGATCCCGGACTCTTTCCATCGGCCAACACCGCCTGCGCGCAAAAATCGTTGTTGCTTTTTGGCGTGTGCGATTTTATAATCAACGTAAAGGGGCGATCCAAATGAACGGTGATTTTGGGAATGATTTCATTACGATAACGGATGAGAACGGCAGCGAGTTCGAGCTGGAGCATCTCGGCACGGCGGAAATAAACGGCGGCCTTTACATGGCTTTCCTGCCGGCGGACATGGATGAGGACGACGAGGATTTCGGCATGGTGATCCTCAAGGTCATGGACGAGGACGGCGAGGAAGTCCTGGTTTCGATCGACGACGAGAATGAGCTGAACGTGGCATATGACCACTTCATAGGGCAGTTGCTCGATGAGGAACAGTAGAACCGGAGCCAAAACCCGTTGCGCATAAGCCGACGTCACCACGCACCCCAGGACACAAGCGTCCGCACGACCCCTGCTTTGTTCGTGATAGGCCTTTTTAAACCCACATTTATAATAAGGGACATCATTCTCTTCCCGTGAATTGCAGGCCTCCCTTGCCGCACGATACGGTTCGGATGTTGGAAGCAGAGAAGCGGGAAGGATGCGACCCACCTGCCACACGGTGCAGGTTATAAATGGGCCTACACGGCACGGCGGGGTTTTTTATGAAAACTATTGCGCTCCGTCCGGTAGTACAGTATAATAACCGGCGTGTGACAAAAATCAATTCCGAAAAAGGACTGACAAAGCGATGAGTGGAACAGAATCAAGAAAGACCGGCCCCGGACGCCGCGAGGCAAGGGCGATCCAAGAGCAACAGGAAAAAAGAAAACTCAGGAGAACGGCGATAATCATTGTGATCGTCGTGGTTCTGCTGTTCCTTGGGGCGTTGTTCGTCAACTCCAAGCTGATCCGCCGCGTCGTGACGGCGGTGACGGTCGGCGGCATCAAGTTTACGGCGGCGGAGTTTGACTATTTTTACCAGAACACGGTTTACGAGTACAGCGGCATGATGAACGAACAGCTTGGCGACTACGCCGCGGAGCTGCTGCCGTCGAACGACAGGCCGCATTCGAGCCAGATCAAGGACGAGGAGACGGGGGAGACGTGGTCGGCGTTCTTCGGCAGGCTGGCCATCGAAAAAATAGCGGAGATGGTGTCGTACCACAACGACGCCATCAACAACGGCTATACGATGACGGAAGAAACAAGGAACAGCATCGATGAGGAAATCGAGAACCTGAAGCTCACGGCGGATATGTATTCGGCGCAGTTCAAGGATTTCGACGCATTTCTGCAGGAGTTCTACGGCGCCTCCATGAATGAGAAGTCTTTCAGGAAAATAGCGGAGTTCGTGGACACGGTCGAGGCGTATAAAGTCTTTATGCGCGATTCGTTCAACTACAGCCACGACGATCTTGTGGGTTATTACGCGGAAAACAAGGACAGCCTGGACACTTTTTCGTACCGGTATTTCACGGTGTACATTGATACGATAGACGAGACCGATTTTGACAGCACGGACGAGTACGAGGCCGCCAAGGAAGCCGCCCTCGCCGACGCTTTCGGGAGGGCGCAGGAGATTGTGGCCGGCATCGGGAGCGAAGAGGACTTCATCGAGGCGGCGAGGGGGTACGACCCTGAATTGTACGAAAAGGACGACTCCACGCTGCACGATTATCAGGGCGAATGGCTGGGCAGCATATACGGCCCGTGGCTCCGTGAGGCGGGGCGCGTCGGCGGCGATGTTTCGGCTTTCGAGATGTCAAACGGCGCATATGTCGTGTACTTTGTTTCAAGGGACAACAACGAATACAAGATGGTCGAGATGCGTCAGCTGCTGTTTATGCGCGATGAGGTGGAGGAGAACGATTTCTTTGTGACGGAGGATCTGGATCCGGGCGATTATTACTTCGACGAGGACGCATACGACCAGGCCGTCAGCGAAGCCGACGGAATAGCGCGGTCGCGCGCCGATGAAGCCCTGGAGCTGTTCAGGGGCGGCGGTTCGACGGAGGCAAAGCTCATTGAGCTGATGGAGGAGCACTCGGACGATTACACAGAGGGCGGCTTCTACAGCGAGATCACGACGAACGCGGCGCAGAACAAGATGGTGCGCGAGATAGAGGAATGGCTTTTCGACCCCGTGAGGAAGGTCGGCGACTATGAGCTCATAAGGACGGAGGATTACGGCTATCATCTGGTCTACTTCATGGGTTGGGGCGAGCGGTACTGTGATTTCGTGGCCGACGAGCGCATGAGGGACAGGGACTACGGCGCCTGGATGGAAAACCTCTCCGAGCCGACGTCCAGCGAGCATTGGGGCATGATCCTGACGCAGCGCAGGCGGGGGAGTTAAGAGATTGGGAGTAAAAAGTGAAAGTGGTCAAAATGACCACTTTCACTTTTTACTCCCAATTATCTATACTATCACAGCCCGTATAAATCCGAGAACTTGTCGCTCAGGTAGTTGACGTAATACTCGGGGTTGAACGGCTCGCCGGTCGCCAGGCGCAGAAGGTCGTCCGGAAGGAGCACTTCGCCGTGTCCGTGGATGTTCTCCTTCAACCATTCGTTTGCCGGCGATAGGTCGCCGTTTGCTATTGTCTTGTCCACATCGACGCTTTTTTTCATGGCGGCGACAATCTGGGCGCCGTAGGCCGTTCCGATCGCGTACGAGGGGAAATACCCGACGGAACCGCCGCTCCAGTGCACGTCCTGCAGCACTCCCTCGGCCATGTTGCCGGGGCGTACTCCCAGCAGCTCCTCATATTTGTCGTTCCATAGCCCCGGAAGGTCCGCGACCTTGACGTCACCCGTCATGAGGGCTTTTTCGATCTCGTATCGAACCATTATATGCAGGCTGTAGGTCAGCTCGTCGGCTTCGATCCTGATCAGCGACGGACGCGCTATGTTGACTGCGCGGTACAGATCGTCCACCGTCCATCCCGAGAAATAGTCGAACGACTCGCGTAGCTTTGGCAGTAACCTTTCCGTGAACCCGCGGCTTCGGCAGAAGATGTTCTCATAAAGCCTCGACTGGCTTTCGTGCATTCCCATCGACGCGCAGTTGGCAAGGCTGTAGCGTTCAAGCTCCACGTCCATGTTCTGCTCGTACATCGCATGGCCGGATTCATGCACGGTGGAATACAGCGCCGAAAGCAGGTTGTCCTCGTGGTATTTTGTCGTTATCCTGACGTCATCGCGGCTGACCGTCATGCAGAACGGGTGCTCGACCTCTCCGACCTTGCCGCGCGAGCGGTCATAGCCGACGAAATCCGAGAGCCACGTCCCAAGCTCCTTTTGCTTTTGGATATCGAATCTGCCCTCTATTTCCTTGACCTTTGCACCGCTCGCGCCGATGTTTTTCACCAGCGGCACTATTTTGCCGCGCAGCAGGGCGAAGAAGGCGTCCAGTTTTTCGACCGTCGCGCCTTTCTCGTAGTCGTCAAGCAGCGCGTCGTAAGGATGCTTCGCATATCCGTACCAGTCGCACAGCTTCCGCTGGTATTCGAATATTTTTTCATAATACGGCAGCATCATGCCATAGTCGCATTTCGCTCGCGCCGTTTCCCACACGGTCTGCGACTGTGCGATCAGGGCGTTGAACTCCTGAAATTCCTCCGGAGGGATCGCCTTGGCTTTTCTATAATTGCGCCCCAACTCCCTCGTCATCGCCCGTTCGTGCAATGTCAACTCGCCGTCGTGCGCCTCAAGCGTCTCAATGGCCTCCAATGTGTCGGGCGCTATGAACCGCCTGAATATCTCGCCGGAGATCCAGCCAACCGCCGCGCCGCGGTCGGGCAGGGATTTTTCCGGTATCCCCGAGGTCTGCGCGTCCCAGTGCATAATTGACACCGCCATGTCCGCGTATCGACCCTCTTCTATTTTCTGGAAAAGCAGTTCCAAAGCCTGATCTTTTGTCATAATGACCTACCTCCATCACATGATGAAGAATTATAACCGAATACCCTGCCGGCCGCAAGACAATATTGCATTCTATGCTTGTTTGACGGCGACTGTTGTGGTAAAATCGACATTGTTCATATTTGATCATTTCGAAGGGAGAGAAAAACTTGCGAAGTTACAACATCGATCTGGAAATGGTGAAGGAGCTTGAGGATAAATGCGTCAAAATCCGCAAGGATCTGCTCAACTTCATCTATCGCATCGGCATGGGGCATCTGGGCGGCGAGCTTTCGATCGTCGAGATATGCGTCGCGCTCTACTACAAGTACATGAACTATGACGTGAAACGCCCCGACTGGGAGGAACGCGACAGGCTCGTACTGTCCAAGGGCCACTGCAGCGAAACGCTCTACACGATTTTTGCGGACCTGGGGGCATATACGATGGACTACATGGTCGAGCACTTTGAAACGCTTGACACGGCGAAGTTCGGGATGCACTCGAACCGCCTGTACTGCCCGCAGATAGAAGTCTCCGCGGGTTCGCTCGGACATGGGCTGCCCATCTCCGTCGGCCTCGCGCTCGGGGCCCGCAAGCAGAGGAAAAACTGGCGGACCTTCGTCATAACGGGCGACGGCGAGCTGGACGAGGGGACAAACTGGGAGGCGATGATGGCCGCCGCGCATTACCAGCTCGGCAATCTTGTGTGCATATGCGATAAAAACAAGGTGTCGATGACAGGCTTCACGCGCGACGTCATGAACATCGACCCGCTGGACAAAAAGGTCAAGGCATTCGGCTGGGAAGTCCATGAAATAAACGGGAACAGCATGTACGACGTATGCGAGGTTCTGGCGAACCTGCCGCCCGCAGAGCCTGAATACAGGAGAAAACCGGTTTTCATCATCGCAAACACCACCAAGGGGCAGGGCGTCGATTTCATGGAAAACGATTACAAATGGCACGGCGGCGGCATAGCGAAGGAGCAGCTTGACCAGGCGCTCGCGTCAGTCGATAGAAGCAGGAGGGTGAGATAATGGCCGTACAGACGACTTTCAATTTTGACCAGATGCTCTCGAGCGCGCGCGAGGCGTACGGCGAGGAGTTGTTCCGCATGGCGGAGGAAGGCATAGATTTCGTTTTTACATACACGGACAACGTTGCGCCCTCCTCGTCGGCGGGCAAGCTTCTTGCGAAATACCCGGAAAGATGCTTCAATTTCGGGATCGCGGAGCCGAATCAGGTCGGAGCTTCCGCAGGGCTTGCGCTGTCCGGGCTGACGGTGTTTTCGCAGGTGTTCGGGCCTTTCCTGCCGCTGCGGGCGGCGGATCAGATCCACACGGACATTGCGTATAACGACGTCAATGTGCGTTTGATAGGCACGCATTCCGGCGTCACCGCAGCCGGCGGCCCGACGCACAACTGCATCGCGGACCTGGCGCTCTACAGGGCGATACCGAACCTGACGATATGCGTACCCGCGGACGCCGACCAATGCTGCAAGATAATAAGAAAATCGATGGAGTTCAAAGGTCCCATGATCATACGCATCGACCGCGGCGGTTCCCCGAACGTGTACGCGTCCGCCGACTATGACTACGAAATCGGCAAGGCGATCGAAACGCTGCCGGGCAAGGACCTGACGATAGTATCCGCGGGTTCGAGCGTATACTGGTCCATGATGGGCGCGAAAATCCTGAAGGAAAAGCACGGCATAAGCGCGGGCGTGATAGACATGCACACGATAAAGCCGATGGACACCGCGACGCTCCTGAAAAACGCGCGCGAGACGGGCTGCGTGGTGACGGTGGAGGAACACTCGATAAACGGCGGGCTCGGCGGCGCGGTCGCGGAGGTTTTGCTGGAGGCGGGTTTTGCGGGCAAGTTCAAACGCATTGGCCTTCCGGACGAGTTCGCGGTACTGGGCGATCCGGACTCGGTGTATAAATATTATAAAATGGATCCGGCCGGTATTGCGGAGCAGATCGTGGCTTTATTGAAGTGAGTTAGGGATCAGGGGTCAGGGCTCAGGGGTCAGGGAAGGGATTGCGGGTCGAGCCCGCAATGACGATACGCGATTACTATTGAACGGAGGGAGTTTCATGGCTGACATCAAGGATTTTTCGTTGGATTATTTTAGTCTCAAGGGCAAGGCGGCAATTGTCACGGGGGCCAACCAGGGGCTCGGCATGGCCTATGCGCTCGCCTTCGCCAAGGCCGGCGCGGATCTGTACATCCCGCACTACACGGAGGACGTGCGCGAGGTCAGGGAGCTTATCGAGGCGGAGGGCAGGCGCGTGGAGTTCATCCGCGGCGATCTCTCGAACAGGGCGCACATAGACGAGATCATCAACGGCTGTCTGGACAAATACGGCAAAATCGACGTCCTTGTCAACAACGCGGGGACAAACCACTTCGAGGACGTGATGACGTTCCCGGACGAGCAATATAGAAGGGTAATGGACGTGCAGCTAAACGCCGTATACTACATGACGCATGAAGCGGGAAAAGTCATGGCAAAAAACGGCGGGGGCAAAATCATCAACATCGGCTCCGCCCTGTCCTTCACGGCGGACAACAACTGCCCGCCGTATATAATCGCAAAACACGGGGTAATAGGCATCACCCGCTACTTCGCGGGTGACCTTGGGAAATACAACGTCCAGGTCAACGCGCTCTGCCCCGGCTTCTTCTATTCGGAAATGAACGCCGACATAAGCGACAACAAGGAGTTCTACGACCATATCACAAACCGCATTCCATTGGGCAGATGGGGGATATCGCACGACCTGATGGGCGCGATAGTGTTCCTCGCAAGCCGCGCCTCGGACTACATGAGCGGCTGGTACATCAGCGTCGACGGGGGATTCGCGACTACACTATAGATGGAGGGGTTGGCTCAGATGCTCCTGGGACAGATTGTACGCGGTACCAAGCTGCGCATCGGCGGCGAGAATGACGACGTCGCGTCGGGCGGCGGTTATGACGCGGTGTTTCACTATCTGGAAAGCGAAAATCTCTTTCTGATAAAAAGCATGGAAATGTACGGCGACTTTGAAAAGATCGGCCGCGAGTCAAAGCTCTGCATTGCCTTCAAGACCGGGTCGGAGGACTGCATATTCTATGGCATTATGATGGGCAAACGGGGCAACAGCGACATGCTGCTGATAGAGCGGACCTCTGAAATCGAGACAATAAGCCGCCGCAAGTATTCAAGGGACGAGCTCCGCTTTGCCATACGCATATACGGTTTGCCGGAAAGCAGGGTTTTCGAGCCCGACAACTACGGCACGAGCAGCAAGCCGGACATGGTGGACACCACCTTCGACATAAGTACCGGCGGACTGTGCGTAATCTGCAACAATGTGCTCAAGTCGGAATACGACCCCTTCTATCTGCTGGATGTTTCACTGAGCGACAAAGACTCTTTCAGCCTGCCGGCAAAGCTGGTGCGCAGGTCGAGCAACCCGCGATCAAAAATTGGGAGATATGAATACAGCTTTCAGTATATGATCGAAATGTCCACGGAGCTCAAGAGCAGGCTGGCAAGCGCGATACTGAAGATGAAGCTGATGTGATGGCAAAACGTTGAAATCCATTGAAATCCAGGGAAAAGGATGATGGCAAAATGCGAATGAAAGCCGCGATAATAAGGGAAAAAGACGGCCCGTTTCTGATAGAGGACGTGGAGCTGGACGAACCGCGAGGCGACGAAATGCTCGTCAGGGTGGCCGCAAGCGGCTTCTGCCACACCGACGAGCTCGCCAGGATACAGGCGCTGCCGGTGCCGCTGCCCGCCGTGCTTGGACACGAGGGGTGCGGCATTGTCGAGAAAACCGGAGCGGACGTGAGGGAATTCAGCCCGGGGGACAAGGTCGCGTTTTCGTTCGGCAGCTGCGGGAAATGCGACAGGTGCCTCGATGGCCGGCCGACCCTGTGCGAGTCGTTCGTGACCATCAATTTTGGCGGCGTGCAGCCCGACGGGACGTCGAGGCTTTCGCAGAACGGGAAAGCGATATCGACGATGTTCGCGCAGTCCTCGTTCGCCGAATACGCGGTGGTCAACGAACGCGGGGCGGTAAAGGTGCCGGACGGCATACCGCTGGAAATAACCGGGCCGCTGGGCTGCGGGATACAGACCGGGGCGGGCGCCGTCCTCAACCGGCTCAGGCCAAGGCCGGGGGATTCGATCGCGGTATTCGGCTGCGGCAGCGTCGGACTCAGCGCGGTGATGGCGGCGAAAATAGCGAACTGCGGCAAAATCATCGCCGTCGACAGGCTGCGTTCCCGGCTTGAAAAAGCACTGGAACTGGGGGCCACCCACGCCGTCGAAAGCAGGGAGCCGGGCGAAACCGTCGGGGATATAAAAGCGCTGACGGGCAAAGGCGCGGACTGCTCCGTCGACGCCACGGGAAACGGCGTCTGCACCCGCATGGCTCTAAACTGCACGCGACCGGGCAGTCCCACGGTGCTCATCGGCGGCGGAGGGGAAATGACGCTGAACGCGGAGATGGACATAATGGGCGAGGCGAAGTCGCTCATCGGCGTCGTCGAGGGGGATTCAAACCCGAAGCTGTTCATACCGGAGCTGATAAAACACTATGCGGAGGGAAGGTTCCCGTTCGACAGACTCATAGCTTTTTACGATTTTAAGGAAATCAACACTGCGATGAACGATTCGCTGAGCGGAAAAGTGATCAAGGCAGTGCTGACGATGGGGAATGGTTGATGGCATTATTCAAAAAGAAACCGAGGACGTCGCAGCAAAAAGCGCAGAGGGCGCAGTTTGGCATAGCCGCCCGTATCCTGGGATGCGGGTATCTGGTGTACATAGTCATACAGATGTTCCAAACGGCGCCCGAGGACGAGTCAATAGACCCGAGGCTGAAAATCGCGATAGCGGTCTTCTTCATAGGCGCGGCCGCGGTCATTCTGGCGATAACGGTGCGGGAGTTCATAATCAATTACAAGAAGGGTTATTACAAGGCCGACGCATACGTTGACGACGTCAACCCCGAACCGGCGGAGGACGCCGAAAGCGGTGAAGACGGGGAAGACCGGGATTCGGCACTGCTGCCGGAAGGCGAGGATGACGAAGACGACGAAGACGAAGATCTTGGCGTTGAGGGCAACGTGTCCGCCTCGCTGGAGGAAAAGACTTCCTACAAACTGGGCGACCGGGTAACGCTGTTCGGTTTCGTGGACGGCTTTGAGGACGTGGACAACCTGATGCTGCACTGGCAGTACAGCCCGGATGGCGGCGCAACTTGGATTGATCAGGTGGGC
>Ga0082212_10007104_pt1 | contig 14895 bp, 18 predicted proteins | sample TergutNt197P3_FD_71548 | JGI IMG/M metagenome (GOLD analysis project Ga0082212, IMG submission 71548) | Neocapritermes taracua P3 segment gut microbial communities from Petit-Saut dam, French Guiana - Nt197 P3 | ecosystem: Host-associated > Arthropoda: Insects > Digestive system > Gut ... | reverse complement strand
ATACGATCGTTATTCGTTGTGGTTCCGGCGAGTTTTGTGCGTGCGGTTGTAACGGAATCAATGATCTCCTGTTCATGCACATTGAATCCCTTTACGGTATTAACCAGGTTCGGGATAAGGTCTGAACGGCGCTGTAGTTGAGAGCCCATGGTGGAATAACTCGAATTCACTTCTTCGCGCAGACGAACAAGACCATTATAGCTTGTAAACAGCATAATAACGATTAATGCTACAGCTCCGATAATAACAAGAGTACTTTTTTTCATGATGCTTTTTCCTTTTATTATAGTATATTGTATTTTATTGAAGCATATTAATGGATCATTGACAATCTTTCACTCCCTGTTTACATTGGGGATAATGGCTAAAAACAGTATTTTGCTGGCTGCGGCAGTTTTAATATTTTTTACGGGTTGTTCCCGCGGCCGTATCTCGTCAGTTACAAGAATGGATTTGTTTACTCTTGAAATTGGACCCCTGGAAGACCAGATAAATCTTTATGAACTGGCAGTAAACAGATCAAACAGGACAAGCCTTGCCATGCGGGACGGGCTTTTTTATATTTCAGATACTGCTGGCGGAAAAATTGTAAGGTATAATTCCTATGGGGATCTTCTTTTTGTTATCTATAACGAAGAGATTTGCCCACCTCCCATAACCCTTCGCAGGGGGATTGATGAGGAAGGTCTGGCGACAAGATGGTCGATCAATTATCCGCTCAAAGAGCCGGGCGTAATTACAGTTGATTCCAGAAAGCATATTTATACGGCAGATAAGGTTGATGATGAAAAACGATCAAATGATACGGAAGATGGCGCTTTATTGGATAACATTGTTCTTCATTTTGACGAGTATGGCCGTTTTGTTAACTTTCTGGGACAGGAAGGGATTGGTGGAAGGCCATTCCCCAGGATAATGGGAATTTATGCTTCATGTGATGATGAAATTGCCGTAGTATGCCTTATGGTTTCCGGCTGGAATATTTACTGGTTCAACGCTGATGGTACTTTGCTTTATCTGGTACATCTGCGAAAAGACAGCATACCCATGCCGCAAGCCGATGTTGATTACGCTTCGGTTGATACTGTTGCAGCCGCTCCCGATGCCAGGCGGCTTTTCTTTAAAATTGATTATTACCGCAATGTTATTGACGAAAATAATAATTCCATGGCAGTCCCCGATAATTCAGCTATTTGGGTTATGAATGTTGAAACAGGTGCTTATTATGAACCTGTCACTGTACCTTTTTTTGAATATACAACAACAGAGAATGATAAAAAAATAACTCAAAAATTACCTTATGCCATGCTTGGTGTGATTAAAGATTCACATGTTTTTCTGTATTTCCCGGTAGACGGCGGATATTCGCTACTGGTGCTTACGGCAGGATCCAAAGAACAACGGCGCGGTTTTATTCAGGTAAAAAACGATGAGCTGGAATACAATGCTTTTAACCTTTCCAATGAAGGAATACTCTCCGGGCTGCTGGCAACAGAATGGGAAGCACGGCTTGTGTGGTGGCGGACTGAGCGTCTAATGGGGGTAAACCTGTAATGGGCAAAACGGAAATTTCTTCGTTTGATTTACCGGAAAATTTCCGTTTGCTTAGTCCCGAAGATGCAGCAGCAATGGATAAAGAAGCCTCGGCCGGCTGGGGTTTGTCCCCTTTTGCCCTGGTAGAAGCTGCCGGCCGTTCCTGTGCATCACAATTCGAAAAGGAAATAAATACAGGCTTAGCATATACCGGATGCCTGAATGGGCCAATTCTGGTATGTGCCGGTTCCGGTAATAATGGTGCTGATGCGCTGGTTATGCTCCGCAGTTTACTCAACCGGCGTTTAATGCATGCGAACCCCATACCAGCGCCATACAATGCAGTTGCATTGCTTAACCGTTTTCCTTCCCCTGATGAGGATACCCCGCGATCTTCAGCAGTAAAAACTTTGCAGGCCATGGGCATACCAGTTGTTGCCTGGAATGGCAGGGAACAAACAGCGGAACTGTTCCGGGACGCCCGGCTTATTATTGACGGTATAGCAGGGACAGGGCTCCAGGGGCCGCTGGAAGGCATTCCTCTGGATATGGTTAGTGCAGTCAATGAATGCAGAGACAATATGGAATGCTGTGTTGTGTCTATTGATATACCTTCCGGTGCAAACAGTTACTGGAATTCTGCCCTGCCGGTGATTCATTCTGATTATACACTTGCTGTAGAACCGCAAAAAAACGTACTCTATGCTCCGGCGCTCCGGCCATATTGCGGAAAAATTATTCCGGTAAGCGGTATCTTTCCGCAGCAGCTGTTACAAAAATACGCCGGTTCAGAATTATTGCTGTGGGATGTTCAAAGCAAAAAAATTCCGCCTGTAGCACCTGATGCATACAAATACACCAGGGGAATTGTTGAAATTCATGCTGGCAGCGCCGGGACTTTAGGGGCTGCACGTCTGGCAGCTGCCGGGGCTTCAGCTGCCGGAGCAGGGATGATACGCATTGTACTGGATGATGATGCATACCCGGTTCTTGCTCCGGGTTTTGGCGGAATCATGGCTGTCCCGGCTTCAGGCTGCAGAGATAACCGTTTTATGCCAAGCTGTCATTTGCTGGGACCCGGCTGGGGTAGGGGAGAGGACCGGCTTACCATGCTTCAGCAGGCGTTAAAAGCAGAAGAAGCGGGTGTACCGCTAATTCTTGATGCAGACGGAATTTATCTTTTAAAAACACTTTTTCCTGATATTATGTCAGAAAAACAAACTGTCCCTGTTTTTCATGGCAATGCAATACTTACGCCTCATGCAGGAGAACTGGAAGCCTTTTCAGGAATACCAAAAGAACAGCTTCTTTCACAACCTTCTTTAATTGCTGAAACAGCAAAAAAGCTCAATGCTGTTATTCTTTTTAAAAGCCATGTTATGGTTATTGCAGATCCAGGCGGAAGAATTGGTTTTATAGATGGCATGGATCCGGCACTGGGAGCAGGGGGAAGCGGCGACTTTTTGGCAGGGTTATGTGCAGGTATTGCAGGAAGGATCCGGGTTAGCAAAAATCACGAAAGGCGCAGCTTTGATCTTTTTTCAACAGCTGCTGCCGCTGGGGCGCTTCTTACTGCAGCTTCCCGTCAAATGGGAAACCGGTTCTATGACCCCATGGAATTAATGCAGCCGGCCGCTGTTTTGGCTGGCCGCGCCTGGCTGCCCTAAGTTGTTTGCAAAACCAGGGGATTATTAATGGATAACGATTATAATGATGGCAGGATAAGGTTTTATTATTCACGGGAAGAACGGTTAAAAAGGGCGCCAAAGGCTGTACAGGAATTAAATAAAGCAGGCCCCCCGCAAAGGAAGGGTCTTTTTCGCACGCTTACTGCTACAAAACCATTAACCTTTCTTTTTATTTCCATGATTACCATATGCGCTGCGGTTCTTATTTTGTCCCGTTTTTTGAATGTAGAAGGTGTAAGGGTATTGGGAAATAACACTATAACGGTTTCTGTTATTGGGGCAGGTGAAAATTCTTATATTACTGTTAAAAAAACTGTAAGGCATGGTAATATTCAGGGCAGCGTTTATGCCGGCCCGGTAGATATTGCTGTTTCAATCCCTGTAGAAGGAAACCCTATTCATGTTGAACGGCTGTACTTCGACTCCGGGGAGGAAGAAGTTTTCCGTTTTGTTGCGCCGTTTCGCGGAAAAAAATTAATAATTCTTATGGAAGCGGGCGTACAACAAATTCATTTTACGGTTATCCCTGAATAAAAACCGTATTCACCCTGTTGTTTTACGGCTGAAGAATGATCTTTTTCCAAAACTCTGTTCATTTTAAAAGTCCGTGATGCTTCATTTCTAAATATTACCAAAAGTCTTTTCATTTCTTATTATATACATTATACTTAATGCCGGATGCTGCTGGTTTATTTATTATCTGTAGTTCTAAACACCCTTGTTGGCCTGATTCTGTCTTTTTGCAAGGAAGAAGCAGAGCCCGGGGCGTTGTCCCTTAGCCTTAATAACGAAACAGTAAGGCTTGTTATCGGCGGGCTGTCTTTTATAACAGGTATATTAAAAATCCTTTCGCCGGTATCGGTGCCGGGCAATATTCCGGTTTTGGGGGATCTTTTGCCAGCCCTTGTTGGTTTGGCAGGAGGCTTTATTCTGCTTTTTGAATTTTACCGTCACAGGGTGCCAGATTCTTCTGTGTTTGATTATATGGAACGCATCGCTGCATTAATAGGGCGGAACAGAAAAATATCCGGTTTTATCTGCATGGCGACGGCAGTGCTTCATGCCATTTTTTATCAAATTATTTTTTTATAGTTATGCAAAAAACAGTTCTGTTATTTTTGGTATTTGTGTTCCTTGGCTGTACCCCCAAAGAAGAAATAGATCCGCCTGTTACGTCTCCCCTTTCCCGGCCTGTTCTTGGGTATGGTGTAGTAACCGCATCATATACACGGATGTATAATGAACCCAGCACGGACGGTGTTTCCCTGGGATATGTACGTGAAAAAACAATCCTGGCCGTTCTTGAACGCCGTTTGGTAAAGGAAGGAGATACACAACAGTTCTGGGTTCTTGCTGAAGGTAATTACAGGGGCTGGCTTCCTGAGTCAGTAATAAAGCTCTACGACAATGAAGGCAAAGCCAAAACTGCAGTGGTGCAATAATTATTTAGACGATCCCAATTGCCCGCAGGCGCCGGAGACAGACCGGCCGCGCCGGTACCTGCAGGTAACTGTTAGGCCGCCATCTTCCAGTATGTTAATAAATTTTTTTATTTCTTCTGATGCCGGCTGCTGTAGTTTATGTCCGTCAAAATTAAGTTCTTGAACCGGGTTCCAGGGAATAACATTTATGGCAACATTAAGATTTTTGGTAAAGTCTATCAAGGCACGCGCATCTTCCGGCCGTGTATTAATCCCCTTAAGAAGTACTGTTTCTACAGTAATTCTTCCTTTTTGTTTTTTTTGAAATAAACCAAGAGCTTCTTTTAACCGGGGGAGGGGATATTTTACCGTTCCGGGCATAAGACTGTAGCGAAGCTCTTTACAGGCGCTGGCAATGGAAACCGCTAATTGTGCTTCCGGTCCGTTTTCGGCCATGTCAGCAATTTCATTACAAATACCTGCAGTAGAAATTGTAATTTTCCGTCTGGAAATGTTAAAACCGGCAGGATCGCACAGAATTGTCAGGGCTTTCTGCAGGGCGCCCAGGTTTAGCAGCGGTTCGCCCATGCCCATTACAACTATGCTGGATATTCTGTTGTCAAGGCGGTTATCGCTTATGGAATTTTTAAGTTCGTCATTTAAAAATAAAAACTGTTCTACAATTTCCGAGGCATCAAGATTTCGGATAAAACCCATCGAGCCGGTTTTGCAAAAAACACATCCTATGGGGCAGCCTATTTGCGTAGAAAGGCATGCGGTATAATGTTCTTTTTTACGGAGATTGTTTTCCGGTTCATTCTTTATAGATGAAACAAGAAGCACTGTTTCTATTAATGTGTCATCTGCAAGTTTCAGGACAAGTTTTACTGTCCCGTCTCTGCCAATAAGCCTTTTGTGCACACTGCTTCCGCGGATAACGGAATTTTCTTCCAGTGTTTTTATCAGTGCTTTTGGGATGCTGGTCATTTCGCTGAATTCTCTGGATCCCTGTTTTATCCAGGAGAATATCTGTTTTGTACGGTAAGGTGGAAGTTTTTTCCCGTTAAAGGTATTCAGCCTTTCCGATAATTCCTGAATGGTCATGCCGGAAAGCGGATGTTTCTTAATTTCTGTAATGTTCAAGGAGTTCTGAAATTTTTGCATTTCTAAGCCCTTGTTTTAAAAATTCCCCAAGAGCATCAATGGCCTGGCTTTTTTCTCCCTTGCGGTACCAGCAATCGGAAAGTTCTATGTATAGCCGGTAATTTCTTGGATCCTGCTGAATAAGCCGTCTGAGGGATTCAATTGCCTCGACATATTTATTTTGGGATTTGGCAACCATTGCCAGGCCAAGGACTGCATAAGTATCAAATTCTATATTCAGAGCCCTTTTATAGTAGTTGCATGCATTGTCATGTTCTTCCATGTTGCGGTATGCGTCTCCTGCCCTGGTTAGAATTACCTTGTTTCGGGGATCTTGATCCAGTATACGGTTCCAGTATTTTAATGAATGCTGCTGCTGGTTCATTCCGCGGTAGCAGTCTGCAAGGCCAAAAAGCGCGTAGAAATTGTCAGGATCGCGGTTAAGGGCCTGTTCAAAATAATTAATTCCTTTTTCAAATGTTTTTAATTTCCGGTGACAGTTTCCTATGGATGTTAGTACGCGTATGTCTACCCTGTCCTGAGTTAATTCCAGCATTCTTAACCAATAGAACAGGGCATTTTGATATTCTTTAAAATCATAATGCAAATGTCCAAGTCCGATAATTGCATACGGGTTAGATTCTTCCATCTCCAAAACTTTTAAATATACTTCTTTAGAATGTTTAAAATCGCGAACTTTGCGGTATGCATCGGCAACCCTTGTTAGGACTGTAATATTACTGTCATCATGCATTAAGTACTGTTCCCAGATTTCAATTGCTTTATGGAACTGGTTTAGTGTTTTATAACAATCGGCAAGGCCAAATAGTGCATAGTTGTTTCCCGGGTGATATTCCAGGCAGCGTAAATAATAATTCACCGCATCGCGGCAGGCTCCCTGTTTTCTGGCAGTATCTCCCATGCCTACAAGCGCATAGTTGTTATAGTTGTCTGTATCTAATATTTTTTTAAAACATTCTGTTGCATCAGTTAAGCGGTTTTCACGCAATAATTGGTAACCCTGTTTTGATAAATCAGAAATGTCAACGGAATGTTCCAGGCCGGATTTTTCTTCGTTTGCATCAAATTGTTCATCTAATACAGGTATTTGGTTTTCAAATACAGTAGTTACAGAAATATCGTTACTCATCCTCAACCTCTTCGTTAATAAATGCACGGATAATTTCTGATAGCTGTTGGATTATTGGATCTGCTTTGGTACGATCCGGCGCTATCCAGTACATTTTAAGGGCATCCAGAAGCTGGCCTTTGGATTTATAGTAATCCCCAACTCTGGCAATCCCGTCTGAATAGCCAGTGGCAAGAAAAATCCGTTTGGCGCTTTCAGCATCCCCGCCATTAAAAAGGATATTCCCTTTCCTGTTTAACGCTGCTTTGGTGCTGCCATCTATGGTTGGAATGACAGTAGTTTTGATAAAGCCTGCATTGTTTTCATAGCTTTCAAAACGTTCAAAGACCTTTTTAAAATCCATTTTATTACCCTGAATCTTAAACAATTAGTATAATACACAGCATCAGAAAATTCAATAACCTGCAAAATGCAAGTAAAATATACTTATTTTTACTCAAACAATCAAGTTTTTATCTTTATATAGAAAATCTACAACTGAATTTCCATAATACCGTGAATATTGCAATGCCAAAATATTATTCTTGCAGTACAAGTATTGGGTTTCTTTTTTTTCCCGGTGGATCATGAGCAAAGAAGTTTCGTTCATAAGTGCAGATAAAGCTATGCTGCTAAGCAGTTCTTTTTTATATTTGTATGCAAACGGCGGATCGCAGAAAATATAATCAAAAGCCTGCAGCGAGCGCTTAATGAATAATTCAACTGGCATTATGTGACAGTGAATACGGACAGTTGCAAGGGAACTGTTACTAATAAGAGTTTTTTGTTTTTTTTTATCTGATTCAACTGCTTCCAGGTAAACTGCTCCCCGCGAGGCAGCTTCCAGGGCTATAATTCCTGATCCTGAAAAAAGATCAAGAAACGATGCGCCTGACAAATCACCAATAATCGAAAATACAGATTTCCGCATTTTATTCATGGATGGCCGGATAATTCCCGGCGGGACAGGAATTGTTCTTCCATTAAGGATTCCCCCGGTAATTCTGAGTACAGATGTTTTTTGGGAATGGCAGCTCATCAGCTGCTTAAAAGTTCATTAAGTTCGTCGTAGCCTACAACCGGCTCCATGGTGAGCTGTTTAGCTTCGCCGATCAAATCTTTAATGGAATTTAACCTGTCCTGCGAAGCTGTTAATAACACGTTTAACTGTTTTTGCAGTTCGGGATATTTTATTACAGAGATGTTTTTACCGCTGCGATCCATTTCCTTTAATGCTTCGCAAAATTGAAGATCTGTTTCTGCAAGATTATGGAATTCTTCGCTCCGTTCAATAAGGCGGTTGTTTTCCCTTAAATTAGACAGTAAAACATTAAGGCAGGAATTGATAAAATCCAGATCATCCATGGTTTTATGTAAAAAAAGCCCTGGGTCTGTGTCCAGGATTAAGAGGTCTTGAATCATCCTGATTCGCAGGTTTAAAACAAAAATATTGTCTTCAAAATTAATATGTTTGTTCATTTTATAATTTTCGGCAGGTATGTGCCCGGTATTGACATAGTTTTTTGGGCTTGTTATGCTGGAATTACCTCTTTATCCGCTTAGCATTGCCGGAAGCAGTGCATTGAGGCGGATCATATTAGTCCATAAGGAGGACATAATGCGTCAGTATGAGCTAGTGGTTATTTTCCCTTTGGAAGAAGACCTGTATAATGCCGGAAAAGAGACTGTTTTGGCGGATCTTACCGCCCAGGGGGCAAAAATCCTGAAAACCGATGAAACCGGGGACAAGGATTTGGCCTATGAGATTAAAAAACGGAAAAGAGGCCGGTACCTGCTCTTTACCATCAGTGCCGATCCGGCAAAAATCAGTTCCCTGGACAGGGTTTTTAAGCTAAATGCCAATCTTTTACGCTACCTTTTTGTAAAAGTCGAGGAATAAAATGGCTGACGTTAACCATGTTGTTTTAATTGGCAGATTAACCAGGGATGCGGAATTAAAGTATACCACAGGGGGCCAGGCTGTCTGTAAGTTTTCTGTGGCGGTAAACCGCCGCCGGAAACAGGGGGATCAGTGGGTAGACGAACCAAATTTCTTCGATATTGTGCTGTGGGGCAAACAGGGAGAGGCATTAAAACAGTTCCTGCTTAAAGGCAAGCAGGTAGGTATTGACGGTGAACTCCGTCAGGATCGCTGGGAACAGGACGGCCAAAACCGCTCCCGTGTAGAAATTGTTGCCAACAACCTCCAGCTTTTGGGCGGCGGAAATTCCGGTAATGGGGGTGCAGCGAATGGCAGTTCGCATTCGAACGACAGTCCGCTCAGTTTTGCAGGTGGCTCTTCTTTCGGGAACCGGCAGGAAAATCCGGCAAATGAAAACGATAACGGCGGTTTTACCGACGATATCCCATTTTGATAAAGTGGATATTTTAAGGAGTTATACAGATGTCTGACGAAAAATATATGGAAGAACGGGTATCGCGACAGGATCGCGGCATGGATATGCAGATGGATGGCAGGGATATTGATGATAAAACCGGCAGAAGCAAAGGCAAAGTTTATTTTAAGAAAAAAGTATGCCGTTTTTGTACCCAGAAACTTAAAATTGATTATAAAGATGCGGATATGCTGCGGAAATTTATTACCGAACGGGGAAAAATCCTGCCACGCCGCATTACAGGGACATGCGCCAAGCACCAACGGGCTTTGGCGGTGGATATAAAACGCGCCAGAATAATTGCTTTGCTGCCTTTTGTAGCTGATTAATGGAAAACCCTCACAGACAGCGAACGGGTTTTATTAATAAAAATATCCTTTTCCAGGCAGGAATAGCTATTGTTGGGGCAGCGGCAAGTGTCGCTTGCTTCAGGTCAGGCTATTTGATAGTTCTTTTTTTACTGCCCCTGGCATTTTCTGCTTTTTTGGGTAACGCAAAAACAGCCTGGGCTGCAGGTATCCTGGCTACAGTATTAAATTTTCTGGTTTTGCTTTGGTTTTTTCTTTATCTTGGCGAGAACCTTTTTTTGCTGCAGTGGAATGCTTTGTATTATTCGGTAATGGTTCTTGTCTTTACCTGGATTAATGTTCCTTTAGGCAGGTATTGGGAGAAAAAGGAGGTCCCTTTCCGCATGACTGCAGGAGCGGCTTTTTGTGTTGTACTCTTTATACCTGTGTTTCTTTTTATAATGCAAAACAGCAGACTCCTGTTTGTTATTGGACGACAGCTGGAGACCATAGGTTCTGTATCTTCATCTCCCGGGCAGTCTTACCCAACAACAGAAGAACTTGTTTCAAGCATGATATATATGATTTTACGGGGAGGGATTGCCCTTTCGTGTTTGGTTTTTTGGTGGATAAACCGGCAGATTGCTTTATTGATTAGCCGTTTACTTCGCCGCAGCCAGGTATATCATTCCGGGACAATCATTAATTTCCGTGCGCCGTTCTTTTTTGTCTGGGTCATTTCTTTGTCCCTGGGTGCAATACTTCTTGGAAGAGTCAGTAAAATTGAACTTTTGGAAATAGGCGGCTGGAATATTTTAATTCTTTCTGCTACACTCTTTCTTGTTCAGGGCGGGTCAATACTGATGCATTTTCTTGTACGGTTTCCGCCTTTGCCCCGAATAATAATTAATGTGGGGATAATCTTTTTATTTTTCAGGCCAAAAATAAATGTTGCTATTTTAGGTTTGCTCGTTCTTTTGGGAATAATGGAAAATTGGGTGCCTTTCCGGGCGCCTAAACAATAGAACCGCACAATGCGGAGCATTGTGCAAACTATACAGCAGGATCAAACCGGTTCTCTTGTATAGCTGGCACCCCTACTCCGGGGGTGAGGGGCGGGTTTCTCGTTCCCTGTACCAATAAAATTCTTACATGGAGTTCGGTAGTGAAAGTAATTTTAAACAAAGATCTGGCCACCCTGGGTGAAGAAGGAGATGTTAAGGATGTAGCAAAGGGTTATGCCCGTAATTATCTGTTTCCAAGGGGAATAGCACTTCCCTATAATGAACGGACAAAAAAACTTTTTGAAAAAAGACAAGTGGAAATAGACGAGCGAAAATCCATAAAACGGCAGGATGCAGCAGGCCTTAAGGAAAAACTCGAAGCACTTTCTCTGGAATTTGTTATGCCTGCGGGAGCCAATGGCAAACTTTATGGAGCAGTAACTTCTCAAACCATTGCAGAGGATCTTGTCAGGCATGGTTTCCAGATTGAACGGAAAAAAATTGAAATACCCGGCAATACAATCAAGAGTGTTGGGAAATTTAAAATTTTAATAAAACTTTACGAGAACGCCGCTGCAGAATGTACAATTACTATAGAAGGGCAGCCGGTTAAAACAGAAACCAAAACCCCGGCACCGGCGCAAAGACGTGGCCGCAGGGATAATCAGCATAAAGATTCTTCTAATGAAAATTCACAAGGAACTCCTTCTGCCAGCGCAGCCCCGGAGACATCAATTCAGGAAGCAACAGTTACGTCTGCTGCAGAAAATTCTCCGGTAGATACTGCATCAGAGTAGAACAGTATGGCCGCCCCGCTAAAGGATAAGGTCCCGCCTCATAATGAAGAAGCGGAACAGGCTGCCCTTGGGGCCATATTGCTGGATAATGATGCAATAGATACTGCCCTCCAGTACATCAGGCCCAATGATTTTTATGTTAATGCCAACCGCCGGGTATTTCAGGCTGTATTGAATCTGCACAACCAGGGACAGCAAAAAGCTGATATTATTACGGTAGTTGCCGAACTGCGGCGGATGGGTGAACTGGATGCTGCCGGAGGGCCGGCCTATGTTGCTTCCCTTACTAATGCTGTTCCGTCCAGTGCAAATATCGATCACTATGCAAAACTGGTTCAGGATTGTTCTTTACGGCGGGCCTTGCTGCTGGTTTCCGCAGGGCTTCATACCCGTTCCTTTGATGAGTCAACAGAAGCAAGGCTAATCCTGGAGGAAACCCAGCAGCATATTTTTGAACTGGGGGAAGACCGTTTAAGGTCATCGTTTAAAAACAGTCATGAGGTAATGGATAATGCCTGGAACATGATAGAAAAACGTTACCGTTCCAAAGAAGCATATACCGGTATACCATCTGGATTTGATGATTTGGATTCGATGACTTCAGGTTTTCAGAATTCTGAATTGATAATCATAGGAGCCCGGCCTTCCATGGGGAAAACAGCTCTGGCTCTGACTATGGCTTCTCATATTACTATGAAAAAAAAGATCCCTGCGGCATTTTTTTCTCTGGAAATGTCAAACCTGGCTTTGGGTTTACGGCTTGTATCTTCTGAATCAAAAGTTGCATCAGAAAAAATTCGTACCGGTTTTCTTTCCAGCAAAGACCTGGGCGCCATTCAAGAGGCTGTTGGCAGAATTTATGTTGCTCCTCTTTATATTTCCGATACGCCGGGGATGAGGCTCCTGGATCTCCGTTCCCAGGCCAGGCGGGCCTGCTCCCAGCACAATGTACAAATTGTTTTTATTGACTATATAAGTTTAATTGGTTCGGAAAACAGGGATTTGCCCCGGCATGAACAAATTGCCGAAATTTCCCGATCACTGAAAAACCTGGCCAGGGAGCTTAATATACCTGTTGTGGCCCTGTCCCAGGTCGGGCGGGAAGCGGAAAAACAAAAAAGGGCGCCCAATCTTGCTGATATCCGGGAGTCGGGTTCTATTGAACAGGACGCTGATTTGGTAATGTTTCTACACCGTGACTGGGCGCCCGATAAGGATGCAGGCGGCAATACGGAATTGATCATTGCTAAACAGCGTAATGGACCTGTTGGCAAGGTTGAGATAGTATTTATCCCCCAGTCTGCCCGTTTTGAATCTCTAGCAAAAGGCTATAAATAATGTATAATTAAATTAAAGTGGAATTATTTCTTTCCTGAAGGAGGAACAATGGCATTCATTGATGACTATGATTTTGATATTTTGGAAAACGAATCGGAAAAACTTGTACTTGTAGAATTGGAAAAACAGCTGTCTGTCTACAAAGGAAAGATTTGCCGTTGCAACACCTGTGTAGTGGATATGGCAGCCATGGCCTTGAATACGGTAAAACCCCTGTACAGAGTGTCGCTTTTAGGGACCCAATATGCGTCTCAGGCCATGAGCGAATCGTCTTATGCAAAATCATTAAAAGACTCTGTAACCAAGGCAATAGAGAAAATCAGAAAAAACCCGGCTCACGATTAATTTTTTTCCTGAATCTTTTTTTGGAACACAGTCTGTATGTACACGGAATTTTTAAAAAAATAACCCGTCCTGAAGTTTTCGAAGCTGTACAACCAGGGCGGTTTCATCCAGTTTTACATCGTCATAGGTAATTATTGCCCCTTTTTTAATATCCTTAAGCATTCTGGTGTTTTTATTAACCAGGCCTATGGGGAGTATATTCTTTTCTCTGGCTTCCTTTGCGGAAATAAAAGTCCCACGAATTGTATAGCCCCCGATCCCGTCAAGTTTTTCTCCTGTTTTAAGATCCCGTTTAGCCAGGGTCCCTGTTTCGGCGATCAGTCCTGCCCTGGGGACAATGCCGGGTATGCGATCAATACATGCCTTGGCTACGGTAAGTGGGGTTTCCAGGCTGGTTAAATGATATGGCCTGTAAAGCACATAGTTGGGGCCGCTTCCCATGCAAAGGTATTCCATTTCCTGGTTAATGCAGGGGAGTTTTGATGCAATAATAATAAATACTCCCGGGGCTATCCCGTTGATATATTCAACTGTCCGGTAACTGGACAGGATTCCGCCCCGTCCTTCGCTTTTTATCGATAGAAGGTTTGGGAGATCCTTAACCTGGCCTGCAGCACCATGAGCTCCCGTTACATCGGGAAGAAAGCCAGTTGCGTTTGACATGGCTGTCATTTCCACCATGGTTTTTGTCCCGTCCTTAAAAGAGCAGATCATTTTGGCGCTTGCGCCTTTCCGTTTTGCTTCTTCTGCAACAGTTTCCGGGGTACATTCATAATCGATAGCGTTGTTTTTACCTTTCCCGATTACTCTTACTTCAAAACCCAGCGCATCGGCAAAATCATAAAGCTCCATTACAGCCCCCGGTTCATCGCCGGCACTTCCCGTATATATAATTCCTGCTTCGCTGGCCATTTTATACAGAATATGGCCTATACATACATCTGTTTCTACATTAAGCATGACAATGTGTTTTTTATTGTTAATAGCATCAACTGCAATTCTGGCACCTGCTTCAGGTATACCGGTAGCATCCACAGTGCAATGTATCATGCTGCATTTGGTTGCAAGTTCATTATTGGCAGTAGCGACAAATTTTCCTGAATCAAGAATTTTGTTTCCTTCTTCGACAGTTTCTGCCAGGGCAAAATTTTTACCTTCGCTTAAACCCGCTTCTATAAATGCGTTCTTTGCATTGTCCAGAACAACATCTGCCACAACAGCCGGGCGCATGCCTTTCATGGACATTATCTGGCTTACCAGACCCCGGCCCATCTGTCCTGCCCCGGCAATGCCTGTTAAAATTGGTTTTCCCTGTTTCTCAAGTTCCGCGAGTTTGTAATTCATTCCAACCATTTAAAAAATCCTTTGGCGGGGTTTGCATTTTCTCCTATAGGGTCTTGCGGAATTCCTTTACCTTGTCCATGAATTCCTTTACACGCGCCTCATCTACAGGGTTAAAAAATTTGCCGTCTTTTTTAAATGTTGTGCCGGTAACAGCACCGTCTGCAACAGAAAGCTGTTGTTCTATATTGGAAAGTCTTACACCGGTATTTGCAAACACCGGCGTATCACCTGCTACGGTTTTAACTGATTTGAGGGTAGAAGAATCCGTTTCCGATCCTGCGGTAAGGCCCGAAACACAGAGGGCGTCTGGAAGATTGTTAAATACTGTTGACCTGGCAATGTCTTCGAATTTTCTGCTGCCCAGATAAACAGCTGCTTCAGGGACTATGTTAAAGAGGAGCTTAACTTTTTGGGCTCCAAGCCTGTATTGATGCCGGATTACCTCGCCTGCATTGGTATTCCAAAGGCCG
>Ga0082212_10007103_pt1 | contig 14897 bp, 12 predicted proteins | sample TergutNt197P3_FD_71548 | JGI IMG/M metagenome (GOLD analysis project Ga0082212, IMG submission 71548) | Neocapritermes taracua P3 segment gut microbial communities from Petit-Saut dam, French Guiana - Nt197 P3 | ecosystem: Host-associated > Arthropoda: Insects > Digestive system > Gut ... | reverse complement strand
GTGTATAAACTTGCTGACTTGCGCTCTGAAATTCGCTTGAATTGGGATATGCTTACTTTCTGCTTAATATTTTTTCGTCATTTACTGGTTATGATATCAATGTTTCCAACAGCGATATCCTATTCTCAAGTTCAGCGAGCATCGTATTAATGAAGAGATAAGCTCTTTCATTCTTTGTTTCCAGGTCTTCATAATAGCGAGTGTAGAATGGGATTGAACGAATACCAATTATTCCCAGCTCTGTTTCCGGCGCTGTTTCGTATTCATTCTCACTTACTAAAGCACCATTGACAAACCATTGCCATTGAAAGTCTCCTTGATAATCCCACTGCTTTGATTCATCTGTGATTGATACAGACCGTGTCAACACCTTAACCCAACTGCCATCCTTAACGGTAAAGTAGCAATACTCACGCTCATCGTCATTAACATAGTAATAATCAGTATAAACCAGATACTTCACACTATTACTGCTGAGCGCAATGCCTACGTCGGAACCGCCGCCGCCTTCGAATCCGAAATACATTTTACAGTATTGCTCAATATTCCCCGTATACCCATATACTGCCCATATATCGTTACACCAAGTCTCCCCGTTGTTATAAATTACCAATAACTCAGGCAACCCGTCATTGTCAAAATCAATCAACTCTGCATTAACTACCCCGAAGTACGTGATTGTCCACCATAACTCTGGAGCCCAAGAAAATTCAAGATTTCCCCGATTATACCCAACTCCATAATCGTCAATCAACGACTCGATAAGCTCATAATACGCCTTATAGGCCGCTTGCAGAATGTTCGGTTCCGTTTTGAAAGTCTCATTTGACATCACACCGGTGGTTTCAAACAGCGGATTATTGAGCCATTCAAACAACGGGTTGTTATATGTTTCAAACTTGCCTGTAGTAGAGTTGACCCAGATATAACCCGTATGGCTTTCTCCATTATTCTGCTCTGGCTGCGTGAATGTTGCATATCCGTAGAATAATATGTCATCAATAATTATATCTTTATCAGGGCGATACTCATACCATCGCGCAGCGCCTCCTTCCGCACAAAGCCTGTCCATTGCTTCCTCTTGGGTCAGTATCCGTTCGGGCAGCGGCCATAACCAACCATCAGGATTTAACAAAGTCTCTTGCTCGTCAAATACTTGGAGATTCCGCTCGTCGACGTAAAAAATCAGTTCCTCGCTATTTTGGTCATTGTCAAGTTGGACACGAAAACGATACCGATACGATGCCCAAGCCCATTCTTCAATATAAGCTATATGCTCATCCATATCATGTTTAATATTGCCATAAGCTGTCAGCCCTAACAATTGGGACAGAAACAAAACAAGGTAGCTTCTACAGTCCTCATAATCGTGGAGTCCGGTGTATGTTGAGTAATTCCATCGGTCGGGAAAACCCTCTGCCAAAGCCCTGCTGATTACAGGGCTCGTGCCGTCAGGGAGCCTTTCAGTAATATCGCCGGTAAATGAATTGACCCACATAAAGCCTGTATCCATTTCGCCGGTATAACCCGTTGTAAGCGTATATGTCGTTGATGTATTGCCGCAATAGAACAATATGTTATCGACAATAATGTCATACTCAGGACGGTGGCTCCACCATATCGAATATCTAAGTTTGAGTGTTCTTTGCACATCCTCCGGGGACAGTATCTGTTGAACCGGTAACGATTGTGAAGGTACGTCTTCCGAATGAGAAGGCGTTTGCGACTGTGAGGGGTTTGTTGTTTCAGTCGGCACTGGTTCAATTATATCAGTCGGTTGGTTATACTCATCACTCATGGGAACATCTAGTTTTCTACAGCTTATCATCAATGCAAGAAAAAGCATCAGGACTATCCCAACTGCTGTGGCTCGCTTCATATTTTGCACATCCTTGAATAGATAATCTTCTAGAAAAAGGTTTCTCGTGTTATATAAATACCCGTCCATACGATGGATAGCCCGCGTGTGCCGGAAATGGGTGCTCCCCATTTCAGGCACGCTCGCGCATGTACCATGAATCGTCTCCGCAGGAGACGTTGCAAGTCGCTTTTTCGCACTCGATGCGGTGGATATCGCCACTCATTGTGCTGTAGAAAAACTAACATCCGATGTTTCCACCGGACGTTTCGTTTGTGTAGGGTACTCCTTTGACCATCCCATACGGTCAGCCCGGTCTCCCCACACGGCTACTATAGCATAATTAGATTGACATTTCAACAACTTTTTCAGATTTGTCAATTATAATGCCCTCTTTACGGTTGAATGCTTTTTTGTTTCACGAATGACCGCTTTTTCAATTTCTACATTATCGAGAGACGTCCGGCGTGTATCAATTATAATATTCCTTGCCTGTTTTGAAGCCCGCCGAAATTGGTTTTCTATTGTGGATTTCGAAGCACCGACAGGGCTTTTCATCTCCCATTCCACACCAAGCATTACAATATCAGCGGATTTGCGTTTGTAGTCGTCCACAGGTACAAGAAACTGCACTGCTGTATGGTAATGACGTGCTAATACCCATGCAGCGTTCACCTCATGCGGCTCAGGCGATTTTGGGTGGCCCGCTGGGATTATGACCTGTCCGGGATTTACAATTCTCCGCTCTACTGCTTTTCGCTTTCTCTTAAACATAATGCATATTATAACAGAATATCAAGAAATGGACAGTTCTTTTCCCACTTTTTCCAATAATATCAGTCTATATTTGAGATAATCCTTCCACGAACGAACTCTTGAATTTTAATAGGTTTTTTCTTGTTGAATGCGGACGGAACAACCGGTACGCTTGGGTCGGTGTTTCTCATCGCAAGGCTCGTTCCCAATATGTTTGCACGGGCCAATCGGCCGAATCATACGCTTCCCGGATCGCTCCAAAAAAGAGTTTTAGTTGGGCCTGTATGTGGGGGCTGGCAAAAGTCCAGTTGAGAGATGGTTTCATGGAAAGGCAAAAAAGTTCAGCCATAAACTCCATAGGATTGGTCATCGCATATAGTGAACAGAAATAAACTTGATCAACATTGTCTGTGGGGATATATTTTTTGTATTTTTCGTCGTATATGTCGATCGTGGGGGTAAAATCATCCGGGAGTATAGCAAAATACTCGTCGTAGTCAAAAACGCCGGCTCCGTTAAATCCCGTCATCTCAAAGACCGTGTGACCGATCTCATGATGCAAGGTCGATTGAAAATCAATTGCCGCTTCTGCGACTATATCTCCATCGCCGTACCATTCGCGGACTTCAAACGCATAGTCGGCGGCAGTATAAAATATCGCGGTATAGTCCTTTTTGGAATCAGCGAATCCCTGCACCACGCTGCCGTCCGCGCGTCTGAGGCATTCAGCCAGGATAAAGTATGTTTCCGGCATCTGTCTGAAAAACCCTTCAGGGTAAAGCGCCAGTTGTTCGTCCATTATCATCAGGGATTGACGCAGAAATTCGAGGTTCGAACAGGGTTCTTCATTCCATGGCGGTCCTGTTTCGACAGAGGCTTCTTCCCCACCCCATATAATAGTTACACCATATCGTTCTTCCACCCGGCTGCGGAGGTCCTCGGTTGTCATGCCGCCGTAGGGGTCGTATTCTTCCGTCGGAGTTGGAAAAACGGCAGTGTCAGGCTGTCCAGTTGCCAGGGGAGATATGGGGGGCTCATAGCCGGGGTCAGACGGCGCTGGCGTGTTGCCGCCCTGTGCGGACGGTGTGGGGCTTGCATTGCCGCCGTTGCCGGACGGCGCATTACTGCCGGAACAAGCGGCAAGCGAGAAAAGCAATATCAGAGCAAGCGCGGACGCAAGCAGCCGCGCCTTTGTTTTGGTGTGTGAAAGCATGAGTGTGTATTCCCCCTATCAAAATTACCAAACCCATTTTATCACAAACCGCCCGCGCGTTCAAGACTATTTTCGCTGTTGCGGTCCGCGCGCCATACATGATATACTGGGGTGGCTCAATCCCGTATCGCACGTAGAAAGAAGGCGGCTTTATGTCCAACCGGCTTACCATCTCCCCGCTGTTTACCAGCGGCTGCGTCCTCCAGCGCGGCGCGGAGTTCACACTGCGCGGCGGCGCGGCGGAGGGCGCTTCGCTTACGCTGAATTTTATGGGCCAAGCCTATAAAACGACCGCCGGGGCGACCGGCGAGTGGGCCGTCACGGTCCCGCCGCAGTCTGCCGGGGGACCGTATGAATTTACCGTTGCCTGCGCCTGCGGCGAGACGCTGACTGTGCGCGATGTATACGTCGGCGATGTGTGGCTGTGCGGCGGGCAGTCCAATATGGAGCTGTCGATGCAGCGCGTGAAGAACCGCTTTCCCGACCATATGCGCGCCGAAAACGCCCAAATCCGGCAGTTTTTCGTGCCGCAGGAGACGGATTTCAGCGGCCCGCGCGACGAACTGTCCGGCGGACGCTGGGAGGGGCTAAGTCCCGCGACCGTGGCCGCGTTTTCCGCTGTGGGCTACTTCTTCGCCCGGCGAATCCACGCGGGGCAGAATGTCCCGGTCGGACTGCTGTACGCCGCTGTGGGCGGCACGCCGATCCAAGCGTGGATGCGCCGGGAATTGCTGGAATCCAATCCCGAAATGTTAGAGACAGCCGACCGCTACCGCGACGATCCCGGTTTGCCCGCGCGCATCCAAGCCGCCGATCAGGAGCGGATGAACGCGTTCTTTGCCGCGCTGGACGCGCAGGACGAGGGGCTGAACGGCGGCTGGTACGATCGGGATTTCCCCGACGAGGCTTGGCCGGAACGGCCATTGTGCGATTCTTGGAAAGAGACAGAGGGCTTGATTGGCCCCGGCGTGGCGTGGTTCCGCAAGACGGTCCCTGTGCCGCCGGAGACGCGCGGCCAGCCCGCCAAGCTCTTTCTGGGCTGTATTGTAGACTCCGACGTCGCGTACATAGACGGGAAGCTTGCCGGCACGACCGGATACCGCTACCCGCCCCGCGAGTACGATTTCACCATGCCGGACGCGGACAGTGTGACCGTGGCCGTGCGCGTGTCATTCCATGAAAACCCCGGCGAGTTTGTCCCCGGAAAGCCGTATAACATCACCTGTGGCGGCACGGTGATTGACCTGAGCGGCGCGTGGAAATACAAGCGCGGCGCGGCCTGCGAGCGTCTGGAGCCGCAGACGTTCATCAACCGCGCCGCCTCGGGGCTGTACAACGGCATGATCGCGCCGCTGCACCGCTTCCCGGTCCGGGGCGTCCTGTACTATCAGGGCGAGTCCAACACAGGCAGTCCCGAGGGCTACGGCGAGCGGTTCAAGGCCATGATCTCCGACTGGCGCGCGCGCTGGAACAACCCCATCGCCCCCCGCGAGCTGCCGTTTTTGTACGTTCAAATCGCCAACTACAGAACGCCGGACGACGTGCCCGAAGGCTGGGCCGTCCTGCGCGACGAACAGCGCGCCGCGCTTACGCTGCCCGCCACGGAGATGGCTGTGATTCTCGACGCGGGCGAGGAAAACGACCTGCACCCGACCGACAAAAAAACCGTCGGCGAGCGTCTGGCGATGGCCGCCGAACGCCTTGCTTACGGCATGGATACGGTGTCGGCCGGCCCGCTGCCCCAAAACGCGGAGCGGGACGGCAACGCGCTGATGGTCCGCTTTACCGGCCTTGGCTCCGGTCTGGTCTCCCGCGGTCCGCTGGACGGCTTTGAGGTCGCCGGCGACGACGGCGTATTCCACTCCGCCAAAGCTGAAATCGAGGGAAATCGTGTCCTCCTCACATCCCCCGCCGTCCCCGCGCCTGTCCACGCGCGGTATGCTTGGAGCGACGCGCCGAAGGCCAGTCTATATAACGCGGAAGGGCTGCCCTGCGGGTCGTTTCGGATATAGCGCTTACAGCCGCCGCAGCACCTCGTCGCGCTCATACAGCAGATTCAGCGCCTCCAGCAGCGCGTTGGCGGTCAGCCGGGCGGGCAAGTCCAGCTTCTGCTGTAAAGCGGCGCGGCGCGCCGCACTGTCCGGGCCGCCGGACAAGCCCCATTCATAGAAATCGGCCTTTGTGATTGGAGCCGAAGGGTTTCGGCGCGGCGTGTCCTCGTCAAAGCCCGCGCCCGCGTTGCGCAGAGCTTGCACGATCACGTCGGGGGGCATGGCCTCCACGCCCAGCTTGCCTTCCGCGCCGGGGGCGCGTTTGCGCCGCTCTTTGCCGGGGCGGTCCGGGATATAGGCGTGCAGCGTCCCGGGCGGGAGTACGCCCTTGAGATGGTTGCGGATCACAAAGCCCGCGCCGTCGCTGTCGGTCAGCACGACCACGCCGCGCGTCTCGGCCAGACGGCGCAGCAGGGCTTTCAGCTCCGCATTTTTGAATACGCGAAAGCCGCCGGTTTCGATCACGGTGGCGTCTACGGCATTCAGCACGGCGTTCTTGTCGTGCCGCCCCTCGACCAAAATCACCTCGCGGACGCGGGCCTCCGCGCTCATGACGCTTCCCGTTCGTGGAACAGCTTGGCCAGCAGCAGCTCCAGTGCGCGTTCGCGGCCCGCGCCGCCCTTCAGCGTCAGGTCGGCCTCATAGCACGCGCCCAACGCGCGGCGAATCCAAGTCAGGTCCCGCCGCCGCGCGGCGTCCATCGTGATCCGGGCTTGATAGCCGGTGCGCATCCCGCACATTGCGGCCAGCGCGTCGGCACTCTTGCCTTGGGCGGCAGACGTCTGCCGCCCAGGGCTGGCGTCCAGTAACAGACGCGCGGCGTAGAGGTTCAGCATCTGCGCGGTGATCAGCGACAAAATCCGCACCGGCGGCTCGTCCCCGGCGGTTTCGATATCGCGCAGGAGGCGGGCGGCCTGTTTGGGCTTGTCCGCGGCAATGGCGTCGGTCATGGCGAACACGCTGGCCTCGGTGGTGGGGATCACCACGCGGTCGATGTCGTCCTTGGTGATGTACGGCGCGTCGGTGCAGAAAACCAGCTTGCGCAGCTCTCCCAGCAGGTTCTGCATATCCGCGCCGCAGAGAAAAATCAGATGCTCGGCCTCGCCGTGCCCCAGCTCCTTGCCCCCGGCCTCCGCATGCTTGCGGGCCCAGACCAGAAGGCGGCTCTCCTTCTGCGGCGGGAACTCCACGATCAGGCCGTGCTGCTTGACCGCTTGGGCCAGCTTGGTCCGCGCGTCGCACTTATAGGCCAGCGTGTCGTAGTGGAACACAAGGCAAACGCTGTCCGGCAGGCGCGACACAAACTCCAGCAGCCGCGCGGCCATATCGGCCCCGGCGGCAAACAGCGGGTAATCCGTCACCAGCACCAGTTTGCGCTCGCTCATCATCGGCACGCTCTCCGCCGCGTCCCGGAGCGCGGCGAAATCCAGCCCCGCGCCGTCCAGCGCCTCGAAGTTGAAGACTTCAAAGCCCGGCGCGACAAGGGCGGTTTTCAGGGCTTTGAGCATATGCTCGCGCAGATAGCTCTCCGGGCCGTGGAACACGTACAGGTTCCCGATTTGCCCGGATTTGATTTGGGCTTGGAGGGTTTTCAGCGTGTCTTCCATAGTTACTAAAGCTCCGTTCTTTCTGTTACCACGGTACCCTTACCGTAACGTCCCCGCGTTCACGCGTTACATACACCGCCGCCCCGGCCGCTTCCCACCGCTCTATCGCTTCCGGGGACGGGTGCCCGAACGCGTTTCGGCCCGCCGACACCACGACGGCCCTCGGCTGGAGCGCGTCCAGCCACTCCTCGCTGCCGGAACCGGCGGAGCCGTGGTGACCGGCCAGCAGAACGCCGCGCTTGGGAAACTCCGCCACCCGCAGCAGCCAGCGTTCGGACGCGGCGTCCAGGTCGCCTGTGGTGATAAACGACACGTCTCCGTATTGCACGACGACGGCCATGCCCTGCTCGTTGAGCCCCGGCATCCAGTCGGCGACGATCAGGCTGATGTCCGCCGCGCCCAAGGGAAAAGTCTGTGTTCCTGTGAACGGGATGTAGTCAAAATCGGGAGGATGGGCCTCGCCCTCTTCCGTGTACGCGAGCCATACTTCCTGAACCGGAAGCAGCCGGAGCAAGTCCGGCACGCCGTTTACGTGGTCGGCGTGGGCGTGGGTCAGCAGCAGATACTCTATGCCCCGCCCCCCGACGGAGCGCAGATGCCGCGCGGCGGCGCGTCCGGGATTGGACAGGTTGCCGCCGCAGTCGATGATGGCGGTTTCGCCCCGCGAACGCACCACGACGCACTGGCCCTGCCCGACATTCAGAACCGTGACGGTCAGCGCGTACTGGGACTCCCGCCACACGGTCAGCCCAACGGTCAGACCCAGCGCGAAGACCGCGTAGAGGAGCGGAAGCTTCCATGTTTTGCGGAAAAACCCCACCAGGAGGCAAGCATACGCGAATAACAGCCACGCGACCGCCAGCACATTGGACGTGTACACCGCCGCGAACGGGATGCGCGCGACCTGCCCGATCGCCCAGAAATACATCTCCAGCAGCCACCGGGCGGGAAACGCGGCCACATAGGCGGCCGGCCACCACACAAACGTCAGCGCCAGCGCGGCGGCCGCGATTAGGAACAGGCCGCTGACCGTCCACAGCAGCAGGACATTGGTAATCGGCGCGATCAGCGAAACGCCGTCAAACGTGATGGCCGCGATTGGCGTGGAGAACACCAGCGACGCCAGCGACGCGGCTATGGCCGACGAGATGGCGGATCGGGCGCGAACCGGCAGACCCGCTAACAGCTTCCGCGCCATACAGAAGGTCCGCAGCGGCCCGGCAAACAAAATCAGCCCCAGCGTCGCGGCAAAGGAAAGCTGGAAGCCCGCGTCCTGAATCGCGTAGGGGTTGGCCAGTACAATGACCGCGGCGGCAACCGGCAGGGCGCGCGGGGAGCTGTACTGCCGCCCCAGCAGCGGCGCCAGCAGGTACAGCCCAAACATCAGCGCCGCGCGGACGGCGGAGGCCGGAAAGCCCGCAACCGCCGCGTACAGAAAAATGACCGGAAAACAGATACAAACGGCCCATCCCCGCCGCCGGACCCACAGCATCAAAAAACCGGCCAGCAGTGAGATATGCAGACCCGACACGGCGGCGACATGGCTCATGCCGGAGGTAAACAGGTCCTCCCGCAGTGTTTCGGAAAACCGGGACTTGTCGCCCGTCAGCAGTCCGCGCAAAAACGCGGCCCCCTCCGGGGGGAACAGGCCGTCTATGCGTCCGCGCAGGGTTTCGGCCCATTGTAAGGGCTTGTACCGCGGAGGCACGCGCTCGGCGGGTTGTATGGTGATCGGTTCGCGCTGGGTCGCGGTGAGATGCTTGCCGTACGCGTACCCGGCTTGGATCCGAAACGCGCCGATGACGCGGTCGCCGGGTTTCAGCAGAGCTAAGTCAAAGCCACCGGGCGCGTCATAGAGGTTTAGGTAGATCGTGGCGGCTGCGCCGAACACGCGTGCGTCCGCCGCGAAGCCATACGCGGTTTCCCTCGGATACCCGGCGACGGTGGCCGTTACATCCAGGGTCTGCCCGTCGGCGGCGTAGGCGTCCCGCAAAAAGAAGTGCGTGTACGCCAGCCGCCAGCCCGCGTATGCCAGGCAAGCCAAGACCGTCCAGACCGCGATCCGCTTCCATTTTCCCATACCGGGAGATTATCGGGGTTTCTCAGGCAGCTGACAGCCGCCCAAAATGTGAAAATGCAGATGCGGCACTGTCTGAAACGCGTCCATGCCGGTGTTGCTGATCAGGCGGTAGCCGCCCTCCAAACCCCACTCAGCCTGATGTTGGGCAATCACGCCGAGCATATGGCCGATCACCCCCGCGCGTTCGGGATGCCGCGCCAGCGCCGCCGCGCTGTCCAGATGCGGCTCGCCCTTGGGGATAGCCAGCGCGTGGAACGGCGCCTGCGGCGCGACGTCGCGGAACACCAGCATCTGGCCGTCCTCGTAGAGTTTACTAGAGGGAAGCTCCCCCGCGATGATTTTGCAGAATAGGCAGTTCATTGTGTGTCCTCCTGACCGCGATGAAATCCATCATCGTCCTCTTTGTCCCATTCCGCAAACAATTCTTCCGTGTTTTTGTACACCTTAGCAGTTCCATTCGCAACGGCGGCATAGGTTTCTTCAGCCTCCGCAAGAATCATCGCCTCGAATTCCGGGGTATAGCCGTTTTCGGTCAGCTGCAAGGAGGACAACTCAAAGGGAATTCTTCGTTTCAGATAAATTTGCTTGAGCGTGAGATTAAAGACATCACTGAAAGACAAACCGATTGCGGCAAGAATCGGTTCTACCTTTGCTTTGATTTCAGGATTAACCCTGATGTGCATACCGCTTGAACGTGTATCCGGCATAAGATAATCACTCCTGCTAATAGTATACACAAAACATCCGCAAATGTCAAATATGCTCCCGTTATATCTTCAACTCCAGCGGTTCCGCGTTTTCACCCGCATCCAGCGTGAATTTCACAGTCTTGCCGCGGATTTCGGCCTCGTAGTCCCCGCGGAAGCCGGTCAGCGCCGCGTCGCCGTAGGCGTTGGCGCGGATGGTGAGGTCGGTGCTCCAGTCGCCGTGGATTAACTTCATCATGGCGTGGTAGACCGGCTTTTCGCTGTTGTCCTTGCGCAGGAAGCCGGACGGCGCGCCCAGCCAGTTGCCGTCGGCGGGGTCCCAAGTGGTGATCGCTTCGACGCTGGGGTGCGCGAATAAAATCGAGTACATCTCCGCGACTTCCTCCGCCTGCCGCGCCTCGCCTTCCGGCGTGGTGGGCCACTCCGAAACCTGCCAGTCGTTGAGGTCGTCGATGTGCTCGGGCATCAGGTCGCCGGAAATCAGCGTGTTTTCCGTGAAATGCAGCGGAATGTGAAACCGCTCAAAGCGCGACAGGATTTCCTCTACCCTCTCGCGGCCCATGTAGCCTTGGTGCTGGTGGGTTTGCAGGCCGATCACGTCAATGGAAACCCCAGAGTCCAGACATTCCTCGATCAGCCGCTCATACTGGGGGGAGAGGTTGAAATCGTTGATCAGCAGCGTCGCGCCGGGGGAGGCGTCCCGCGCGGCGGCAAAGACCTCGCGCACCACGCCCAGACGGCCCAGCTCCGTGCAGAGGCGGGTTACGGCGTTGTCGTACTTGTCAAATACCGGCATGATCACGACCTCGTTGATCACGTCCCACATGTCGATCAGCCCTTGGAACGCTTCCACATCGCGGTGGATGCGGGCCAATTGCTTTTGCAGGATGGTCCGGTTGTCATATGCCATCAGCCAGTCGGCGCAGACGGTGTGCCAGCAGAGCGGATGGCCCTTGGTCACGACGCCGCGCTGTTGGAAATACCGGGCGGCGGCCAGCAGACGGCGGGTATCAGGCGCGCCCTCGGTCGGCTCAAAGCGGCCCCAGTAGAAGGGGAGCGTGGCAAAATTGTTCAGCCGGAATGTTTTCTCCAGACGGTCGCGCAGGAACGCGGCCTTGTCCTCGGCCAGCGGCGTGCCGTCGAGGTTGCCCCCGGCGTATTCCACGGCGTCAAAGCCGCCGCATCCGAACAAAAACGCGTGCCGCACCTGCCGCACCCGCACAGTCTCATGCGCCAAGGGATTGCCGTCCGGGCCAAGAAAACGCAGACGGGCGGTGGATTTGCGATGGTCGTAGGCAGTGGTGGGGATCGACATAGTATGTTCCGTCCTTTCGAGATGGGTAGAAAAATTTGCGCGCCCTTCGCCGCAGGCGCATTATACCATACAAGTACCGGGACAATCAACCCCATCGACATCCTCCGCTTCCTTGACAATTTTCCCTCCCCGTGATATGATTTTCCAAACCTGAGAGAGGTGGTTTCAGCGTGCGCAGAACAGGGGCGGAAATTGTGGTGGAGTGCGTTTTGGAGCACGGGACCGACACGGTGTTCGGCATCCCGGGCGGTTCGGTCCTGCCGCTGTATGACGCGCTGCGCGCCGCGCGGGAGCGGATCACGCATGTGCTGACGGCGCATGAGCAGTCGGCGGCCCACGCCGCGGACGGGTACGCGCGGGCGTCGGGCCAGGCCGGGGTGTGCATTGCCACCGGCGGGCCGGGCGCGACCAATTTAGTTACCGGGATCGCCGCCGCGTATATGGACTCCGTGCCGGTGGTCTGCATCACCGGCAATATCCCCTCCGCGCGGATGGGCACGGACAGCTTTCAGGAAATTGACATCGTCGGCATGACGATCCCCATTACAAAGCACAACTATCAGGTGAAAAGCGCCGGCAAGGTGGCCGATGCCCTGCGGGAGGCGTTCGCGCTGGCCGTCACGGGCCGTCATGGCCCGGTGCTGGTGGATATCTCCACCGACGCGCTGAGTGAAAGCGCCGAATACAGCCCCGCTCAACCCGCCGCGCCTCCGGCGGACGCCCCGCTGTCCCCGCTGAAGGCGGAGCCGCTGCTCCAGCGCATAGAAGCGGCCAACGCCCCGGTCATCCTCGCGGGCGGCGGCGTATCGCGCGCCGGGGCCGAGACGCGCCTGACGGAGCTGGCCGAGCTGCTGGACGCGCCGGTGGTGACCACCATGATGGGGCTGGGCGCCATCCCGTCCTCGCATCCGCTGTGCCTGGGCATGATCGGGATATACGGCAACCGGGAGGCCAACGAGGCACTGAGCCGGGCCGACCTGCTGATCGCCGCCGGAACGCGGTTTTCAGACCGCAGCATCGGCGGTACGGTCCTGGCGGACGGGAAGCTGCCGGTGATCCATCTGGACATAGACCGCTCCGAGATCGGAAAGAACATCCCCGCCGACGGGTTCTTGGTGTCGGACGCCAAAACCGCGCTGGACCTGCTGATGCACTGCGGGCCGCGCAAGCACCCTGAATGGCGGGCCTGGCTGGAGGCCAAGCGAAACGCACCCCCCGCCGCGATGGGATACGCGGAGCGGATGATTAGCACCCTGGGAAGCGTCATCGGGCCTGTCGGCGGCGGCCCGTATAACGCGCTGGTCTGTACCGATGTGGGGCAGCATCAGATGTGGTGCGCGCGATGGCTGAAACACGCCAAGCCCGGACATTTCCTGACCTCGGGCGGGGCGGGCGCGATGGGCTTCGGGCTGGGCGCGGCCATCGGCGCGTCGATGGCGTGCCCGGAAAAAACGGTCGTGCTGGTCACCGGGGACGGCTCGCTGCTGATGTCGCTGGGCGAGCTGGCCGCCGCCTCGCGGAACCGTTTGCCGATAATCGTCGTGGTCGTCAACAATCAGGCGCTGGGCATGATCCGAAAGTTTCAGGAAGCGCAGTTTGACAGCCGCTACTTCGCCGCCGATCTGGACGGGGGCCCGGACTTCGCCTTTCTGGCGGAGGCGTTCGGCCTCAAGGGCTACACAAACAACACCATCGACGCGTTCGCGGCGCAGTTTAGGGAAGCCTTGGAACGCCGCGAACCGGCGCTGCTGGACTGCCGCGTGCCTAAAGAATGATAGAAGGAGCCGTCGGTATGGAGAAGCATGTATTGTCGGTGCTGGTCGACAATTCAGCCGGGGTGCTGGAGCGCGTGGCGGGGCTGATCTCGCGCCGCGGCTTTAACATCGACTCGCTCAGCGTCGGGGAGACCGGCGACGCGCAGGTATCGCGGATGACCATTCTGGTCACATGCGACCAGAGGGCGCTGGATCAAATCATAGAGCAGCTGCGCAAGCAGGTGCTTGTGCGCAAGGTGCAGGTCTTGCCATCGGAGGCGCGCGTCACGCGTGAGCTGCTGCTGGTCAAGGTGTCCACCGCGCCCCGGGATCAACATTCCGTGAGCCGCCGGGCCGAGATACTGGACATTGCCAACGTGTTCCGCGCCAAGGCGATCGACGTATCCGTGGACAGCATCATCTTGGAGATCACGGGTGAGGCGGAAAAATCGGAGGCGCTGATCCGCATTTTGGACGAATACGGCATTCTGGAAATCACGCGTACCGGGTCCACGGCGCTGGGGCGCGGCGGCGCGACGATTTACGATGACGAAAGCCTCTGAATCCGGCGTGGAGCCGGGCACGCTGTACCTGGTCGCCACCCCCATCGGCAATCTCGGCGATATCACGCTGCGCGCGCTGGAGGTGCTGCGCCATGTGGGGTTTATCGCCTGTGAGGATACGCGCGTCACGCGCAAGCTGACCTCGCGCTATGAACTCCGCGCACCGCTAATCAGTTACCACGAGCATAACCGCCGCGAAAGCGGCCAGACGATCATCGGGCGGCTGCGGGCGGGTGAGGCCGGCGCGCTGGTCAGCGACGCGGGCACGCCAATCATCAGCGACCCGGGTGAAAATCTGGTCGCGCTGTGCCGCGAAGCCGGGATCCCGGTGCGCGTTGTCCCCGGGCCGTGCGCGGCCATCAGCGCACTGGCTTTATCCGGGCTCCCGGCAGGCCGGTTCTGCTTTGAGGGCTTTTTGTCGATGACAAAGAAAAACCGCCGCGAGCATTTGGCGGGACTGACCGCCGAACGCCGCGCGATGGTGTTCTATGAAGCCCCGCACAAGCTGCCCGCCACGCTGAAAGACTTCGCGGACACTTTCGGCCCGGACAGGCGCATCCTGATCTGCCGCGAACTGACCAAAATCCACGAGGAGACGCTGGCGCTGACCGTGGGCGAGGCGATAGAGCATTTCACCAAAACCCCGCCGCGCGGCGAGTTCACCCTTGTCGTCGAAGGCGCGCCGGAAACCGCCCCCGCGCCGGACGCGGCGATAGAAATCGCCAGACAAGCCTTAGCAGACGGCGTCAGCCTAAAGGAAGCCGCCCGCGCCGCCGCCGACGCGACCGGCATACCCCGGCGCGATATTTACAATCAATTGCTGCAAAACAAATAGAGACGGACTAAAGCCCGCCCCTACATTGTCAATTGTCAATTATCAATTGTCAATTGCTAGCCGTGGATCGCGTCTGTGGGGCAGACCCCGGCGCACGCGCCGCAGTCGATGCACTCGTCGGCGTTGATGACGTACTTGCTGTCTCCGGCGGAGATGCA
>Ga0082212_10007102_pt1 | contig 14897 bp, 8 predicted proteins | sample TergutNt197P3_FD_71548 | JGI IMG/M metagenome (GOLD analysis project Ga0082212, IMG submission 71548) | Neocapritermes taracua P3 segment gut microbial communities from Petit-Saut dam, French Guiana - Nt197 P3 | ecosystem: Host-associated > Arthropoda: Insects > Digestive system > Gut ... | reverse complement strand
AATAGTTGCGCCCGCCTCTGCCAGAGCGGAGGCTATCGCAAAACCAATTCCATAACTTGCGCCCGTAATCAAGGCTACTTTACCTGTCAAATCAAACATCACTGCTTCCTCCTTATTTCATTTCCGGTGGGACAATCACATCCATGTCTTCAAAGGCTTGGTTTTCGCCGCCCATAGCCCAGATAAATGAATAGTTAGCCGTACCACAACCACTATGGATGCTCCAACTAGGACTGATGACCGCGTCAAAATTATTCATTACGATATGGCGTGTTTCTGTAGGCTCGCCCATAAAATGGAACACGGTATTATTCTCCGGAATCTCAATATAAGTATAGATTTCCATTCGGCGTTCATGGGTATGCGCGGGCATGGTATTCCAGACACTGCCGGTTTCAAGCTCGGTCAGTCCCATCGACAACTGGCAAGTCTTAAGCACATCAGGGTGAATGAATTGATTTATGACTCGCTTATTACTGGTCCTGACCGCTCCAAGCGGTTTTTTGGCAGCATCCGCCATTGTAATGAGCATCGTTTCATAGGCACAGTGTGCGGGAGCTGAAATGCCGTAGAAGCGGGCAGGGGTTTTTCCGTCAAGGCTCTTAAAGTTTACTTCTTTTGCCCCTAGTGCTATGTAAACGCAATCTTTGTAACCCATCTTAAATTCCCGGCCGTCCACCGAACATACACCATCCCCTCCAAGGTTAAAAAACCCTGCTTCCCGGCGCTCAAAAAATGAGTTTGTTCCGAAGGTCTTCCAGATATCCATTCCCTTATCAATGGGTATCGTTTCATTGACTGGCATAATTCCGACCGTAACCATCCGGTCTATATGGGAATATACCGCAGTGACCTTATCGGCTTGATACAAGTTTTGGATCAGAAACTCATCGCGAAGCTCCTGGGTGCTGTAATTTTTTACGTCACGTTGGTTTGCAGAATAACGGATGTTCATAGAAAATATCTCCTTCCTAACATAAATTTCATATGGACTAGACTATAATGCTTCTTTGCTCTTGTAGCATATCATCAGAGAAAAAAAGAGTAAATGGTTTTTTAATGGAATAAAAGGCCAATTTGAATACTATTTTCATATTTTTTCAATTTTTTAAGCGGAAAACACTTTTGGCCGAATTCGCGTTCTCACCAGTATTGCCATGAATCATATATGCAGTATCCATAATAGCCTCACTTTCAAAGACTTGGCGAACGCAGTACGTATAGGTTATCGTCTGCTTCTCCTTACGATCCCGGTTAAAGGATATATACAAGTTTTGCAATTCTTGACGGGTGTTGAAATAAGTATTTCCCTTTGATGTTTGGTACCTTGTATCGAAATCGTAAAGCCGGGTATTGGAGGGTATCCATTCGCTGATGTCGTACTGGCCGAGTGGCGCGTTACTGTCAAGCGCAATGCTTAAAGTGATTTCATAAGTCTTATCATCTACCGGCTTTATACTTTTATCGATTGCCATATTGTCTGATGGTTTTAGTCCAATTTCTGACGGCTCACCGATGTAATAAACCGTTGCCCTTATGCTATCAGGAATATCAGTAATTTCAAGGCTTTCCAGTTCGCTTTGTGACAATACCAGCGTTTGCATAAATCCGCTCTGATTCCGCCCATTTTTAAAGCCAAATTCGAGGGTATGCTCTTTGTCACAGGTGGTGTAACTAATGACCTGGGGCTCGATGATTTTGCTGAAATGACGGACATAAATCATACATTCGTATAACGTATTTATGCGCCAAGGCCTTTCGCCAAAAAGGAGCGCGATTTCATCGGCATCATCATGCTGAAGCAGCGTTGCCGCAATCCAAATACCGGCGGTGATCTTTTCATTGTTTGAGTCGGGTACATGTGAAGCAAGGTGCTGATCATAAAGCACCAATGCCGTTTCCAAATCACCCAAAGCAGCAATAGCCGCTATATAGTGAGCCTTGACTGCCAAATCCGCTTCTTTTGCTAACTCAGTTTCCAATGTTTCTGTGGTCATCTCATCATCACCTATGAATGCCAGTCCCAAACGGCAGAGCGCAGCAGTCATTGAATCGCCGCTTGATTTTCCAAGTACGCCTTTGAAATATTCTGCCATAATACCCAGATCGAACGGGTCGCCTGAGCTTGCAAGCAGCACATATGTAGTAAGCCTCGGATCGGAATAATCACCAATGTAATACCCTATTCCGCCGTCAACATTCTGCATATCGGCAATATCTTCACTGGTATCAGCGACATATGATGGCACCTTTATGCTTGGCATCGATTCCCGTAGCGACTGTTTCGCCACAACCCGGCTCATGCGCTGACTTGTTTGCATACAATAATGTCCTAGCAATGAGTTTAGGCTGGTGATAAAAGGCTGGGTGCTGCTATCGTAAAATGTCAGGGTAACTGGATAGCGCGAGGCCTCAATAACCAGTTTTTGACTCAAATCAACCTTTTTGCTAATGACCAGTTCAAGGTTACTTCTTATAATCGACATTGGCAGCACAATCGTATCGATGTACGTACCGTATCGCGCTTGAAAAGTTAGTGTGTAGCTCCCGGATTTGAGCTTGCCAAAGTTTAACTCATGCGACATGTAGGCCTTGCCGCTAAAGTCAACCGTTTCATTTATGTTGTCACCTGTTATATTTACCACGAAGCTGACATCGCTGTCGGCATTAAGCACAATGCCGTGCCCTTGAATCAACATAGCGATGTCATCCCCTTCGATATATTTTGGGTTCATAACCGGCCTGACAAAAAACGGCATCGTGGAGATAAGATTATCTTTGGTGTGTCCTGCCATCAAATTGTCTCCCACCGCTAATGAAGTAATACGCCATGATGTATTGTTGTCGGGCAACTTGAAACTGAGGTTGGCATACCCTGACCGATTCGTGGATGCAGGCAAAAACGCCGCAGTATCCTTAAAATTGGAGCGGAAGTTGTCGTAGAAAACCATTTTTGAATTGCCGTCCTTGCCGTCCCCGTCGCGGTAAAGTTCTGGATCGTCGCCTTGCATATAGGTAAAATACTGCCTGATTTCGTTATTCGTATAGCGTATGTCGCCATAAAATTCATATAAAAGAGATATATACTGCTCGCTCACGGCGAATGCAGCCTCATCCACCACTGCAACGCAAACATTCGCTGGGATCCCTTTTCCTTTATTGTCGGTCGTTCGGATGGCAAGGTTAACCGTATCACCGGGAGCGTAATTTTCCTTATCCGTCTTAACATCGACATTTAGCATAAGACTATCGGAGCTGGCGATTATGCGTGATTGGCAGACTGGCAGAATACTATGCCCATCAAAATAGACAACCGCAAGGCTTAAATTCGGTCCGTACTCCATTGTATATTGAAAATTAAAACGATCGCTTGATACCACTCGATATTCGATTACTCCGTCTTGGATTAATGAATAAAGTATCTTGCCGCCACGCTGGGCAGGTTCGCTGTCATACATCAAATTAAATTGTAAAGAATCGTCAATATCAACACCGAGGCGATTGTAATAACCCGCACGGGCAGTGCTGTCTGCTCTGCTCGTAAGGTTATTAATTGCCAAAGAATAGCCTTCAATTATATCCTGCTCATGCTCAGCGCTGCTCCAATCTTCACGATAATCCCAATAATTGGGATAATAACCCCAGCCGACGCGAGTGTTTTTAATTGTGTCGGAGAAAGAAATCACCGCTTGAGCAAACGCTTGCTTATCCCAATTGATACCCGCTTCATCTAAGAAAAGAATACCTTCGATGATAATCGAGCCGTCTTTTGTATCAACTTCCAGCATTTTCTCTCTCGTCGACTGGTCGGTTACTAATCTGATTGGTACATCGGGGTTTCTTTCGGTGATGTAATTGTAGTTATAGTCCGGATCAAATAGCATTCTATGCGATTGCATGCTCTTTTTATCTTCATCATAATAGTAAAACCAACGCCCATAGCTATGCCGTCTATTCTCGTCATTTTGGTCAAAATAATTCCAAGACAGGCTGATTCGAAGCTTATCTATATCAACCGCCTCGCCTTTGGCGATTTGAAGCAGACGATCATTGTTAAGCCAGCTGCCATATTTTTCCACTTCTGCTTTTAGGGCTTCAGATTTTGCATCAAGTCTAAAAGTTTCAATGATAAGTGAAATATTTTCGCCGTCCTCTTGGCGCCTAATCTGCGCATCAATCAAAACATCGGAGGGAAATACATAATATCTTTCCGTGTGCGTGATATCTTCCCCATCGCTTGCGATGCGAATTCGATAGCTGTTCACCGTCAGGCTGCCCGAGACATGCCCGCTTGTAGCCCATGCCGGGAATGAGAATGTAAGATAACCATCGGTGTCGGTTTCTACGTCATTAAGCTCGACCCACTGCCGTTTGCCACTGTCGAAATATGACACCTCTGCCATGCAACCTCGCAGCGGCGTGCCATCATAGAAAGCGATTTTCGCGCTGACGGTGACATCATCTCCCGGAAAATAATAGATACGCCCGACCTCAGATTCAATTGTATAAGCAGGCTTTTGAAAGTCCCTGACTGAAACATGTCTGTTTTCAAAGACAATATGAGTTTCGTCTTCAGAATCTTCATCGTCCGATGGAAAGTGCAATGACGCTTGAATACTGTACTGTGCGCTTCTGATCCGATCCAGCTCAATTGTTCCGTTGAAAAAACCGCCCGGGCTAAGCGGCACATCCTGTTCAAGATTAAGCCCGTTGGCATCGAAGGTAATCCTGACCGTGTCCGGCATATCGTGTTCATTGTTGCGGAAGGGCTGCACCGTACCCCAGAAATTTATGGTATCTTCAGGACGATAAATGGTTCGATCTAAGAAAAGATAAGAATAGTAACGTTCTCTTAGGCCATATCCGTACTGCGATACACCATCGTCATAATATACCAATTCGCCCATTTTATCATAGATTCGGAAATAGTTTTCATCCACCTTAGAGTCGCGGCAAAAAAATGCCATGCCGCTTTTGTCGGTGGTGGCAACTGGTTCATCTTCATCTCCAAAGTAAATCTTAAGCCCTTTCACCCCACCGCCGGTTAGGCTTGAGTTAATCCATACCAGAGTATCACGGCTTGATGCCTGCATATACACCGATAGCGGCGTTATCATGTAGCTGGCGCGGTGATGGCTCTCTTCCCCGGTATACGGGTCGGTGTAAGTGACCGCGACAATATACGCACCATCACCTTGATGCGCAATCGAAAAATAGTTGTCGCCATTTTCCAGCAGGAAGACATTGGTATCGGTTCGCTCAAGCAGACTAAGCGGCACCTCATAATCCCGAAATATATGTCCCTGCTCTAAAAGCCTCGCAATATTGGGTAAGCGATAAGTCTCGATAATTACCGGGATGGCTTCTAAAAGATTTTGGGCGGCAAAAGCAACCGTCATATTGTCGCTTAAGTTTAGAATATAACTGGCGGCGCTTCCCAGATACCATACGGCCGGTTCATCCTCCTTTTGCATAACTGGGAGTGCGGAGGGTGAAGTCCTGCCAGAACTGAGTGTTTGCGGATTGTCAAACGAATTACTGCTTTCGTTGACGCTCGAACTTACCGCTATTCCCGAAGCTGCTTCCGGTTGGTAAGTCATAATCTTAGCCTCTTTATGAGAGCCTACCACGATTTCGAGGATTAATATCCCGGCACACACAAACCCAATCCATTTACCATACTCTCTGATTTTTACCATTTTTAACATATGCTTACTCCTTATCTTCCTTTTATGATGGGATAAAACATTAAAATATGGGCGATATCGTTATAATCGCACGATACACGATCCAAATTAGCGACAATAAAGTTGGCATCTTCCTCCAATGCCTTTGTGTGAACTATTCGAAGAATATCAAACAGATGCTTTATGAATAGATCTTTCCATTGAGCGTAAACCTCAGGACTATCAGAGACTCTGAGTTCCAAGTTAATGGCCTGCGCTGCCGCCGGAAATGATTGCGTCGTAACGAGCTGTTGATAAAAGATATCCGCCATGATTTCCACTGCATCGAAAGTTGTTTCGCCCGATACTGAGCAGCCCCTCCGCTGATAATAATCCCTGAATCCTTCACCCGGATCGGGCATGATGGTGTATTGATTTTCATCCCAGTAGCGTCCGATTTTAAGCGTTTCTGTATCGATTAAAAAATAAGCGTGGCGAACATTCCCAAACTTATCATTCGGCCGGTTCCAAGTGATATCGACAAAATGCCACGCTTCATCTAAGCGCACGGCATTCCAGGCATGAGAGATACCGCGTTCGCTCTCCCCTGCAAGAAATACGCTTTCCAACCCTGCAAGCTCTGTAAGATACAAATATGCTGAGGCGTATCCGCCACAAATCGCTTCATTATTTACTAAGGTGCCATAAAGGTTGTCGCGGTCTGGCTGAGATTCATCATTGCTGTAGGGAATAGTACCTAGTGCATCGTGGATTGCCAGAGCAATTTCAAAGGGTGATGCACTTTTGATCGGTTCAAGAATTAAAGCGGCGCGAGTCTCAATTGCCTGTCTCTGTTCTAAGACTTCATCCGGCGGAATTTTGGATGAAACATTGATGTACCTTCCATTTACGGAAAGTTCTGCCCAATAATAAATGGGGTTTTCTCGTTGGAAAATAGTTATTGTATATGCAATTTCATTCTCGGTTAGTTCATTTCCCACCGGGATCATGGTGTCACCAGCGATAGTCGATGACAAAAAATCCTGGATGCTGTCGTACAACGCGGCCATCTCCCCTTCCATCAAGCTGCGCCCATAACGAAAGGATACGAAGGGCGGATCCTCCGGCTCATATGTAACACCAGTATGTTCCGCCACGGCTGGCGTGAAAGTTTCCGGTTCCAGCCGCAAAATCCGATCGTGCCGGGCGCAGCCAGTCAAAGTGATAAACATGCAAAGCATTGGGGCAATCAGTCGCTTCATCATCAAGCATCTCCTTTTTCGAAAAATCATCTATGAATTACACAGTAACCGGGCATGAACGAGACATTATACCAGCCCAACAAAGTTGCATCACATATGGGACCGGCAAGGTCGCCTGACTCGGTGCAATATGCCTGGGGCACAACATTTGGGCTTTCCTCAAAGGGTTTAGGCGAAAGGCCTCTTTCCCGATGGAGCGGCTCCATAATGTTATGCCACAACATCGATGGCGGATACGAAAGCTCCTCCCATGTTATCGGTTCCGGGATGTCAAACCCAAGCCAAACGCCTGATACAAAATACGGAGTGACCCCTATGAACCATTGATCATTGTCTTCTAAAGAAGTGCCGGTTTTGCCCGCTACCGGCATATGTCCCATGTGGGCGCAGGTGGCGGTACCTTGAGGCGACGTTACCGTGCGTTGCAAAAGTTGATTCATAATCGTTGCCGTTTCAAAATCAATCACTCTTACAGGGGTGTCATTTATTTGGAGAACAACTTCACCTGCGGCATTTTCTACCTTTGTGTAGGCATAAGGTTGGGTGAACCATCCGCCGTTTGCAAATATTTGGTACGCACCGATTATTTCAAGCGGCGACACGCCTATACTCAGCCCCCCGAGTGCCATGGGCGACAGGTCAATATCATCAGGATCGACAAGTGCACTAAATTTGAAAGTATCGCTTAAAGAATTGAAAATTACTAGAGGGTCTATTTCTTGCACAAGTTTTACCGGGATGGTATTCGTTGAGCGGATAAGCGCCGTTTCCATTGTGATATTTCCCATATACTGGCGGTAATGATTGATCGGGAATTGATTAAATTCCTTGTATCTTATCGGCGAATCATCTGCCATGGAAGACCAATGGATACGATTCATTTGAAAAGCGTGCAAATAGGCAGAGATTGGCTTTAAGGCGGAACCCGGCTGGCGCCTTGCATCGGTAGCGCGGTTAAAGAGGCGGTCGCCGGTTTTTTCGCGATTGCCGCCAGACATGGCTAATATCTTGCCATGATGGTCGAGGATGACAAACGCTCCCTGCGGATATTCATCATTATCAACGGGCGGAAGGGCGGGATTATCGACTAGGAATGTCTTTTCAAGATTTTGCTGCATCTTAATATCAACAGTAGTAAATATCCGATAGCCGCCCCTGAAAAGCCTTGCCTCTGCTTGGCCAAACGTCAAGTCTTCCTGTTTCATAAAATCCCTTACAACACTTTCGATCACATAGTCGATAAACCAGCTGTTTGAAGTATTAAGCTTCTTAATACCTTCCGTGCGCGTAAATACTAACTCTTCGCTAAGTGCTTCCTGATGTTGCTGCTCGTCAATGAATCCCTGCTCCAACATCAGATTAATCGCATGGACACGCCTTTTTAAGTTTTCTTCGGGATTTTTGAAAGGGTCAAATCGCGACGGAAACTGGGTGATTGAAACAATCGCCGCCGCTTCCGCGATGGTCAACTCGCTTGCGCTTTTATTAAAATAAAGGTTCGCGGCCGCTTCAACACCATGTGTATTGTTGCCAAGGGCGATGACATTAAGATAGGCTTCGATGATTTCGTCTCTTGAAAAATTTTTTGAAAGTTCCAACGATGCGTATATTTCCCTTATCTTGCGGTCAACTCTTACGTCATTTTCACCCGTAAGGTTTTTAACCAGCTGCTGGGTTATGGTGGAGCCGCCGCCGGTATTTGTGCCGGAAGGCGCAAATCCAAGCATACCGAAAAATGCGCCGATGGTGCGCTTCCAATCGACACCCCGATGCTCGTTAAACCTTTTATCTTCAAGAGCAATTACGGCGCTTACTAAATGCGGTGAAATCTGATCAAGATCCACCCATATACTGTTTTCTCTGCCGTGGATACGCTGCAATTCGAAATATTCCCCAGTTTCTTTGTTCTGCGCGTATATGATCGAGGTATAATTAAGAGATATTTCCCTTAAATCAAGGTCGCTTATGTCGTTTATTATCCTGCGGGCATATGTTACAAAAACCATCGCAATAACACAGCCTGCTATAACAACAATAAAAAAAATTATGGAAAGTCTTTTAGCAAAAGTGATTATCATAGCGGATATGGTTTTTAATTTTGGCACGTAATAATTCCTCACTTTGACAATTTTCTTCATAATATATCTGAATTGCATCAAAGATCATTCAAAAAAACATCAAAATTGTATCATTGCAAATTTTTGTTGAATTTGTTATTCTAAAATTAATATTGTTGACATCCCATTTTGAAAAAATAGATTGGAGGTAATCTCATGAAAACAAATGTAACCGTGCAGATTTATACAGGTAGTTTTTATGCGCCCGATGCGCATATCGATCTTACATCGCTAAAAGCCAAATTTACGAAAATTTATCAAAAGGCGCATGTCGAATGTGTAATGATTGGTTGGAATCCCAATGCCGATATCAGCATCTTAAAGGATTTTCTAAAGCAACATGGTACCGATGTTTATTTATGGCTGCCGGTATTCTCAGATTGGCATGAGATGGCTCCGTTGATTGGTATGGATAATTTGCCTGTTACCCAGGATTATCAAGCAGAAAAAGGCGAACGATTCGAGTTCGGCTGTCCGGCACATATTAAAAGCATCAAAAATATTAAGGAGATTTTTGAAAAGAAGTTTAGAAATGATCACTACGATGGCATCTTTTTAGATAAGATCCGCTTTCCTAGCTTCATCAGCGGATTGCAGCCTGTTCTAACCTGTTTTTGTTCTTATTGCCGTTCACTTCATGGTATTTCAGAAAAAATTATGACCCATGGTGATGAGAATCCATTGGCAATCACCGCGTATGATCGATTGCATTATCATTCAGAAGACAAAGATATTGCGCAGTTATTTGACTATAAAGCAAAGGTTGTGACATCGTCCATTGCTGATTTGCATCAATATTTCCGTGAGCAAGGATTTAAAATCGGCTTGGATTTATTCGCACCATTTTTATCATGGTTTGTCGGGCAAGACTACCTAAGCCTTGCTCAGTATGCCGACTTCATCAAGCCGATGTTTTATCGGGAAACTTATGCGCCTGCCGGCCTTCCATATGAAATCGACAAGTATGCCACTGCCTTTGGCGACGGCCTTAAGATGACCGAAGTACGAAAACGGAATTTACTTAATCTACTAAAGACAAATGAAATTGATATCGACTTTATAAATCGTGAAATTAAAGATATACGTAACCAAATAGGAAATGTCAAACTATATGCCGGCATTGAGGTCAACTATAATGAAAAAATAGCACCAGTTAAAGCACCGTACATTCAGGAAAATCTTAAAAAGATGAGCGGAGCTGACGGCTTTGCTTTTTCATGGGATTTATGCTCAACCCCAGATGAAAATTTAGATGCGGCATTGGAATGCCTATAAACTTAATGCTCGATTTTGAAACTACCAATCAGGTCTTCCAAAGTAATCGCTTGAGACGAGAACTGCTGACTGATTGCTGAAGATTCCTCTGCCAATGATGAGTTATGTTGGATAACATCAGAAATTTGCGTGATTCCTCCTTCAATCTCATTCATCGATTCTACTTGCTTAGAAGAAAACTCTGTTACCTCCTGAATATTACCTTCAATGGATTTAAGGCCTTTTATTACTTGATCTAATGAAGCCGCTGTTTTCTCCGTAATCTCATCACCGCTCCTTGCTTCCTTAATTGCCGTTTCAATCAGCTCTCTAGTATGAACGGCCGAGTTTGCACTACTCTCTGCCAAGCTTCTTATTTCATTGGCAACCACGGCAAAACCTCGGCCGGCTTCACCGGCTCTGGCAGCTTCAATAGATGCGTTTAGTGATAACAGATTGGTTTGCGAAGCAATATCTTCAATGCCGGAAATAATCGACTCGATTTTTTGTGATGTCTCATTAATCCGCCGCATTGCCACTTTCAAATTATCCATTTCTTCGTTGCTTGTTTCGGCTACTTTTTCCATCTCCATCGCCATATTTAAAACTTTTTTCTGCTCATCAGCACTCATTCTGATTTGCTCTGTGACGGTTGTAATCGTTGCTTGCAATTCCTCTATGGCACCGGCTTGCTCTGTTGCACCCTCAGCTAAACCTTGGGAGCTGTCCGTCAGCTGACCGGAACCCACGGAAACTTGGTGCGAAACCTCTTTCATATTGAGAATCGTCTCACTAAGTTTTTGATTGAGATTGGCATATGAGTCTAATAGCGGAGCAATATCTTCGGTATATACTTCCGGATTCTGTGGTTTAGCCGTAAAATTACCGCTACCCATCTCGCTTAGCATATATTGAATATCAGTAATCATCGCCGCTACTCCGATACTGATCTCGTTGGTTGCTTCTGCTAGTGCTTTCGTCTCATCTTCGGTCGTAAATACGAGTGGCTCAGAGTGTAAATTTCCTGCTGCCAAATGCCAAAGCTGATCAGAACATTTTTGAATAGGCAAACCTATATCATTCGCTGTTTTTCGTGCCAGCATAGAAGCAATGAATATTAGCAACCCCATAATAATGATTACCAAGGCAACCGTTAAATATAAACCACTCATAAAGTCAGAAGCCCTGGCAACCACTGCTACACTCCAACCACTGTTATTATCAAGCGGCGCATAGGCAAAGATATCTCTTTTGCCACCAATCGTAATAATCGCACTGCCACTTTCACCATTACGCATCTTGCCATGAACGGCCGCGAGTTTTCTTAATGAACGTTCTGTGTTAGCAAGTTTTTCAACATTTTCCTCATTCAAAATCGAGTCCAATGTGGCATCGGCAACGGTATAGCCTTCCCCATCAATCATATATACATATGAGTTTTTGCTAACAATAACGGAATTTACAATATTATTTAAAGTGTTTTCTTCTAACATTAATATAATTGCACCAATCACATCATTTTCCGGGTTTCCGTAATCCCACAGCGGTGCCGCAATAAATATCGAAATCTTTCCGGTAGAATGATTAATCATTGGCTTTGTAACATGGGTTTCACCCTTAATCGCCTGCTCGAAATACTCAAAACCACTAACGTTAAACGATTCATCGAAGATACTATCCCCATCCATACCAACGATATGTCCGTCAACAAATCCATAGTGGTCTAGTTTTAATTGCATCCGATGTCTTTTTAATTCAACATCCGTGTGCGGATTGGCGAATAAAGCCATACAACCTAATTCGTAGGCAATTGATTCTTTATTGTTCAATTCCCATTTAATACGGTCAGCCGTTACGTCTGCCAGCTTCTCAACCGTAACCTGGAGCGTTTGATTGGTACTTTGAAAGCTGCGAAATACAAACAATACACCGATTATCAACATGGAACCAACAATTAAAATGATTGTTGAATATTGAATCTTTTTTTGGATAGACAATCTGTTAAACCAACTAAGAAATTTTTGCATTTTCTTTCCCTCATATGTATTGCAAGCCACCACAGCAATATGTTACTATTCACGGCCAAGCCGTGAACAGCAACACCAATACCAATATTATAAAGTTTTTAACTGGATATGTCAATTACTAACAGAGCAACAGACTCGACATGAATTGTCTGACCGAACTGGTCAACGGGCCGTACTCTTGTCAAAACATACCCCTTTTCGCATAATATTCGCAGATCCCTTGCCAAAGTAGCACTATCACAACTTACGTATACAATACGGTTTGGTTTCATTTTGATAATAGTTTCAAGGCAATCAATATCACAGCCTTTCCGCGGTGGGTCAATAATCACAATATCAGCATGAATGTTTTCTTTGCCATATTTTTTCGGCAATATCTCCTCTGCCTTGCCAACAAAAAACTGTGCATTCTTAATACGATTCATCTCTGCATTTATTCTTGCATCCTGAACTGCTTCCGGTACTATCTCAATGCCAAAAACCTGTTTCGCTTTTCGCGCCATATAAAGCGAAATGGTGCCAATGCCACAATATAGATCCCAGACTGTTTCATGTCCGGTAAGATTCGCATATTCAAGTGCCAAATGATAAAGTTTTTCCGCTTGATGCGTATTGATTTGAAAAAAAGAAAGTGGGGAAATCTGAAATGTCAAATCGCCCAGTTTATCATGAATCCGCTCTTCACCCCAAATACGATATCCTTTTTTACCCATTATCACATTCGTTTTATCAGGGTTTAGATTGATAAAAATGCCAGTCATACCGGGAATTTTCACTAACGCATCAATTAAATCCTGCTGTTTTGGCAAATCAAATTTCTTCTTCGCACAAACCACAAGGCAGACCATCATTTCACCGGTGTAAAATCCCGATCTGATCAAAACATGCCGTACAAAACCACTACCTGACTTTTCACAATAAGCCGCAATATGATTTGCCTTCATATAAAAGATTAAGGCTTCCAATATTTCTTGATTTCTCTCATCACCTAAAAGACAATCCGTATTGGCGATGATGTCATGGGTGCGTCCGGCATAAAATCCGGTAACAAGGTTTCCTGCCTTATCATATCCAAATGGGTACTGTGCTTTGTTACGATAACGAAATTCATTTTCCATTCCAATCATCGGTTCGAGCACTGTATCGATCTGGTTTGACGTAAAACCGCCGATTCTGATTAAATTATTCCGCACCTTACTTTGCTTATATTCCAATTGCGCTTTGTAGTCAAGTACCTGTAATTGACAGCCGCCGCATTGACAGCTAATTGCACACTTTGGAGTAACGCGAAAAAGAGAAGGCGTTTCCACCTTCTCAAGTTTTGCATAGGCAAAATTTGTTTTCACTTTCATAATCCGAGCCGTAACGAGATCACCAATTACAGTATCTTTAATAAATATCGTAAACCCGTTGTCTTTACCAATTCCACTGCCGTCATTTCCGATATCTTCAATCTTTACCGTTACAATCTCATCTTTTTTGTATTTCATTTATTCCAGCCTCGTTGCGATGATATTCGACTCAAACAAACGATTATATCCTTGCCAGCCAGTATCTTTTTTGTTTTCTAATAATTCAATAAATATCTGGAGCTTCGCATCCGTATTGTCAGCGAAATTAAGTGCTACCGCTTCGATGATCGCCGGCTTCTTTGGCGACCCATACACAAACTCACCGTGATGAGATAAAATGCAATGTTTTAATTCATTTGCCAATACTTTTGGAAAACCATCTATTCCATTTATTTTTTCATTTATGATTTCACTGCCGATTACAATATGTCCAAGGAAATTACCGTCGTCTGTATAATCATTATGAGGAAAAGGGCTAATTTCATAGACTTTTCCAATATCATGGCAGAGTGCTGCACAAATTAATAAATCTCGATTGAGAACCGGGTATGTATCGGCATAAAAATCGCAAAGTTTTACCACACTTAAAGTATGTTCCAGCAGCCCGCCGATAAAGCTATGATGAATACTTTTCGCGGCACTTGATGCCTTGAAAGATTTTATGAATTGATCATCATTTATAAAAATTTCTGTCATTAAGGCCTTCAAGTATCTATTTTCTATTCGCTCAACATGGCTTAAAAGTCTTTCATACATTTCGGTGATGCTAAAACGACTAACCGGCAAGTAATCTGAGGCTTGATATTCACCTTCTTCACAACGCCGGATTCTTTTCACATTTACTTGCAATGCGCCTTGAAAACTAATAACATCCCCATATACCTCAATATAGTCTAATGAATCAAAATCAGAAATACCGGCACTATTCGGCTCCCACACCTTGGCATCCAGAGTCCCTGTTTTATCTTGTAAAATAATATTTTCATATGGTTTTCCATTCTTCGTCATTGCCGAAGATTTTTGTTTGCACAAATAGATATCAAAGACCCGGTCACCATCTTGATAATTATGAATGTATTTCATTTTTATAACCATGCTCCTCGTATAATAAGTTTGTAACCAAGAAAACAAAGGTTATAGACTTATTATTTTTTACTTGTTATGGATGAAGGAGAGGAGGCACTAAGACCAACTGGAACAATCAATGATGGATGCTTTT